>JABLTL010153112.1_pt1 | contig 25870 bp, 19 predicted proteins | sample 7160151 | NCBI WGS metagenome assembly JABLTL01 (sample SAMN14651223, study PRJNA627086) | human gut metagenome | isolation source: feces | host: Homo sapiens
GGTGATGGAGGGAAAGCAGGCGTCGTTGTTCACGAATTTTCGCCCCGCAAAAGCGGCACATATCGTGGAAATGATGATTGCGTTCCGCCACATATTGTGGTATTCTAAAGAGTGTGAGATGGGGGCCGCAGTGGGCTGCCGCCGTTTCCTGAAACCGACAATGAATACACATATGGAGGTAAACACAAATGGAAAAATTGCAGCAGCTGTATGAGGGCAAGGCCAAAAAGGTTTTCGCCACCGACGATCCCGAACTCCTGATCGTGGATTACAAGGACGACGCCACCGCCTTCAACGGGCTGAAAAAGGGCACCATCGCAGGCAAGGGCGTCATCAACAACCAGATGAGCAACCGCCTGATGGCTTATCTTGAAAAGCAGGGCATTCCCACCCACTTTGTCAAGGAGCTGTCCGAGCGGGAAACGCTGGTGAAGAAGGTCTCCATCGTTCCCCTGGAAGTCATCGTCCGCAACATCGCTGCCGGTTCCTTCTCCAAGCACTACGGCGTGGAGGAAGGCATTGTGTTCGAGCAGCCCACCATTGAGTTCTCCTATAAAAATGACGAGCTGGGCGATCCGCTGCTCAACACCTATCATGCCCTCGCTCTGAAGCTGGCGACCCCCGAAGAGATCAAGACCATTGAAGACTACTCCTTCCGGATCAACGACGCACTGAAAGCCTTCTGGCTGACCTGCGGCGTGACTCTGGTGGATTTTAAGCTGGAATTCGGCCGCCTGTCCGACGGTACCATTGTTCTGGCTGACGAGATCAGCCCCGACACCAGCCGCCTGTGGGACAGCAAGACCCACGAGAAGCTGGACAAGGATCGTTTCCGCCGCGACATGGGCGGCGTGGAAGAAGCCTACGCCGAGATCATGAAGCGTCTGGAAGAGCATCTGAAATAACCGTATTCTACAGGACGGAGGACCCCCTCCGCCCTGTAAACGTGCTGTCATCGATCCTTACAACTTTAGAATCGGAGGAAATCCAAATGGCTAATACTGTAATCGTCGGCATCAACTGGGGTGACGAGGGCAAGGGACGCATGGTCGATCTGCTGACCGAAAACTATGACATCGTTATCCGCTATCAGGGCGGCGGCAATGCCGGCCATACCGTTATCAATGAGCACGGCAAATTTGCCCTGCACCTGCTGCCCTCCGGCATTTTCCGGGAGGGTGTCGTGAATATCCTCGGGAACGGCGTCGCCGTTGACCCGGAAAACCTGTGGCAGGAAATGCAGGATGTTGCCCAAAAGGGCGTGCCCATCACCCCGGACAACCTGAAAATCAGCGACCGGGCGTCTCTGCTGCTGCCCTGGCACCGTCTTCAGGACGGTCTGGAGGAAGCCCGTCTGAAGGATAAAAAGTACGGCTCTACCAAGCAGGGCATTGCGCCTTTTTACTCTGATAAATACCAGAAAAAGACCATTATGGCGGGAGAACTCCTGCATTCCGAGCATCTTTATGAGCATTTGCAGGATTTGCTGGAGTGGAAGAACCTGACGCTTACCGGCGTTTACGGCGCTGAGCCTGTCACCATGGACGAGCTGAAAGCGTGGATGGACAATTACTGCGAGAAGATCAAGCCCTTCATCTGCGACACCGGCGTGTATCTGCGCAAGGCGCAGGCGGAAGGGAAGAAGATCCTGTTTGAAGCCCAGCTGGGTGCTCTGCGGGATCTGGACTACGGCATTTACCCCTACACCACCTCTTCCAATGCCATTGCCGCCTACGCCCCTGTGGGTTCCGGTCTGCCCACCGCCAAGATCGACGAGGTCATCGGCGTTGTGAAAGCCTACTCCACCTGCGTGGGCGAAGGCCCCTTCGTCTGCGAAATGTTCGGTGCCGAAGCGGACGCCCTCCGGAAGGCGGGCTTCGAGTACGGCGCGAAGACCGGCCGTCCCCGCCGGGTCGGCCCCATCGATTTGGTAGCCACCCGCTACGGCGTTCAGGTGCAGGCCGCGACCAACATCGCCCTGACCAAGCTGGACGTGCTGAGCTATCTGGACAAAATTCCCGTCTGCGCCCACTACGAGCTGAACGGGGAAGTGATCGACGAATTCCCGTTCCCCACGCTGCAAAGCAGCGCCAAGCCCGTGATGGAATACATGGAGGGCTGGAAGTGTGACATTTCCGGCGTGCGCAAGTGGGAAGATCTCCCGGAAGCGGCGCGGAACTACGTGCAGTACGTGGAAGAAAAGATCGGCTGCCGCATCGGCTACGTTTCCGTAGGCCCGGAGCGGGACAGCATCATCATTCGCTGAGCAGGGGGGCAGACTATGACGGATCAATACGAATCCCCCTTAAGCTCCCGGTATGCTTCCGACTATATGCTGCACCTGTTTTCCCAGCAGAAGCGGATTGAGACCTGGCGGAAGCTCTGGATTTCTCTTGCCAAGGCCGAGCATTCTCTAGGGCTGCCTATCACCGAGAAACAGATCGAGGAGCTGGAAGCCCACATCACGGACATTGACTTTGCCTGTGCCGCTGCCCGGGAAAAGGAAGTCCGCCACGACGTGATGGCCCACGTGTATACCTACGGCAAGGCCGCGCCCTCCGCCGCCGGTATCATCCATCTGGGCGCCACCAGCTGCTATATCACCGATAACGCCGACATCGTTCTCTACCGGGACGGCCTGAAATACCTCCGGGGAGAGCTGCTGAAGGTCATCGCCAACCTTTCCCGTTTTGCGGAAACGTATAAGGCGACCCCCACGCTGGGCTACACCCATTATCAGCCTGCCCAGCTGGTCACAGTTGGCAAGCGGGCGACGCTGTGGATGCAGGATCTGGTCAGTGATCTGGTAGAGCTGGATTTTGTCGTGGAAACCATGAAATTCCTGGGCTGCCGGGGAACCACCGGCACGGAAGCCAGCTTCCTGGAGCTGTTTGACGGGGACACGGCGAAAATTGACGAGATGAACCGCCGCATCAGCGCGGATTTTGGCTTCACCCAGTGCTTCGATGTCTGCGGCCAGACCTACCCCAGAAAGCTTGACAGCCGCATCCTGAACTGCCTTTCCTCCATCGCCCAGAGCTGCTACCGCATGGCAAACGACATTCGACTTTTGCAGCACGACCGTCAGGTGGAAGAACCCTTTGAAAAGAACCAGATCGGTTCCTCCGCCATGGCCTATAAGCGCAACCCCATGCGCTCCGAGCGCATCTGCTCCCTGTCCCGCTACCTGATGGCGGACGCGTTGAACGCTCCCATGACCGCTTCCACCCAGTGGCTGGAACGCACGCTGGACGATTCCGCTAACCGGCGCATCTCCATGCCGGAGGGCTTCCTCTGCGCCGACGCCATTCTCAGGCTGGCACAGAACGTCACCGACGGCCTGCACGTGAACGAAAAGATCGTAGAGAAGACCGTGCGGGAGTATCTGCCCTTCATTGCCACGGAAAATCTGATGATGGAGGGCGTCAAGAACGGCGGCGACCGTCAGCAGCTCCATGAGATCATCCGCACCTGCTCCATGGACGCCACGGCCAAGATGAAAAACGGCGAACGCTGGGATCTTCTGGCCGATCTGGCAAACCATCCGGAGTTCGGCATGACGAAGCAGGAGATGGAGGCCGTTCTCGACCCCATGCTGTACACCGGCCGGTGTGCGGAGCAAGTGGAAAGCTATGTGAAAAAGGTAGCCCCTCTGATCGCCGGTATCGACAGCGAACAGGCGGAGATCAATATTTAACCGGCGGGCAGGGAAGGAGAGAGCACTGTATGCAAGAAAAAATCCTGATTCTGGACTTTGGCGGACAGTACAATCAGTTGATCGCCCGGCGGGTGCGGGAGCAGAACGTCTACTGCGAGATCAAGCCCTACACCACAACCCTGGACGAGATCCGCGCCTTTGCGCCCATGGGCATCATTTTTACCGGCGGCCCCAACAGCGTGTATCTGGAGGAATCTCCCCACGTTGACCCGGAAGTGTTCCGGATGGGGGTTCCCATTCTCGGCATTTGCTACGGCTGCCAGCTGATGGCGCATACGCTGGGCGGTCAGGTCACTGCCGCGCAGGAGGATACCGCCCGGGAGTACGGCAAGACCGTCACCTATTACGATACCGGCTGCAAGCTGTTCAAGGGCATCCCGGAGCAGTCCATTTCGTGGATGAGCCACGGCGATTACATGGCGAAGGTTCCGGAGGGCTTTGCGCTGGTTGCCCATACCGACGCCTGCCCCAATGCCGCCATTGCCGATGAGAGCCGGGGCTTCTACGGTGTTCAGTTCCACCCGGAGGTGAATCACACCCAGTTCGGCAGCCGGATGCTGCGCAACTTCCTTTACGAAATCTGCGGTGCCAAGGGCACTTGGACGATGGGGGATTTCTGCAAAAATACCGTGGCACAGCTCCGGGACACCATCGGCCCCAAGGGGCGTGTGCTGCTGGCGCTGTCCGGCGGCGTGGATTCCTCCGTTCTGGCGGCGCTGCTGGCCGAGGCGGTAGGGGATCGGCTGACCGCGGTATTCGTGGATCACGGCTGTATGCGCAAAAATGAGGGCGACGAGGTAGAAGCCGCCTTTGCCAAGTGGAACATCCACTTTGTCCGGGTGGACGCGGAGAAGCGCTTCCTGGACAAGCTCAAGGGCGTGGAAGACCCCCAGCGCAAGCGTCAGATCATTGGCGCGGAGTTCGGGTATGTATTTCTGGATGAAGCCGTGAAATTCGGCATCACCAAAGAGGACTTTTTCGCTCAGGGCACCATCTATCCCGACGTCATCAAGAGCCACCACAACAAGCTCCTGCCCAGAGAGGTCATTGAGCAGTTCAAGGCCGTTCTGGAGCCGCTGGATCATCTTTTCAAGGACGAAATTCGGCTGCTGGGCAAAGAATTGGGGCTTCCTGATTATCTTGTCCACCGTCAGCCCTTCCCGGGCCCCGGTCTTGCCATTCGTATCCTCGGCGACGTGACGAAAGAAAAGCTGGACATTCTCCGGGAGGCGGACTTCATCTTCCGGGAGGAGATCGCCAAGGCCGACCTTGGAGACATTTGCAGCCAGTATTTCGCAGTCCTTACCAATGCCAGAAGCGTCGGTGTCATGGGCGACGGCCGCACCTATGAAAACGTCCTTGCCCTTCGCAGCGTCACGACCAACGATTTTATGACGGCGGAGTGGACGCGGATTCCCTATGAGGTGCTTGACCGCGCCTCGGTACGAATTGTCAACGAAGTACCCCATATCAATCGCATTGTGTATGACATCACAAGTAAGCCCCCGGCGACGGTGGAATGGGAGTAAAAAAGCTGCTGTAGGAAGATACAACAAGGAGGTCTATTATGTGTGGGATCGTAGGATTTACAGGCACGCAGAACGCCGCGCCGGTACTGCTTGACGGACTTTCAAAGCTGGAATACCGGGGCTATGATTCCGCCGGAATTGCTGTGGTGCAGGGGAACCGAATCGCCATCAGCAAGGTCACGGGACGCATTCAGAACCTCCGGGAAAAGACGGAAGACGGGCGGCTGGTTCCCGGTACCACCGGGATCGGCCACACCCGCTGGGCGACGCACGGCGCGCCCAACGATATAAACGCCCATCCCCATGCCAGCAATGACGGAAAATTCGCCGTCGTTCACAACGGCATTATCGAAAACTACATGGAGCTTCGGGAGGAACTCGTCCGGAAGGGCTATCGTTTCGAGAGCGAGACGGACACCGAGGTCATCGTCCATCTGATTGAAATGTACTATGCCGGCGATTTCCGGAAAGCCGTCATGAAAGCTTCTTCCCGGCTGGTTGGCTCCTACGCTCTGGGAATTGTCTGCACGGACACGCCGGATACGGTTCTCGCCGTCCGGGAGGCAAGCCCTCTGATTCTCGGCGTGGGCATCGGAGAGAATTTCTTTGCCTCCGATGTCACCGCGCTGGTGGCGCACACCCGGAACGTCATCTATCTGGAGGACGGCGAGCTTGCGGAGCTGACGCCCGACTCCATTCAGGTCTACGATTGCTCAGGCCACCCCATCACCAAGAAGGCCAGCCGCATCACATGGGACATCCAGGCGGCGGAAAAGGGCGGCTACGACCACTTCATGCTCAAGGAGATCATGGAGCAGCCCCGGGCGGTGGAAGCGACCATCACCCCCAGAATCCGAAATGGGGAGATCGTTCTGGACGACCTGAACATCGATCTTTCCCAAATCCATAAAATCGTCATTACGGCCTGCGGCTCGGCCTATTATGCCGGGTGCGCGGGGAAATATACCATCGAGAAGCTGTGCCGTATCCCCGTGACTACGGAGCTGGCAAGTGAGCTTCGCTACGCAGACCCCCTGATTGACGGGCATACGCTGCTCATCGTCCTGTCCCAGTCCGGCGAGACGGCGGATACCATTGCCGCCATGAAGGAATGCCAGCGCCGGGGTGCGAAGGCGCTTGCCATCGTGAACGTGGTGGGCAGTACCATTGCGAAAATCGCCGACTACACCCTGTACACATGGGCAGGCCCGGAGATTGCCGTGGCCACCACCAAGGGCTACACCACCCAGCTGACGGTGCTGTACCTGTTTGCCCTGTACGCGGCCAAATCTCTGGGGACTGTCGAGGGGAAGGAGTACAAGCGGCTGCTCACGGCGCTGCGCTCCCTGCCCAAGCAGATGCAGACGGCGCTGGACATGAACCCCGCCATTCCCGCCCTGGCAAAGAAGTACCACAGCAGCCCCTCCATGTTCTTCATCGGAAGAAACACCGACTACGCCGTCGCTTTGGAAGGGGCGTTGAAGATGAAGGAGATCTCCTACATCCACGCGGAATCCTACGCGGCGGGCGAGTTGAAACACGGCACCATCGCCCTGATTTACGAGGGGCAGCCGGTGATCGCCCTGTGCTGCAACGACGCGGTCATGGAGAAGACCATGAGCAACATCGTGGAGGTCAAGGCGCGGGGCGCGGAGGTGCTCGCGGTGGCCTTCAAGGGGAACGGGAAGATCGTTTCTCTGGCCGACGACATGATCTTTGTGCCGAAAATCGACCCGCTGCTGTGCGCGGTGGCCGAAATCGTCCCGTTACAGCTGCTGGCCTATTACGTGGCCAAGGAAAACGGCTGTGATATCGACAAACCGAAAAATCTGGCAAAATCCGTTACAGTAGAGTAAAGGAGAGATCACCAATGACGAAATACATCTTTGTGACCGGCGGCGTGGTTTCCGGTCTGGGCAAGGGCATCACCGCGGCGTCTCTTGGCCGTCTTCTCAAGGCGCGGGGACTGAAGGTCGCCGCCCAGAAGCTGGACCCCTACATCAACGTTGACCCCGGCACCATGAGCCCCTACCAGCACGGCGAGGTCTACGTCACCGAGGACGGCGCGGAGACCGACCTAGACTTGGGTCACTACGAGCGCTTCATCGACGAAGACCTGAACAAGTTCTCCAACCTGACCACCGGAAAGGTGTACTGGAACGTGCTGAACAAGGAGCGCCGGGGCGAGTATCTGGGTTCCACGGTTCAGGTTATTCCCCACGTGACAAACGAGATCAAAGAGTTCGTCTACAGCGTCGGCCGGAAGACCGACGCGGATGTGGTCATCACCGAAATCGGCGGCACCATCGGCGATATCGAGTCCCAGCCCTTCCTGGAGGCGGTGCGCCAGATCGCGCTGGAGGTAGGGAAGGAGAACAGCCTGTTCATCCACGTGACGCTGGTGCCGTTCCTCCGTGGCTCCGACGAGCATAAGTCCAAGCCCACCCAGCACTCTGTCAAGGAATTACAGGGCATGGGCGTCAAGCCGGATATCATCGTTCTGCGCTGCGATGAGCCGCTGGAATCCTCCATTTTCCAGAAGATCAGTATGTTCTGCAACGTCAAGCCGGACTGCGTCATTGAGAATATCACCCTGCCCGTGCTGTACGAAGCCCCGCTGATGCTGGAAAAGTCCAATCTGTCCGGCATTGTCTGCCGGGAACTGGGCCTGGATACCCCCAAGCCTGAGCTGACGGAATGGATTCAGATGGTGGAGAAAATCAGAAACAGCAGCAAGCACGTCACCATCGGCCTCGTGGGCAAGTACGTCCAGCTTCACGACGCCTATCTCTCCGTGGCGGAAGCTCTGCGCCATGCGGGCTACGCCCTGGACGCCGTGGTGGACATCCAGTGGATCGATTCGGAGACGCTGACGGAGGAAACCGTCAATGAGAAGCTGTCCCATCTGGACGGCATCATCGTTCCCGGCGGCTTCGGCGGCCGGGGCATTGAGGGCATGATCCTTGCGGCAAAGTACGCCCGGGAAAAGAAGGTGCCTTATTTCGGCATCTGCCTTGGTATGCAGATCGCCGTCATTGAGTACGCCCGGAATGTTGCCGGTCTGGCGGACGCCAATTCCGGCGAATTCGACCCGGTGAGCGAGCATAAGGTCATCGACTTCATGCCCGGACAGAGCGAAGAAGTGGACAAGGGCGGCACGCTGCGCCTTGGCGCTTACCCCTGCGTCATCACCCCGGATACGACCATGGCGCGGTGCTACGGCGCGGGTCTTATCCACGAGCGTCACCGCCACCGCTACGAATTCAACAACGATTTCCGGGATGTCCTGCAAAATGCCGGGCTTACCTTAAGCGGTACCTCCCCGGATGGTCGTCTGGTGGAGACCGTGGAGCTGACCGACCGGCCTTTCCACGTGGGCGTGCAGTACCATCCGGAATTCAAGAGCCGCCCCAACAAGCCCCATCCGCTGTTTCTCGGCTTTGTCAAGGCCAGTCTGGGAGAATAACCATGAGTATCCACGAAGAATGCGGCGTGTTCGGCGTTTACAGCCAGCGTCAGGAGGATGTAGCGAGCCTTGCCTACTACGGGCTGTATTCCTTACAGCACCGTGGGCAGGAGGGCTGCGGCATTGTCGTCAATGACGACGGTGTTTTTGACGGCCACAAGGGTCTGGGACTGGTCAGTGAGGTGTTCACGGGCAGCGTCATGAAGCAGTTCCCCAGGGGGAAAATGGCGGTTGCCCACGCCCGCTACGGCACCACCGGCGGCTCCAATCTGGCAAACTGCCAGCCTATTCAGGTCAATCATTTAAAAGGCAAGCTGGCGCTTGCCCATAACGGCAATTTGAGCAACGCGCTTCAGCTCCGCCGGGAGCTGGAGCTTTCCGGCGCCATTTTCCATACCACCTCCGACACGGAGACCATCGCCTATGTGATCACACGGGAGCGGATCACCGCTCCCTCCATTCAGGCGGCGGTCAGCCGCGCGGTGGACAGGCTGGAGGGCGCTTTTTCTCTGGTCATGATGTCCTCTACCAAGCTCATCGCAGTGCGCGACCCCCACGGATTCCGCCCGCTGTGCTATGGAAAAATGAAGGACGGGACGTATATCGTCGCATCGGAGAGCTGCGCCCTTCACGCTGTCGGCGCGGAATTCCAGCGGGACATTCTGCCGGGAGAAATCCTGACCTTTGACTGCGACGGCATCCACTCCGACACCAGCCACTGCGGCACCGCGCCCAAAAAGATGTGCATTTTTGAATATATCTACTTTGCCCGGCCGGATTCCGTCATCGACGGTGTCAGCGTTCATGATGCCCGGGTCAGGGCAGGGGAGATCCTCGCGAAGACCCATCCGGTGGACGCGGACATTGTCATCGGCGTGCCGGATTCCGGTCTGGACGCCGCCATGGGCTATGCCCGGGAATCGGGGATTCCCTACGGCATCGGCCTGATCAAAAACAAATATATCGGCAGAACCTTCATCGCCCCCGGGCAGGATCACCGGGTAGATCAGGTCAAGATCAAGCTCAGCCCCGTGGAAAGCGAAGTCCGGGGCAAGCGGGTGGTGATGGTGGACGATTCCATCGTCCGCGGCACGACCTCCGGGCGCATTGTGCAGCTTCTGCGGGACGCGGGGGCGAAGGAAATTCACATGCGCATCTCCGCGCCGCCGTTCCTGCACCCCTGCTACTATGGCACGGACATCGACTCCCGGGAGCACCTGATCGCCTGTCACCATACTGTGGATGAAATCGCGGAGATCATCGGTGTGGACAGTCTGGGCTATCTGCCTCTGGGGAATCTGCGTGACCTGTGCGGCGGCGAAGAATATTGCAGCGCCTGCTTTGACGGCGACTATCCCACATCGATTCCCGAGGACACCCGGAAAGACCAGTTTGAGCAGAAGCTTTCCCAGAGAAAGGCCGGTGAAAAGCCATGAATCGGATTTTTGACAGAAAAATCATTCTGGAGGATGGCACCGAGTTTTACGGCTACGGCTTCGGCGCCAAACGGGACGCGCTGGTGGAGCTGGTGTTCAACACCTCCATGGTGGGCTATCAGGAAATTCTCTCGGACCCTTCCTACACCGCGCAGGCCGTGGTCATGACCTACCCCCTGATCGGCAATTACGGCATGTGCAATGAAGACTACGAGACGGACAGACCCACCATCAGCGGTCTGGTCGTCCGGGAATTCAACAGCGAGCCTTCCAATTTCCGCGCCGCGCGGACACTGGAAGACGTGATGATCCAGTATGACATTGTGGGCATCGCTGGGGTGGACACCCGCCGCCTTGCCCGCCACATCCGGGATGAGGGCACTTGCAAGGCGCTGATCGTGGATGCCCAGACCCCCAGCATCGCCTGCCTTGCGAAAATGCGCTCCACCGCTCTGCCCACCAATCAGGTTTCCGTGGTGAGTACGAAATCCCCGTGGATATCCGCCTGTGCAAATCCAAAGCACCGCGTTGTGGCCGTTGACTGCGGCATCAAGCACAACATCATCCACAGTCTGAACGCCCGGGGGTGTGAAGTGACCATCGTTCCGTGGACGGTTACCGTCGAGGAAGTGATGGCCATGCACCCGGATGGCCTGTTCATCTCCAACGGCCCCGGCAACCCGGAGGACGCAAAGCCGGTGATCGACCTCGTCCGCGCCCTCCGAGGCAAGATGCCGATTTTCGGCATCTGCCTGGGACATCAGATCATCGCCCTTGCCTACGGCGCGTCCACTTACAAGCTGAAATTCGGCCACCGGGGCGGAAATCATCCCGTGAAAAATCTACAGACGGGGAAGGTGGAGATCACCTCCCAGAACCATTCCTACGCGGTAAAGGCGGATTCTCTGGCGGGAACCGGCCTGACCGTGACCCATGTCAACCTGCTGGACGGTACGGTGGAGGGGCAGAAGTGCGCCGCCGACCGGATATTCAGCGTCCAGTACCACCCGGAAAGCGCCCCCGGCCCGCAGGACAGCGCCTACCTGTTCGATGAATTCATCGCCATGATGGAGGGAAAGTAACATGCCGAAACGTACCGATTTGAAGAAAATTCTGGTCATTGGCTCCGGTCCCATCGTCATCGGTCAGGCGGCGGAATTTGACTATGCCGGCACGCAGGCCTGCCTCGCCCTGAAAGAAGAGGGCTATGAGGTCATTCTGTGCAACAGCAACCCCGCGACCATCATGACCGACCCCGCCATCGCGGACAAGGTTTACATGGAGCCGCTGACGCTGGAATATATCGCCCGTATCGTCCGCTTTGAGCGGCCGGACGCCATCATCCCCGGCATCGGCGGCCAGACGGGATTGAATCTTGCCATGCAGCTGGAAAAGAAGGGCATTCTGAAGGAATGCCACGTGCAGCTGCTGGGAACGCCCAGCGAATCTATTGAGCAGGCGGAGGATCGGGAACTGTTCAAGGAGCTTTGCGAGCGCCTTGGCGAGCCGGTGCTTCCTTCTCAGATCGCCAATACCATGGAGGAAGGTCTTGCCGCGGCGGAAACCATCGGCTATCCCGTGGTGCTTCGCCCTGCCTTTACTCTGGGCGGCACCGGCGGCGGATTTGCCGATAACGAGGACGAATTCCGGGAGATCATGAAAAACGCTCTGGTGCTGTCGCCCGTCCATCAGGTTCTGGTGGAGAAGAGCATCAAGGGCTTCAAGGAAATCGAATACGAGGTCATGCGGGACGCCAACGACACCGCCATTGCCATCTGCAACATGGAGAACCTTGACCCCGTGGGCATCCACACAGGCGACTCCATCGTGGTCTGCCCGTCGCAAACGCTGACCAACAAAGAGTATCACATGCTCCGGGATTCCGCCCTGCGCCTGATTCGCGCGCTGAAAATTCAGGGCGGCTGCAACGTCCAGTTCGCGCTGGACCCCAAATCCTTCCAGTATTACCTCATCGAGGTCAATCCCAGAGTGTCCCGTTCCTCCGCTCTTGCCTCCAAGGCTTCCGGCTATCCGATCGCCCGGGTCTCCGCGAAGATCTGCGTGGGCATGACGCTGGATGAAATTCGTCTTGCCAACACCTGCGCGGCCTTCGAGCCGGCGCTGGACTACGTGGTCACCAAAATGCCCCGGTTTCCCTTCGACAAGTTCTCCGATGCCAACAACCGTCTCGGCACTCAGATGAAGGCCACGGGCGAAACCATGAGCGTCGGCCGCACCTTTGAGGAAAGCCTGCTCAAGGGCATCCGCTCTCTGGAGATTGGCGTGTACCACCTGCACATGCCAAAATTCGACAGCTGGGGCAGGGAAGACCTGCTGGACTATATCAGAATCGGCACCGACGACCGCATCTACGCCATCGCCCAGCTGCTGCGCATGGGCGTGAGCGTGGAAGAAATTGTAGAGAAAAGCACCATCGACGCCTTTTTCATCCGCAAGCTTCGGAACATCGTCTCCATGGAGCGGGAGCTTTCCGGCGCGGTCATGGACAGCAGCGTGTATTATCAGGCGAAGAAGATGGGCTTCTCCGACCGGGCGGTGGCGCAGATCTGGAACGTCCCGGAGCGGAAGGTCTTTACCCTGCGCCAGAGCAGCAATATCCGCCCGGTGTACAAGATGATCGACTCCTGCGCCGGGGAATTCGACAGCTATATCCCGTATTTTTACTCCACCTACGAGACGGAAAACGAGTCCGTCGTCTCCGACAAGAAGAAGGTCATCGTCCTCGGCTCCGGCCCCATCCGTATTGGTCAGGGTGTGGAATTCGACTATTCCACTGTCCACGCCATCCAGACCATCAAAAACGCAGGCTATGAGGCCATCATCATCAACAACAACCCGGAAACCGTTTCCACGGATTACACCACCTCCGACAAGCTGTACTTCGAGCCGCTGACGGTGGAAGACGTAATGAACGTGGTGGAGCAGGAGAAGCCCGAGGGCGTCATTGCCTCTCTGGGCGGCCAGACCGCCATCAATCTGGCGCAGCCCCTGACGGATTTGGGCGTGAACATCATCGGCACCGACTGCGCCGCCATCGAAAAGGCGGAAAACCGGGACGCCTTTGAAAAGCTTCTCATTTCTCTGAACATCCCCCAGCCCAAGGGAAAGGCCGTCACCCGGATTGAGGACGGCGTCGCCGCCGCCCGGGAGATCGGCTATCCCGTTCTGGTGCGTCCCAGCTTCGTGCTGGGCGGACGGGCAATGCAGATCGTCGCCAACGAGGAGCAGCTGCGGCATTACCTCCACACCGCCGTGGAGATCGACGCGGACAAGCCTGTGCTGGTGGATAAGTATATCCGTGGCAAAGAGGTGGAGATCGACGCCATCTGCGACGGGACGGACGTGTTCGTCCCCGGCATCATGGAGCTGGTGGAGCGCACCGGCGTTCACTCCGGCGACTCCATCTCCGTGTACCCGTCCTTCTCCATCTCCAACAAGGTCAAGGGCATTATTTTGCAGTACGCGAAGAAGCTGGGGCCTGCCATCGGCATCAAGGGGCTGTACAACATCCAGTTCATCGTCGATCCGGAGGATCATGTGTATATCATCGAGGTCAATCCCCGTTCCTCCCGTACCGTGCCGTTCCTGAGCAAGGCCACGGGCTATCCTCTGGCGGACATTGCCACGTTGGTGGCGCTGGGTCAGAGCCTGAAGGAGCAGGGCATCGACATGCTGTACCCCGACGAGCAGAAGCGGTACTATGCCAAAGCTCCGGCCTTCTCCTTCTCCAAGCTGCGGGGGCTGGACGCCTACCTGTCTCCGGAGATGAAATCCACCGGCGAGGCCATCGGCTACGACAACAACCTGACCCACGCGCTTTACAAGGCGATGCAGGCATCGGGTATGAAGCTGGAAAATTACGGTACTGTATTCGTGACCATCTCCGACGAGGACAAGGAGGAAGCGCTGCCGCTGATCCGTCGGTTTTACCGGCTGGGCTTCAACATTGAGGCTACCGTGGGCACCGCGGTTTTCCTGCGCCAGCACGGCATCAAGACCCGCGTCCGGGCGAAGGTGGACGACGGCTCCGATGAAATTCTCAATTCCATCCGTCAGAGCTATGTCACCTACGTCATCAACACCATGGACGTCCGCTGTGAGGATGTGCATTCCGGCTCCAGCCAGATCCGCCGCTGCGCGGTGGAAAACGGCGTCACCATGCTGACGGCGCTGGACACGGTGCGGGTGCTGCTGGACGTGCTGGAGGAGATCACTCTGGGCATTTCCACCATTGACGCCTGATTCTTTTCCATTTGGAGCCGCCCGACAAGGGCGGCTCCTTTTCTATGTCAAGGAAAATATTTCACAAAAGTTTACATAATTCTTGTCCATTTTTCCAAATTGCGGCGGGCGGCGGGGTAGGGTATAATAGCGGCACAAGAGAAGGATGGAGGGAACGCATGAAACGGTGGATACCCATTGGGGTGGTTTTGGTGCTGCTGATTCTGGCTTTTGGCCTGTGCGCCACGGCCTGGAATCCGGGGCAATTCGCAGGGGACTGGTACTGCGCAGAAACCGGGGAGCTGTTCCGGTTTCAGGACGGGCTGGTCAGCTGCGAGCAGCATAATCTGCTCACCGGCACCATTGATGCCATGTGCGGCGCGTACTGCTTTGACCGGGATTCCGTGACGGTTTTCTCTCTGGGGGTAGCCGGGCTGGAAAATCCGCGGCAGCTGTACCTCATACACGGCACCGACGGCGACCGCCTGTGCGGGTCGAAAGACGGTTCCGGAGAAACATATTTTTACCGCAGTCAGCAAGCGGCGCTGGAAAATTAACGAATCCCCTCTGCCCGTTTATTGTGGGCAGAGGGGATTTTTTCAACTGAATGGATACTCGGAAAACGGCTTCATGTTCAGTTCGATGGGGTGATATTGAGCGATGTCCGCAATGGGGTCTAAGTACCAGTACCGGCTCAGGAATACCAGCCGTTCCGTTTCCGGCAGGGATTCCAGAAAGCTGTTGAAGGCCACGGCAAGCTCCTTGCGGTCCATGGCCTTTTCCAGACTGTCCTGAGACGCGCAGTCCTCCAGCTCGTCCAGCGCCAGCGTCACCTCTCCGCCGCCCCGCTTGCAGGCGTTCCGGTAGCGCCAGCGGTCGATGGCGAGACGGCGGGTGATCTTGCCGAGAAAGGTTGCGAGAATGGAAGGACGGCGGGGCGGCATGGCGTTCCATGCCGTGAGATAGGTGTCATTCACGCTTTCCTCGGCGTCTTCGTGGTTTGTCAGGATGTTTTTGGCAATCGAAAAGCAGTAGCCGCCGTATTTCTGCGCGGTTTCGGAAATGGCGGTTTCCGACCGCGCCCAATACAGCGCGATGATGTTCTGATCGTCCAAAGCAAGCACCTCCTTGTGTCTGTTTGAAGCGCCCTTCACTTATCATCACGGAAAAAGAAGGAAAATCTTGCGCGCCGGGAGGAAATTTTTTGAAAAATCGCAATGAGCATTTCCGCTGGTTTTCATTCGCCGTTTGGGGGAGGCTGAATCACGGCGAATGTATCCACCATGGCCGCGAATCGCACGCCATGCCCCTCCGCCGCTTCCATGAAGAATCGGCTGATAATGCGGAAGCAGCCGCTCTGTTCATCGGAAATATAGTCCCGCACTTCTAAAGGAGAATTCCATTCGCTGCCGCTGTACATGGAGAACGTGATTCGGTTGGTTTCTGTGTGCTCCTGAATTTCCCACTGCGTTTCCAGCTCTGCGCGTTCCTGAGAAGCGGCATCTTTATAGGGCATATCCAGATGAACGATCTCGATTTCGCAGGTGGGCAAAGAGGTATCCGGCTGGGGATTCATAAGGGCGTCGATCTGTCGTTCCCGCTCTTCGTCCGGCAACTGGGAAAGGTAATCTCCGTAGGCTTCCAGCACCTCTTCCCGGGTCATGGGCTTCTGATACGGGCGAATGTAGGTGATGTCGCCATCCTTCACCATTGTGTAGTTGTCAACATCATAGTAAATCGCAAATCCCGGCTGGGGCGTTTCCGCGGTGGCTTGCGGCTCCACACCGTCTGCCGCGTAATCGCCCTCATACGGCATTCCCTCGATATCCATGGCTATTTTCTTCGGCGGGAAAAGGGTTTCGATCAGGCTGGCGACCTTTTCCTTCACGTATTCAACGGCCGCCGCGCCGGGTGCGGTATTCAGGAAAATCGCCAATATCAGAATCAGGGCAATCACCGCCGCCAGCTGCCGCACATAGCGGAAGCAGGGCGCTTTTTTGCGGCCTTCGCGCATTTTCTGAGCTTCCAATATGTATTTTCCCTTCACGCCGCCCAGAATGTCCAGCAGTTCCATATCCGTCATACCAATCCCTCCTCCGTCAGCTGCGCATACAGCCGCTCGCGGATACGGAACAGCATGGATTTGACCTTGCTGACCGTAAAGCCGGACTTTTCCGCAATTTCCTCAGTGGAATCCAGATACCAGTAGCGGCAGAGGAACACGCTCCGCTCCGCCTCCTTCAGCGTGCCGAGGAAACGGTTCAGGCTTGCCAGAATTTCCTTCCGGATGGCCGCTTCCTCGGCGCTTTCCGTCCCGCTGACGCATTCCCGCAGCTCCTCCAGCGCAAGCTCGACCTGCCCCTCGCCCCGCTTGAAGGCGCGGTACTTTCTCCATCGGTCTATGGAAAGATTCCGGGTGATTTTCCCCAGAAATGCCGCCAGCGCCGGAGGACGCCGGGGCGGCATGGCGTTCCATGCGGACAGGTAGGTATCGCTGACGCTTTCCTCCGCGTCCTCCGGATTGGTCAGAATGTTGTAGGCAATGCTGTAGCAGTAGCCACCGTACTTGGTGTCCGTTTCTTTGATTGCCTGCTCTGAGCGGTCAAAATATAGCTGAATGATCTGATCGTCATTCATTTGCAGCCCTCCTTTTTCTGAGCGTTTCACCTTTCTATACGCAGAACTTTGCGTTTGGTTGCAAATTAATCATAAGAATTTTCTGCCGTCTTTTGGATATTGTACCACAGGGGGAATTCAAAGACAAGCTTCCCCCCGCAGCGCCGCGCAATACTTTTCCAGCGCGGCTGCCGCGACCGCGCCGTCCGACGCAGCGGTTATGACCTGCCGCAGGGGCTTGACGCAGATGTCGCCCGCCGCGTAAAGTCCCTCAACAGAGGTTTTCTGATTTTCGTCGGTGATAATATATCCCCGCGCGTCCCGCTCGGCAATGCCGGAAACCAGTGCCGTGTCCGGGGCATACCCGGCAAAGACAAACACGCCGATGGTCTCGCCGTCCGGACTCTGGTAGTCGGTGATCTCGCCGGTGGCGGTATTCTGGTATTGGATACGCCGCAGGCCGTCATCGCCGGAGACCTCCCGCACCACGGTGTTGAAAAGAACGGTGATCTTCTCGTGGTTTCTGGCTTTGTCCGCCACGGAGGCGGGGCAGGCAAAGTCATTTTTCCGTATCAGCATGGTCACATGACGGGCAAATTTCGTCAGAAAAACACTTTCCTCCGCCGCCGTAAAGCCGCCGCCGATGACAAAAACATCCTTATTCCGAAAAAACGCGCCGTCGCAGGTGGCGCAGTAGGAAACGCCGCGTCCCCTGAATTCCTCCTCGCCCCGGAAACCCGCCATTTTCGGCTGCGCCCCGGTGGCCAGAAGTACGCCTAAGCAGCGAAAATCCCCCGCAGAGGTTTTCACGGTCTTCTCTGCATCAAAAAGGGACAGCTTCTGTGCCTCCGCGATCAGAAATTCCGCGCCGAAAGACTCTGCCTGACGGCGCATGGTATCGGTAAGTTCCATGCCGCTGGTCTTCGGCACGCCGGGGTAGTTTACCACCTCATTGGTAATGGCGATCTGCCCGCCGTATCCGCGTTTTTCCAGCACAAGCGTCCGACAGCCCGCTCGGGCAAGGTACAGCGCCGCCGTCAGCCCCGCCGGGCCGCCGCCTATGACGATGACATCGTAAAGCTTTTCATTCATCATGGGATTTTTCCCTCTTTCGTAGTTTATAGTATAAGTGTGCGCCGTCCGGCCAAAATCATACGACGCAGAAAGGGGAACGGCAAGCGCCGCTCCCCAAGTATTTACATATCCAGTGCCGGATTCATAAAGTATACATTCTTCTGATCCAGCTTTTCCCGAAGCAGCTGCACCGCCTCGCCGAAGCGCTGGAAATGCACGACCTCCCGCTCCCGCAGGAATTTGATGACGTCGTTCACATCCGGGTCGTCAGAAAGCCGCAGAATATTGTCATAGGTCACCCGCGCCTTCTGTTCCGCTGCCATGTCCTCCACAAGGTCGGCCATGGGGTCGCCTTTCACTGCCATAGACGCGGCGTTCCACGGAGATCCGGAAGCGGCAGTAGGGTAGACCCCCGCAGTGTGGTCCACAAAATAGGGCGCAAACGCCGAATCCTTCATCTGAGTATCCTTCAGATTCCGCGTCAACTGGTGGACGATCGCGCCGATCATTTCCAAATGCCCCAGTTCTTCTGTTCCGATATCTGTCAGCAGCCCTTTCAGCTCGTCAAAGGGCATGGCATAGCGCTGGGACAAATACCGCAGGGACGCACCCAATTCGCCGTCGGGGCCGCCGTACTGGGAAATGATGATGGCGGCAAGCCGGGGATTCACCGCGGCAATTTTCACCGGATATTGCAGCTTCTTATCATATACAAACATGGTTACGCCTCCTTATTCGTCGTGTATTCCCACGGCCACGGGTCATCCAGCCATTGGTAGCTCTCGGATGTCTGCGGCGTGCCGTGGTTCAGGGGGCCAAACCGTTTCTGATATTCCGCCCGCACCTTTTCTAGAAGCTGCTGATAGCGGCGGTACAGCTCCAGCGCCTCCCGGTCGTCCCGGTGGGTGTCCAGATACAGCGCCAGCTCCTGAACGGCAAAGGCCAGTGCCTGCATCTGCGACGAAGGCGTTTCCGGCAGCTCGTTCAGATTCACCATGCCCATGAAGGGGAGATCCAGCCCGGGGAACAGCGTTCCCCGTACCAGACCCTTCTGCGCCTCATACTGCGGCGGGTTTTCCAGCTGGAAGGGAACATAGGGATTTGCCAGCGGCGCCATGGCCGGAAGCCGCCCTTCGCGGCAGTATTCCTCCTTTTTCTGGTTATCCAAAGGTCATTCCTCCTAACATTTTCGTTAGGGCAGCGCCGCGCAATTATGTCTGCGAGCCTCAGCCGTCCTTTTGCCCCACTTCTTCAGTTTGAGAAATGGGAAATACACAAAGTATTCCTCCATTTCCCAAACTTTGAATTGGGGCAAAAATCCTGTCTGAGTCTTCTTGCCAAATTGTGCGGAGCTGCCCTAAATTTGTCGCTCCGGGTCATTCTATGCGGTTTTTGCAAAAAGGTTCATGACGGCAGGGAGAACGCATAGACTTTGACGAGGTGGTGTCCATGATAAAGCGAAAACTCTGGGGGCTATTGTATATTCTGATCGTTCTGGGGACGCTGGCCGCGGCGGAATGGGGCTGCCGCACCGTGTCCGTCATGGTCGAAGCCGCCCCGTTAAAGCGGGGAAACTGCATCATCATCGACGCGGGGCATGGCGGAGAAGACGGCGGCGCGACATCCTGCCGGGGGGTGCTGGAAAGTACATACAATCTGGAAATTTCCCTCCGCTTAAATGACCTGTTCCACCTGCTGGGCTATGACACCCGGATGACCCGCACGACGGACACGTCCATCTACACGAAAGGGGAGACCATCGCCCAGAAAAAAATATCCGACCTGAAAGAGCGCGTGCGCATCGTCAACAAGACGGAAAACGCTCTGCTGCTGAGCATCCATCAAAACAATTTTACCGACAGCCGCTACAGCGGCGCGCAGGTGTTTTACGCCGGGACAGAGGGCAGCGCTCAACTGGCGAAACTGCTTCAGGAGAGGCTGGTCTCCACGCTGAACCCCGGCAGCAACCGAAAATGCAAAAAAAGCGACGGCGTTTATCTGATGGAACACATTGACTGCACCGGCGTGCTGATCGAGTGCGGCTTCCTGTCCAACGCGGAGGAGGAAGCCAAACTCAGTTGCGGCACGTATCAGAAAAAGCTTTGCTGTGTCATTGCGGCAACGGTCAGTCAATATCTATCGAACACTTGACCGAATAGGTTTTCGCTGATATAATAAAGAAAACAGACCAAAGGAGAAACACAATGGCGAAAACGAAAACTGTTTTTTACTGCACCAACTGCGGCAATGAGACCCCCAAGTGGATGGGACGCTGCCCCAGCTGCGGCGCGTACAATACCATGGAGGAACATGTGGAAAAGCCCGTGGCCGCCGGCAAGGCGAAATCGGCTCCCGTGGGCATGAGCCGGAAGCCCCAGCGCATCCGGGAAATCACCAGCGACGGAGAAATCCGGTTTTCCACCGGCATGGGGGAATTGGATCGGGTTCTGGGCGGCGGCGCGGTTGCAGGCAGTCTGGTGCTGGTGGGCGGCGCTCCCGGCATCGGCAAGTCCACGCTTTTGCTGCAAATTTGCAGCAGTCTGTGCGTCGGCCGTCGGGTGCTGTACGTGTCCGGCGAGGAAAGCGAGCGGCAGCTGAAGCTTCGGGCAGAGCGTCTTGGCGTTGCGCCGGAAGAACTTTTTATTCTCTCGGAAACAAGACTTTCCGACATTGTGGACGCCGCAGAAGCGATGAAACCCGATATTCTCATCGTAGACTCCATCCAGACCCTCTATAATGAGGAAAACGAGTCCTCCCCGGGAAGCGTCTCTCAGGTGAAAGACTGCACCATGACCATGATGCAGCTGAGCAAGAGTCAGGGCATCACGGTATTCGTGGTGGGGCATATCAATAAAGACGGCAATATCGCAGGCCCCAAGGTTCTGGAGCACATGGTGGACTGCGTCCTGTATTTTGAGGGCGACCCCAACACGTCCTACCGTCTCCTGCGGGCGGCAAAGAACCGTTTCGGCTCCACCAATGAGATCGGCGTGTTTGAAATGCTGGACGACGGCTTGGCCGAGGTGCCGAACCCGTCCCAGATGCTGCTGGAAGGACGCCCGGAGGGGGCAAGCGGAACCTGCGTGGCCTGTGTTATGGAGGGAACCCGCCCGGTATTGGCCGAAGTTCAGGCATTAGTGACGAAAACAACTTTCAATGTCCCCCGACGGGCGGCTGACGGTTTTGATTTTAACCGTGCGGTTCTTCTCATGGCCGTGACAGAAAAACGGGCCGGGATGAAGCTGAACCTGTTTGACGCATATATCAACGTGATCGGTGGATTACGGCTTGATGAGCCCGGTGCAGACCTTCCTGTCGTTCTGGCAGTGGCGTCCTCATACCGGGATGTTCCCATTGCGGACGATCTGGCAGCAATAGGGGAGGTGGGACTGACGGGAGAGATCCGCGCTGTGTCCCATTTGAATCAGCGTTTGGCGGAAATTATGCGGCTGGGCTTCAAAAAATGTATCATCCCCAAGAGCGGATCAGACAAGGCAGAGATTCCCGCCGGTCTGACGGTGTATCGCGTCAAGAATCTGCGCGAAGCGATTGAAATGGCGTTATAATATGCAAGAAACTGTATATGCAACCGGTAGTTGACGCTTAATTCAACTAAAATATTAAAAATTGTAGGGAAGCGGATAACAAAAAGGCAGGGAGGAAATCCCTGCCTTTTACGATTATTGAGATAAACGAGAGTGGAGAGGGGGCTACAGCAAATAACCCACCAGCAGCCCCAACAGGAAGCAGGCAATTCCAATAATGGCCAGTTCCGCCGGATTCCTGCGGTACTTTGTCCGAAAAACCTTTTTGATAACTGGCTTTTCCACATACTGCACCACAGTTTTTTCTACCGGTTTTTCTACAACCTTCTCAACGACCCGCACTACAGGCTTTTCGATAACCTTTTCGACGGTTTCCACCGTCTTTAGAACTACAGGAGGCCGTCTGCCGTAGTTTCTGCGGCCAGTTGTGAGGTATTCGATGTCCGTGTCCAGCACCTCAGCCAGCCGGATCATCTTGAGTGAATCCGGACTTGTCTGATCGTTTTCCCACTTGCTGACGGCCTGACGGGACACATCCATAGCCTGGGCAAGCTGCCCCTGGGATAGATTCTGCATTTTCCGAAGCTCGGTAATTCGTTCGCCAATCGACATAATTTCACTTTCTCCGCTGTAAATTTGTCAATTATTGGTTGCTTTCTATATTATCCTCCATTTTATCAGAAAAGTCAAGCTTGGAAAGGGGATTCGCCTCTGCGGCGATTTTCAGCTCTGTACTTTCAATATGCGTGTAAATCTGAGTCGTGTTCAGGTTCTCATGTCCGAGGACTTCCTGAACGGTTTTGACATCCACGCCGCCGGAAAGCATCATGGTCGCCGCCGTATGACGCAGTTTATGGGCAGAATATTGGGTAGAATCCAGTCCAGCCTGTAAAAGCGCTTTTTTCACCAGACGATGAACGGCCGTCACACTGATCCGGTTATTGTCCCGTGAACCAAACAGTGCCCGATTGTCTGTAAGCACTTTCTGATTGCGTTCCGGAAGATAGGCGTCGATCGCTTTCCGGCAGGCAGAGCCAAAATAGACAAACCGTTCTTTGTTGCCCTTGCCAATGACGCGGATTCTGTCTTCATAAACGTCCGACAGGTTCAGATTCACAAGTTCGCTGCGCCGTATCCCGCAGTTGAGAAACAGCATCAAAATCGCATAATCTCTTTTTTCGTTCTGCCCGGACACCGATTTCAGCAGCGCGGCGGACTGTTCCATGGTAAGATACTTGGGGAGACTTTTGCGAAGCTTTGGATATTCCAGATCTGCCACAGGGTTCTCCTGCAGCTGCTTGGTTCGTGTGGTCAGATATTTATAGAAGGACTTAATGGACGAAAGCTTTCTGGCCCTTGCGGCAGGGGAAATTCCGTACTCCGGAGCAGCTGAATCCGGGTTAACTGCCCGTTCATTGGCTAGATAGGAAAGAAAATCGAAAATATCCGATGTGTCGATATCCCGGATAAACTGAATATCAATTTCCTTGATGTCGATATCATCCAGATTCGTGCTCATTGGCATATCATTTCGCATGAGCTTTATGAAGCGCAAGAACATTCTCAAATCCAGATAGTACTCCGAAATTGTCAGCGGCGACTGACCCTTGATATTTTCGTGGTAGATCAAAAACTCCCGCAGCACCTGGGGACAATCATGGTATCGCTGCATAAGAACCTCCTGTAAACTTGATTGATGCCATCATTATAGCATACATCCGCTTCAAACGCAACAAAATTTTTATTTTGTTGCGTTCGTTTTGTACAGGCTCAGAGACAGCCCCAAAACGTGTTTTTGCCCTTCCCCCACTTCCAACTTTTTGACGCAAAATGATATCCCCCAGTCGTGGACACTTTCACCATGACTGCGGGCTTTCTTATTCGCTTTTCTCAACTTCAGCAGCTTCAGCAGCAATCGCATTCATGGTCTTGGTAATGTTCTCCATGCCAAAATCCGTGAATTCCTTGCACCGGAAATAGTGTTCGGAAATGTCATCGCTGTATCCGAATCTGAACGATCCTCTCCTTCCCCGCTTTCTCTTTTCTTCCTATATAACACACCCCCCGGAACTGCCATTCCGGGGGGTGCTATTTGATTTTCAGCGATCAAGCCTTGGCCTCGCTATTGTGCTTGCTGGCAACGTAGCTTCTCATGGAATTGACCACGATGGTCGCGCCGAGCACGATGAGAAGTACCGCGATAATAAGCTGCAGACCGTTGGCAACGAACACCGCGCCCCAAGTCGTTTCACCGGCGGGAATGGTAACCGCTGCTGCATTCTGGATGGCACGCACCATGGCCATCAGCCGCTGCACCAGCGCCGTGAATGTGACGCAGAGCATGATGATCAGCGGCGGGAACAGCATCTTGTTGCTGCGGCCCGTGACCTTGAGGAAAACGCACAGCGTGATGAGAACCAGCGCGGAAAGCAGCTGATTGGCCGAGCCGAACAGCGGCCAGATGTTGGAGTAGCCGATCTGCGTGAGCACATAGCCCAACACAAGCGTCAGAACCGTGGAGAAGTAGGTATTGCACAGAAGCTTGCGCCATGGCTCGGCGTGCGCCATATCGTCCACGCTGAACAGCTCCTGAAAGCTCATCCGCGCAATACGGGCGACGGCATCAAGGCTCGTCAGGGCAAGAGCGGAGACGCACATGGTCATAAAGACCGTGGCGGCGTAGGTCGGGACGCCGAACATCTGAAAGAAGCCCGCAACACCGCGGCTGAAGATCTGGAACGGAGTACCGGCGGCGGGGGTGCCATCCGCAGCAGCGGCTGCACCGGCCACGCAGAGGGCGAGAACGGCAAGCAGGCTCTCCAGAATCATGGCGCCGTAGCCGACCTTGAGCATGTCCTTCTCGTTTTCAACGGTCTTGGAGGATGTGCCGGAGGAAACAAGGCTGTGGAAGCCGGACACCGCACCGCAGGCGACGGTGACGAACAGAATCGGGAACATGGTGCCGAGCTTTTCGTTGTTGAAGCCTGTGAAAACGGGCAGGTTCATCGTCGGGTGCGCGACAAACAGGCCAATGACCGCGCCTGCGATCATTCCGATGAACATGAAGGTGGTCATGTAGTCCCGGGGCTGCTTCAGAAGCCACATGGGCAGCACGGCGGCGAAGAAAATGTAGACAAAGGTGATGTAGCTCCAAGCGGTCTTGTCGAGAACCAGGGGGCAGTTCATGCCGACGGCGAAGGAAGCGGCGATGCAGAGGATGCCGACGACGGCTTCCTTCCAGCCGGAGAGGTTCAGCTTCTTCTGCACAAGGCCGAAGACGACGGCGAACACCATGAACATGATGGACACCATACCGGCAGCGCCGTTGGTCTTGGCGGTGTCGGCGAGCTGCGTCACGCCATCGGCCACGGTGTAGGCGTTGAACGTGCCCGCGACCATGTCGGCAAAGGCCGCAATGACGATCAGGCAGAACAGCCAGCAGAACAGCAGAAACAGTTTGCGTCCCAGCTTGCCGATGTATTTTTCAATGAGCATACCCATGGACTTGCCTTCGTTCTTGACGGAAGCGTACAGTGCGCCAAAGTCCGTCACAGCGCCGAAGAATACGCCGCCGATCAGCACCCACAGCAGCACCGGCAGCCAGCCGAACGCGGCGGCCTGAATGGCGCCGGTGACAGGGCCTGCGCCCGCGATGGAGGAAAACTGATGGCTGAAGACCGTCCAGCCGTTGGTGGGGACGTAATCCTTGCCGTCGTTATATTTAACGGCGGGCGTCTGCGCTTTGGGGTCGATGCCCCATTTCTTAGCCAGCCAGCGGCCATAGAGCGCATAGGCGGCGACAAGAGCGACCGCCGCGATCAGCACGATTACAAGTGTGTTCATGTGATTTCCCTTTCTTTCCTAAAAGCTTTGCCATTCGCCAATGCCGGGAGCAAAAAAGAAGCCCTCGTCCTTGCCGCAGGTCTCCCTGATGGGAGTCCCGATGCAAAGACGAAGGCTGATCCGGGGACAAATGCCCGCCTGGAATTTCAACTTCCGCGTTACCACTTTGCTTGCCGGAAAACCGGCCTCTCAACCGCTGCCCGAAAATCGGAGAGCGTTCCCCGTTAACGGAGGGATACCGACTGCAATTACTCGGCGCAAGCGCCTTTCACCGCGGCTGCTCACAGGGGATGGCCTGCCCGTTCCTTGCTGCCGTTTTGCACCACCAACGGCTCTCTGAAAGCGGTGATCCGGGGAAGTCGTGTCCTGCTCAAAGCATTTGACGAAATGTTAGGTGTATA
>JABLTL010106104.1_pt1 | contig 25711 bp, 17 predicted proteins | sample 7160151 | NCBI WGS metagenome assembly JABLTL01 (sample SAMN14651223, study PRJNA627086) | human gut metagenome | isolation source: feces | host: Homo sapiens
GGACTGTTGCCAAATCATTACCTCTATTGAGGTGAAAGACTCATAAATAGCTCATTTTAAGCTATTCGGCAGTTTTTAGCGTAATTTTTATAGAAAAAACGGGTCGGGCTTTTTGTGCAAACCAGAGGGCGATTTTGTGGTTTTTATGAGATCGGAGCATCGCTTGTAAACCGTGATTTTACAAAAGATGCCTAATCGAGTTGCGAAAGCTGCCTTTTGGAGTCTCAATCGGGCATGTTTCGTAGTGAGGTTAGGCATGTTTGGCAATGCGGTTAGGCATGTTTTGCAAGCGCAAAACTGATGACTTGAAGCGTGACGGGATGGTTTTGTGGCTAACTATTTGGTAGTCAGGGAGTTGTGGAATATAACAAAATGTGCTTGAGAATCGCGTATTTGCAGCCACGATTTCTTTTGCTCAGAAAAACAATGTAGATTTTAATGTAGTTTGTTGGGTGTTTTCCGTGCTTATAAACGATGGGTTGCACAGTCAGCGTAAAGGCGGCCTATGGGCAGAAGGGCTTTGGATGCGTGGTTACAGTTGGGCCAAGAGATTTTTTACGTAAGGCCGCTCCCAGTCGTCCTCATGGTGGCGCTGCCCATCGGCCAGCAGAATGTCGATGTCGATGCGCACAATGCCCTGCTTACGCTCGGTGGGGGTCGAGCCGATGGTGCGTTCCATGTCTTTCAACATCTGGTGCAGGGCGGGATAGCCCAAGTTGGTGTCGGCCTGCGCCAAGCAGTTGAGGTAGAGGGGCGATGGTGTGGCGGTTCCGATGGGCTTCGTCCATAGCGACTGACTGAACCGAATGTCGCCAAGGGTGCGGCGCAACATGTTTTGCGCTGCATCGATATGACGCAACGCATCCCTATTGCTGCCCAAACATAGTAATACTTTCGACATGATTCGCAAATTTACGAATTTTTATCGTGACGGTCTGTCAATCCTTCCGAAAAAATCCACCTCGCCCCACTTTTCGGTCAGTGGGGCACATGCTTGGGGCTGCTTGTTGCTTGGGTATGGTATCAGTGTTCCGATGCTTGTTGCAGTTGCTTGTCGAGTTGTTCATTCATGTGTTTCCGAGTCCTTTCATCGGGAATCGGGAAGGTTCGTACCGTATTGTAATACAGCTTCATCTCGTCCCAATCGTTAGAAGGCATTTCGCCTGTGTCGGCCATCAAGTTGAGGCGGCGTTGCATATCAGGCTTACATTCATCGTTGAGAATATTCTTGATACCTATCGAGCCTATGAATTCGTAGAACGGATTGAGGAAAATGTAGCCGTCAGAAAGGTCTTTCCACGATGTTCCGTCGTTGTAATGCCATGCTTTTGTATCGCCGAAAGGTGTTCCCTTCAGGTCGAATCCTACTGGCTTGTTGCCTGTTAGCTGGAACGCCGCATCCCATCGTCCGTCGTCGATGAGTCCTGGTCCGCTTGATGCTGCAAAGTCAAATTCGCCAGGGTTGCTCCAAATGTACCAATTGAGGCAAACAATCTTTACGTTTTCTTCTCCGAGGGACTTCTTCGTGCGGTAGCCAGCACATTTGCCATGAGGCAAACGCATGGCATGCGGCTCATTCCAAATGACGAGCGCCTTTTGGTGACCGTTAATAGCTTTCTGCTTCTTGTATTGGCTCAGGAAGTTTTTTGCCATTTCCCTGTCACGAATGAAAGTGCGCTGCCCTTTGTGGAAATAGGTGTTTTTGCGTGCCCATTTCCTGTATTTATTGGGAAAGGTCCACTTGTATTTGTCGGGCGAAGTCCATTGGGTCCAATCGAAGGCGATGTCGGTTAGTCCAAGGGTTATCCTCTTGTCGTGGGGCAACTTTTGGTTGATGTGATAGAGGTTGTCGAGAAATGTGGAGCGATTGGTTTTTTCCCAAAGGAAGCCATAATCTTCATAGCGTAAGTGCTCCCTTAGCGCTTTTTGAAAATCCTCCTCGCTTGCCCAGTCTGTTTTGATTAGTTTGTTGGCAGATTCTGTCTTGTTGGCGCTTCCCACCTCTGTGTAAACGTAACCGATTCGTTCGGAAAAGCGCTTGTCTGCCAGTAGGCGCGAGATGAAATCGTATTGCGTGATGTCGCGATGATCGCGTTCGCCAAGGATCACCACATCTGCCTTTTCAAACAGTCGGAATATGTATTCTACGGGATCCTCACCATGTTTCTCAAGGCATGCCTTGTATTGCGCAACAGTAGTCTGTGCGTTTGCAGGGAAAATGGCAAACGCGAGGAGAATGAACAGCAACACTTTATGTTTGACGGGCCAATCGTGTGACATTGTTGTGGAATTTAGGTTTATTGTTGCAAATATAGTTAATATTCTTGAGCCGTGGTAACAAATTGTATTTTTTTAACGCTATTTGCCTCTTGGGCATGCTATCCCAGATAGACCGTCTATCATGTTAACCTTGCTTCTTTTTTTAATAAGTCGCAAGCACGTGTTAGTATCTCCTGCGCTAATTGGTAGTACTTCTTGTCAGATGTGAATTCATACATCTTAAACAAGAATACACACATTCCCATATAGCCATTCCTTAAAAACGGGTTGGAGGCTTTGGACATTCTTTCAATCTCGCATGCGATAATATGATCGATTTCTTTATTCGTCATAGTTCGTTTTTACATCTTTGTGGTCGTATCGCTCATCCACTGAGTACTCATCAGCTTTCAACTTTCCAAATCTCCAGCGAACGCTGAGTTGGAATGATGCGTGGAAACTACGATGGTGGGTAATCTCGTAATAGTTTTCACTGCTGCTTGTGGTAGAGTTTTTGTAGTAGATGGGCAAGAAACTGTTTGCTTCTGCGCTGACGGTGATTCGTTGTTTGGGAAAGCTCTTGTAAACGCTTAAGTTGTAATAGAAGTTCTTGTCGCCTTTTCCTTGCATGTAAATGTAGGGAGAGTTGTAGCCTGCGCCAAAGCTTATGTCGAAGTTGTGAGGCAACTCCTGTTCCATGTAGGCTGTCGTAGAGAAGGTAAAGCCTTTGTTGCGGTTGTAATATTCAGTGGCGGCATAGTCGGTGTAATAAAGGCTTGCGTCCAAACGCATCCATGTGGTTGGCGTGATCTTTGAGGATGTGCCAATCTTGGTTAAGTTTTCATATCGTTTTCCGACGTTGTTGAACGTCTTGTTAAGAATGTTGTCTTTCAGGAACGAATGGCGCAGTATGATGTCTTTACCAAACGAATGAGTGGAGGAAGCGTTAAAGTTAAATTTGCCGATCCTAAAGTTTGAGGATAGCGAAATATCTTGCGTTGTTTGTGGTTTCAAGTTTGGATTGCCATAGAAGATCTCTCCAGGCACAGTGGTGTCTACATAGGGGTTCAATGAGTTGATGTTAGGCACTTGCTTGCCCATGGAATAGGACAAATTGAAGCGAACTCTCCAGTTGGGCACATAGGAGAAGTCGGCGTATGGCGTGACAAATTGTTGGTTTGCAGAAAACGAATTGTTCAGTAAGGGCTTTTTGGAGGTGTCGCGTAAAAACTGGTGAAAAGCACCAGCTTTGGCTTCAATCTTGTCGGTGGTATAGCTGTAGCCTATCTTTAAGCCATTGGAGAATTGGTTGTGACGATATTGATCGCGCTCTATCGTTTCGTAGGGATTGTCAGCATAGGCGTAGCTCTCCTGTTGGGTGATGTCTTCTTTTTCTATGCGAAGACGCATAAAATCTTCTGCATATAGCGTGTGCTGTTTGAATTTTCTGCGGTACATTACAGTTAATGTGTGCCAATCCTCATTGTCTGAGGTTTCTTTGTTATAATTGAAGAAATCCTTGACATAACTTGGATTGATGTATTTCAGAAGAGTGTAGTAGTTGTTGTTTTGCTCCTTGTTAGGGCGTGAATAGAATTCATATCCTGCATAGAATTTTCCACGCTCGGCATTCTCGCCAAACAGTTGCTCGTAGTCGAGGCATACCTGGTATTCGGAGTCGTTCATTTTGAATAATCCATCCTGCTTATAGCGGTAGGTTTGCTGGCCGGCATTGTTTTCGGCGACATATTCGTTTGTTGATGTGTTATGTGGGTTAGTTTTGAGGAATGTGCGTGCATAGACCGAAACCACTTTGAGCGGAGTGATCTCATAGGATAACGTTGTCTCGAAGTTATGCAAGTCGACCTTAAAGCCTGAACTTTTGTATTCACTTTTCGCATGATAAAGGTCGTTGGAGGCATATCTCCATTCTTCTGAGTTCAAACGACTGTCATGGCCCCATCTCCAGTTGTTGTAGTATGAGAATGTGATGCCAAATTTGTTTTTCTTTGCAAAAGCAAAGGCGCCGTTTCTCCAGTTGGAATCAGAAAGGGAACTACTTCCAAGGCCGCGATATCCCCATAAGCGTCCTTTGGTGACAAGGTTGATTTGCAACGTCTGCTGACCGTTGATGTTTCGCACAATGCGCACTTCAATCCTCTTGAGGTATTTCGCCTCCAACGATTCGAGGGCGTCGTGGATGTTGCCTGATACTGTGCGGTCGTAAGAACCATTTACCGTATATTCAATGGGCCAGTTTCCAACGGAGTGGATGTTGCCGTTGCGCTCAACATTCAGTAAGGGGACGTTTCGTAAGGCTTCGAAACTGTTTTTCCCGATTAAGGAAGAGTCAGCCTTGACATCGTAAATGATAACGTCAGGTCGCGTCTTGTATAAGTTCCTTCTCGCTTTTACCGTCACTTCTTTCAATAGCGTGGAGGGTATGCTGTCTGGTTGGTTGCCCTTTTTGTTGTCTTGCGCTTGGGCTTGCGTAGCAAGCGACATGAACAACCAAATCAAGATGCAAGGTCTGAGTGATAATAAAAGATTACTATTCATAGTAAAAATCTTTAATGTTATTATTGCGAATATAGCTATAGGGGGCGATATCTGCAATTATTTTTGTGAGATTTTAATGTTATATAATGAAGATATTTGGGAATTTAAGAAAAATTGGCTAACTTTGCGGAATATTAATGCATTCCTATTTAATAGAGGAAGAATTGATAATATGAAGTACGGATTTATCAAAGTGGCCTCGGCTGTGCCTTCTGTGAAGGTTGCCGATTGTGTTCAGAACACAAAGGAGATGGAAGTAATCATAGCCCAGGCTGAAGGGCGCGGCGTGGAAATCATCGTGTTTCCAGAGCTGAGCGTAACGGGCTATACGTGTCAGGACCTCTTTCGCGAGCAACTGCTGCTCGACGCTGCCGAGAACAGCGTGATGGCCCTGCTCGACTTCACGCGCCAGTTGGACATCATCTGCATTGTGGGCGCCCCCGTCGTGGCGGGCGGCCTGTTGCTCAACTGTGGTATTGTGCTTCAGAAAGGCAAGATCTTGGGCATTGTTCCCAAGACCTATCTTCCCAATTACAATGAGTTTTATGAGAAGCGCTGGTTTGCCTCGTTGCAAGACCTGCGCGAGATGACCATACGCTATGCGGGCCACATGGTGACGCTGACTCCCGCCCCCCAACTCTTCCGCACGGCCGATGGCGCCGTGTTTGGTGTGGAGATTTGTGAGGACGTGTGGGCTCCTACACCTCCCAGCAACCACCTGGCCTTGGCGGGTGCCGACATCGTGTTCAACCTCTCGGCTTCCGATGAGCTTCTGGGCAAGCATGAGTACCTCACCGGCCTGCTCGCACAACAGAGCGCACGCACCATGAGCGCATACGTGTATTGCTCGGCTGGCTTTGGCGAGAGCACACAAGACGTGGTGTATGGTGGCAACGCCCTGATTTACGAGAATGGCCGTTGCTTGGCCGAAGGCGAGCGTTTCTCGCTGGAAGCGCAGGTCGTGGAGGCCCAGGTCGACGTGGAGAGCCTCCGGGCCGACCGTCGCAACAACACCACATTTGTGAACGCGCAGCGCCGCATGATTGGTGAGGACATCCGTTTTGTCGAGGCCGAGCCTGCGCAGTTGCGCGACTTTGTGTTGGAGCGCCACGTAGAACCGCAACCTTTCACACCGTCGGATGAGACCATGCGACAGTCGTGTGAGGAAATTCTCAACATACAGGTCATGGGGCTCGCCAAGCGCATCGTCCATACCCATGCCCAGAACGTGGTGGTGGGCATCAGCGGTGGACTCGATTCCACGTTGGCCTTGCTGGTTTGCGTGAAGACCTTCGATAAGCTGAAGCTCGACCGCAAGGGCATAGTGGGCGTAACCATGCCTGGCTTTGGCACCACCGACCGCACCTATAACAACGCCATCAACCTGATGAACGACCTCGGGGTGACCGTTCGCGAGATTAGCATTGCCAAGAGCGTGACGCAGCATTTCGAGGATATTGGCCATGACGCGGCCGTGCACGATGTGACCTACGAGAACAGTCAGGCGCGCGAACGCACGCAAATCCTCATGGACCTGAGCAACCAGGTGGGAGGCATGGTGATTGGAACGGGCGACCTCTCAGAGCTGGCGTTGGGGTGGGCCACCTATAACGGCGACCACATGTCGATGTATGGTGTGAACGCATCGGTGCCCAAGACGCTCATCAAGGACCTGGTGCGCTATGTGGCGCAAACCGTCGACGACGCTTCGGCATCTGTGTTGCGCGACATTATCGACACACCCATCTCGCCCGAACTGATCCCGGCCGATGAGAACGGACAGATCAAGCAGAAGACCGAGGACCTCGTGGGACCCTATGAGCTCCACGATTTCTTCCTCTATCATTTCCTTCGCCACGGCTTCAGCCCCCGTAAGATATTCCTTTTGGCGCAGAAAGCGTTTGGCGACAACAATGGCAACGACGAATCGGTGGGCCGTTACGACGACACCACCATCATCCATTGGTTGGGCGTGTTCTGCCGACGTTTCTTCAACCAGCAGTTTAAACGCTCCTGCCTGCCCGATGGACCGAAGGTGGGATCGGTAAGTCTCAGTCCGCGAGGCGATTGGCGCATGCCCTCGGATGCCGTGTCGGCGCTGTGGCTGCAAGAGGTGGAATGCCTGAAGATGCAGAACTAAGGAATTTGGGCTCGTCGCAGAATATTTCACATCATCGTAACACCCTCTTCACCTTTTTTAGGTAAATTTGCAAATAATCAACAATGAACGGGGATTCTCCCCATATTATTAAATTTTAATTTATCAAACTTATGCAGAAAAGATTGCTTATTCTGGTTGCGTTGATGGTAAGCTTCATTACCACAATGACGGCTCAGATTACAACTTCTGGTTTGAGTGGTAAGGTAATGGCCGATGGCGAAACCGTCATTGGCGCTACCATCGAGGCCGTGCACACGCCCTCGGGAACCAAGTACCAGGCTGTGACCAACAGCAAGGGTATGTTTACCATCAATGGTATGCGCCCCGGTGGTCCTTACACAGTCAAGGTGAGCTACGTTGGCTATCAGGCCAAGGAATTCACCGATGTTAAGTTGGAACTTGCTCAGACCTACAATCTGCCAGTTGTGCTTAACGAGGCTACCAACGAGCTGAAGGAGGTGACGGTTGTCTCTAAGGCAACTAAGTTCACCACAGAGCAGACAGGCGCGTCGACCAACATCGACAACTCGATGATTGCAAGCATGCCTACGGTAAACCGTTCGGTAAGCGAGCTCACCCGCCTCTCTCCTTACGGAGGAAACGGATTGACGTTCGCCGGCTCTGATGGTCGTACAGCCAACTTCACGGTTGATGGTGCCAACTTCAACAACGACTTTGGCTTGTCTTCAAACCTGCCCGGTGGCGGCAACCCCATCTCTATGGATGCCATCCAGGAGGTGCAGGTGGTTATCTCGCCGTTCGACGTGCGCCAGACCAACTTCATCGGCGGCGGCTTGAACGCTATCACAAAGAGCGGTACCAACACCTTCAAGGGTACGGCTTACATCTATCACCAGAACGAGAACATGCGTGGTGACGCCATCGACGGAACAACCATCGCTACAGCTCGCGCCAAGGACCGCTCTACCACTTATGGCATGACGCTTGGTGGACCGATCCTCAAGGATAAGCTCTTCTTCTTCGTGAACGCCGAGGTGGTTAAGACCCCGACGGAGGCCGTTACATGGCGCGCCTCTGAGGATGGCGTGGGCAACTCCGACGCTGGTCTGTCATACGCATCGGTTGCCGACATGGAGCGCGTAAAGGAGCATGTAATGACCAAGTATGGTTACAACCCTGGTTCTTACACAAGCTTCCCCGCCGATAAGAACAACACCAAGCTGTTGGCCCGTATCGACTGGAACATCAACAACATGCACAAGCTGGCTTTCCGCTACAACTATACCAACAACGAGAACTGGACAGCACCCAACGCCTCTTCAATGGACGGTGGTGTTCGCTCGCCCTACTCACGTACTTCTTTGTATAGTATGTCGTTCTCCAACTCTATGTACTCGATGAACAACAAGGTGCACTCGTTCTCTCTCGACTTGAACAGCCGTCTGACGAGCAACCTCTCCAACCAGTTCCTCGCCACATTCGCCAAGAAGGATGATGTGCGTGGCACCGACTCTTCTGAGTTCCCCTTCATCGACATCCAGGACGGAACAGGCCAGAACGTGCAGTACATGTCGCTCGGTTATGAGCTCTTCACATGGAACAACGCTGTGCACAACACCACTTGGAACATCAAGGATGACCTCACCTATTATTATGGCAACCATAAGATCATGGGTGGCTTCAACTTTGAGCACCAGATGGCCGACAACCAGTATATGCGTAACGGAACAGGTTACTACCGCTATCGCAGCGTCGACGATTTCATCAACGGCGCCGCTCCTGAGGTGGTGTGCTTGACTTACGGTTACAACGGCGACATGAATCCTACTGCTCGCGTGCAGTATAGCAAGGTGGGTATCTATGGCCAGGATGAGTGGCAGGCTACCGACAACTTCAAGTTGACTTACGGATTGCGTATCGACAACATCTTCTTCAACAATGGCGACCTGATGACCAACAACGCCATCAAGGAACTTAGCTACAACGGTCGTCACATCGACACTGGAAAGTGGCCGTCATCAAGCCTCACATTCTCTCCCCGTGTTGGTTTCACATGGGATGTGATGAAGGATAGAAGCCTGATCGTTCGTGGTGGAACAGGTCTCTTCTCAGGCCGTCTGCCTTTGGTGTTCTTCACCAACATGCCTACCAACTCAGGTATGGTGCAGTACCAGATGCAGCTGGGTCCCACAACCAACTTCAACCGTCTGCCCGCCGCCGTTCAGGCTTATGCTGCCCAGAATGGCTACACATCGGTTAACGACATCCTCACAGGTGCTTTCTCTGGCGGTCTCGTGACCGACGAAAATGGTCGCGCCTCTATTGCCGCTCTTTACAACAAACTTGGCGCAATGGGTTATCCCACCACCATTACTCCTGAGGAGGGAACGGTGCCCAGCTCTATCTCTGCCGTAGACCACGACTTCAAGATGCCTCAGGTTTGGAAGAGCTCTATCGCTGTCGATTACTCTTTGCCCGTGGGCTTCCCGATGACGGTGACCGCCGAGGCCATCTTCAACAAGACGCTTAACGCTGCCACAATCTCCGACTGGAGCATGCGCGATCCTGAGAGCTTCGCTCGTTGGAATGGCGCCGACAACCGCCCCATCTATCCCACAGGTTTCCGCACATCAACAAAGGCCTTCGTGCTTGAGAACACAAGCCGTGGATATGGTTGGTCTACCATGTTCCAAGTGAAGGCCGAGCCCACCAAGTGGTTGAGCCTGACTGCTGCTTACACCCATCAGGTCAACAAGGAGGTTACCTCTCTGCCTGGTTCGAACGCTGAGTCGGCATTCACATACGTGCCCACCGTGTTCGGTCCTAACCGCATCAAGCTGCACAACAGCATCAACACCACTCCCGACCGTTTCTTCCTGTCGGCTACTGCTCACGACCGCAGCGGCAACCACTATAGCTTGATTTACGAGACATGGCGCGGTGGTTACAACTACTCATACATGCTGGCCAACGACATGAACGGTGATGGCTATAGCTACGACGCTCTTTACATCCCCACCGACAAGCAGGTGGCTAACAATGAGTTCCGTTTCACATCGCTCGACGACCAGAAGCGTTTCATGGACTATGTTCACGCCAATGGCTATCTGAAGGATCATCAGGGTGAGTACGCTGAGGCTTACAGCGTTTACAATCCTTGGGTGCATCGCGTTGACATCAGCTACAAGCACGACTTCACGGTGAACGTCGCCAAGACCAAGCACACCCTGCAGCTCTCATTCGACGTGAAGAACCTCTTGAACCTCTTCAATGATAGTTGGGGTGTTTCTAAGTACATGAACCCTGCGCTCAACGAGGGTCGTATCTTGAAGTATGACCACACTGACGCTGACGGTTATCCCGTGTTCTCTACACCTAAGGCTGTCAACGGCAACGTGAAGACCTTCGTCTACAACCCGGTTGTAGGCCAGTGCTGGTACGCTTCTATCGGTGTTAAATACATGTTCAACTAATCAAGAACTCTTTAAGTTTGAATTTTATGAAACTGAAATATTCATTAAGCTTCATCCTGGGCGCATTCCTCATGGTGGGATGTTCGGATGATAACACGATCGGTTCGCTTGCCGAGATTTCTCTCGACAAGACTTACCTGACGATTCCCGAGGGCGGTGGTAACGACACTGTGAATATCAGCGCCACTGGCGATTGGGAGTTTGAAAAGTCGGTGGTGATTGGCAAGGATGCCGACAAGAAGGATATCACGGCTGAGCTGCCCACATGGCTCACAGCTACTACTTTGAAGGGATCGGCCGGTGTTACACAGGTGATCTTCCACGCCGACGCCACAGAAAGTGGTCGTGAGATTCCTTTGCAGATTAGCATTGGCGACAAGCGTCAGTACTTGGTGGTTCGTCAGGGCTCTATGGAGCCCACAACGGCAACATGCGCCGAGGTGCTGGCTGGTCCTGATGGCAAGACCTATCGCGTAAGCGGTATGGTGACCGACATCGCTAACACCACATACGGCAACCTCTATATCAATGATGGTACAGGTAATCTTTATGTCTATGGTACGCTCGACAAGGACGGTAAGCAGAAGAACTTCTCAAGCTTAGGAATTGAGAAAGGCGACTACATCACTGTGGAGGGTCCGAGAAGCACCTATAACGGTAATGGTCAGCTCGTCAACGTAACGGTTCTCAACATTAAGAAGTCGTTGGTGAAGATCGTTGAGACTCCTGAAGGTGTTATTCCTGCCGCTGGTGGCGAGTACAATGTGAAAGTGGCTTATAAGGGAAGCGGTGTTTATCCTGAGATCGACGCCAATGCCCAGAGCTGGCTCCGCGTTGTGAAGACCAAGTTCATCGCTGGTATTCCTTCAAAGATTGAGCCCAATCCTTCTGATACCGTTATTGTAACTTTCCATGCTAACAATAACGTGGCTGGTGCACGTAGCGCTGACGTGACCTTCACGTCAAGCACATCTGGCAACTCTTCAAGTGTGAAGCTCCAGCTGGCTCAGGCTGGCCTGTCGGGAACTCTGGCTGTGCCTTACACCGTTGAGGAGGCTATCGACTATGTGAAGTCGCTGGGCGACAACGTGTCTCCCACACAGGTTTACATCAAGGGTTACGTTTCTAAGGTTGACGCCAAAGGTCAGTTTGGCGCCAAGTTTGGCAACGGAACGTTCTGGATTTCTTCTAACGGAACCTACAACAACGGCGATGCCGCCAAGGATATGCAGGTGTTCCGCGCTTTGTGGTTCAACAACCAGAAGTGGGTTGAGGGCAATGCTCCGATCGCTACAGGTGCCGAGGTCATTATCTGCGCTACCGTGAAGAAATACAATGGTGTGGCTCAGACCGACAAGGGCTATGTGTATAGCGTTAACGGTGTGACCACCGATGCTCATGGTATCGGCACCAAGGCCAATCCGTTCAGCGGTTTGGGCGCTGTGGCTGCCGCCAACGCAGGCACATCAGCCAAGGTGTATGTAGCCGGCAAGATATCTAAGGTTGCAAGCGCATTCAACGCTAATTACGGTAATGCTTCGTTCTACATCTCAACCGATGGTACTTATGCCAACGATAAGGCTAAGGACTTCGAGGCCTTCCGCGTGCTCTATATGGGCAACCGCAAGTGGGCCGATGGCGACAAGCAGGTTAAGGTAGGCGACGATGTGACCATCTATGGTCCGCTGACTGTCTACAACGGCGTGGCTGAGACTCCTGCCAACCAGGCTTACATCGTGAGCCTGAATGGCGCTACCGAATAAATCTCTAACAGCCATCTGAGTAACCCTCTCTGAGTAATCGGAATGTCAGACCTATGAGATTAGCTTTCCTAAGCTCAAATATCTGATGCGCTCCTCTTAGAGTGGCAGTTACGAAAGATACCTAACAATAAGGTGTGCTCTTATACGGGGCACACCTTTATTGTTGATATTCTGCATCGGTCATTCGTTTTTAGTTTTTGTTACTTGGGACTAAGAGGTGGTAAGTTGTCGGTTTTCTTAATCCCAAATGGGTCGTGGGAATAGAGTTCTTGTTAGCGTTTGTTCCGCCACGTTTGTGCTCTTGCGTCAGAAGGGCAAATGTTGGAAAAGGTAATAGCGGTGAAGCGGCAGGGACGTTTCCCGAAGATAAATATCCGTTAGCTTTGACAATAAGATCCCAGTATGTTTTTCTTTGAGTGTAAAAATAGGCTCGCTTGCTTTGCATTCTCTTTAATTTGCACTATCTTTGCATAACAACTTAATATTTCGCAAGATGGTAATTGATTTTGATGAGATTGCAGAGGTTCGTCAGATGAACTTCAAAGGAGGAAACGGTCCGTTGGACACACGTAATTATACAGATGATAAGGTGAAGATTATGTATTCCACCCTTCGTCCGGGCGCTTCGACAGGTTTGCACACTCACGAGCAAAACTGCGAGATCATATATGTTATCAGTGGCGTGGCCACGTTCCATTATGATGGTGAGGTGGAGACATGCCGCGCGGGCCAGTGCCATTATTGTCCCATGGGCCATAGCCATTTCATGGAGAACAATACTGACCACGACCTGCTTTACTTTGCTGTCGTGCCCGAGCATCACCTTTGATGCATGCTGATAGGGGAGCGTAGCCCCATCGTTACGTTCGTTGTGGATGGGCTTGCTTGTTGCGCGAAGGCTCTTGCGCATCGCATGGCCTTTGTGCAGAAGGCTTGTGCAAGGTGAGCGGACGATGTTTCCCGTTCCGTTTGTGGCATTGTTCCATGAGCGCACAGCCCCGGCATCGGTCGGCGTGCTTCAGCCGATCGTATATGCGCCATGCTGCGTAAGCAACGGCTGCGGCCACCACAAGGCCAGTTAGAATGTATTGTGCGAGCATAATCTTTGTCTTTAGGGTGTAAAATTACGAAAATAATGCCAAAAGCCAAAGATAGAGTTAAAAGTTTGTGCATATAACTTTTTTTAGGTAACTTTGTTTTAATTAATAACAAGTTGAACAAATATGGCTGAAACAAACAATCACCTGGTCATTATGGCAGGTGGCGTGGGCAGTAGGTTCTGGCCCATGAGCACAGAGGAGAGACCCAAACAGTTTATCGACGTACTGGGCGTTGGCCGTACACTCTTGCAAATGACGCGAGATCGTTTCAAGGGAATCTGCCCCGCTGAAAACGTGTGGGTGGTGACCAACAAACGCTACGCTTCGCTGGTGAAAGAGCAGTTGCCCGACATTCCTGAAAGCAATATCTTGCAGGAACCATGCCGACGCAACACGGCTCCGTGCATCGCCTATGTGTCGTGGCGTATCAAAGTGCAAGATCCCATGGCCAATATCGTGGTGACGCCCAGCGACCATGTGGTGACTGATGTGGTGGAGTTTCAGCGTGTTGTCGGCCAATGCCTTAAGTTTACACGAGAGACCGACGCCATCGTAACGCTTGGCGTGAAGCCCAATCGGCCTGAGACGGGATATGGATACATTCAGGCTGACCTGTCGACCAACTCGTTACGCAACAAGGAGTTGTTCCGTGTCGACCAGTTCCGTGAGAAGCCCGACCTGGCGACAGCTAAGCAATATATCCAAGAGAACAATTATTTCTGGAACGCGGGCATCTTCATTTGGCGTGTCGAGACCATCGTCAATGCCCTCAGAATGTATGCTCCCCGCATCAATCGCATCTTTGAGCGTTTGCAGGATAAGCTGGGAACGCCAGAGGAACAGCAAATCATCGACGATATTTATGGTGATTGCGACAATATCTCCATCGACTATGCCGTGATGGAGAAGGCTGAGGAGATTTTTGTTTGCCCCGCCGATTTTGGTTGGAGCGACCTTGGCACATGGGGCGCTTTGCGCCTGCAAAGCGAGCGCGACGTGTATGGCAACGCCCTCATTGGCGAGAACATCAAGATGTTTGATAGCCACAACTGTATGGTGCATGTAACCCAGGGGGTGAAAACGGTAGTGCAAGGTCTCGACGGATATATCGTTGCCGAACACGATGGCAAGTTGCTCATCTGCAAACTCAGCGAGGAGCAACGCATCAAACAGTTTAGCGAATAAAGCCAATAGGGGTGAAGGTGTTGGTCAGAATCGTCTTCACCCTCAAACGTTCTTCATGCGGATAGTTGCCAGAACGGTGCGCTTGAGCCTTAGTCCGCATGTCGCAGAATGATATTATAATAAGGAGAGCAACATGGATTGCTCCAAACAAACGATAGTACACAAACAAAAATATGGAAGCACAACAGGAAAACAGAAAGGTTGCCCTGATTACAGGTATTACGGGTCAGGATGGCAGTTATTTGGCCGAGTTCTTGATCGAAAAAGGATATGAGGTTCATGGTTTGCTGCGTCGTTCGTCATCGTTCAACACCGGACGTATTGAGCATCTTTATCTCGACGAGTGGGTGCGCGACATGAAGAAGCAACGCCTCGTCAATCTGCATTGGGCCGACATGACCGACTCGTCGTCGCTCATCCGCGTCATTAATGAAATCAAGCCCAATGAGATTTATAACCTTGCTGCGCAGAGCCATGTCAAGGTGTCGTTCGATGTGCCTGAGTATACCGCCGACACCGATGCCGTAGGTGTGTTGCGCCTGTTGGAGGCCGTGCGCATTTGCCATTTGGAGCATTTTTGTCGCATCTACCAGGCTTCAACCTCCGAGTTGTTTGGTAAGGTTCAGGAGGTTCCGCAGAAAGAAACCACACCGTTCTATCCGCGTAGCCCATACTCGGTGGCCAAGCTCTATGGCTTTTGGATCATGAAGAACTATCGCGAGTCGTATGATATGTATTGCTGCAATGGCATCCTCTTTAACCATGAGAGTGAGCGACGTGGCGAGAACTTTGTGACAAGAAAGATCACGCTTGCCGCCTGTCGTATTGCGCAGGGTTACCAGGACAAGCTTTACTTGGGCAACTTGGACGCCCGACGCGACTGGGGATACGCCCGCGACTATGTGGAGTGCATGTGGCTCATCCTCCAACAGCCCCAACCCGACGACTTCGTTATTGCCACAGGCGAGATGCATACCGTGCGCGAGTTTGCCACATTGGCTTTCCATGAGTGTGGCATTGAGCTCGAATGGAAGGGCGAGGGCGTCGACGAGAAGGGCTACGACAAGGCTACCGGCCGAGTGTTGGTGGAGGTCGATCCCAAGTATTTCCGTCCTGCCGAGGTCGAACAGCTCCTTGGCGATCCCACGAAGGCGAAGACTGCGTTGGGCTGGAACCCACGCAAGACAAGCTTCGAAGATCTCGTTCGCATCATGGTGGAGCACGACATGAAGTTTGTTCGCAAACTTTACCTGAAGGCACAGTTGCCTGAATAATAGGGTGTTATAGATAATCGTTCAATAGAATTATGTCTTTGGATAAGAACAGCAAGATCTTTGTGGCAGGTCATCGCGGCTTGGTGGGGTCGGCCATTTGGAATAATCTTGAGAGCAGAGGATGCCATAACTTGGTGGGTCGTACACATCGCGAACTCGATTTGACCGACCAACAGGCTGTAAAGCGATTCTTCGATGAGGAGCAACCCGATGCGGTGGTGTTGGCCGCGGCCTTTGTGGGCGGCATTATGGCCAACTCGCTCTATCGCGCCGACTTTATCATGCAGAACATGAAGATGCAATGCAACGTCATCGAGCAGGCTTACAAGCATCATGTAAAGAAGCTCCTTTTCCTTGGTTCCACCTGCATCTATCCCAAGAATGCTCCGCAACCGATGAAGGAAGACGCGTTGCTCACATCGCCGCTCGAATACACCAATGAGGAGTATGCCATTGCCAAGATTGCCGGTTTGAAGATGTGCGAGAGCTATAACCTTCAGTATGGCACCAACTATATTGCCGTGATGCCCACCAATCTCTATGGTCCCAACGACAATTTCCATTTGGAGAACAGTCATGTGCTACCCGCCATGATGCGCAAGGTGTACCTCTCGAAGCTCATCCACGATGGCGATTGGGATGCCATTCGGGTGGATATGAACAAGCGCCCCATCAATCCGCCGGCCAAGTTACAGGCGATTATTGGTGAAGGCAATGTGGATGGCGGCAACGATGCGGAGCGTATCCTGCAAGCGTTGGCCTTCTATGGCATTGAGGATAACAAGGTAACGCTTTGGGGCGATGGCAGTCCGCTTCGCGAATTCCTATGGAGCGAAGACATGGCCGACGCCAGTGTTTATGTTCTTTTGAATGTTGATTTCAAGGACATCATAGGCATAGAAAAGTATTCTTCGGTGTTCTACGGTGTAAAAGCCGATGGTGAGGTAAACCGAAACAACTCCGAAGGACGCGGTGGAGCTATCCCGTCATTGGGTGAGATACGCAACTGCCATATCAATGTGGGTACAGGAAAGGAATTGACTATCAGGCAGTTGGCGGAGAAGGTTGTAGCAACAGTAGGCTTCGAAGGCCAACTCTGTTGGGACCAAGACAAACCCAACGGAACGCCAAGAAAGCTCATTGATGTGAGCAAACTCCACCGTTTGGGTTGGCATCACAAGGTGGAGATCGACGAAGGCGTGCGAAAACTCTATGCGTGGTACCAGGCTTCTTTGCAAGCCTAACGCGCAAAATCTGTTCGTGGATATTCGAAAGCCTTGCATGGGCATACGTCATCCGACTTGTTTCGGCTCGTCTGCGTATGTCCATACAAGGCTTTTTGTTTGGGACTAATGGGTCAAACCGCTTGGTTTTGGCGCCTTTCTTTGTCCCTTTGGCCACCCCATGACACGTTGGGGAGCACGTAAGAAGATTCGTGTTTTGCGCCTCATTTCACCCTATAAAGCACCACTTGGCTGTTGAGTCCGGATGGAACGGGAGCCCAATTGGCGTAGCTCGTCGTCTTATAGTTGATGTTCACCACATTGATTTCCTCCATCTTCCGCCATTTGTAGCCCTCTCGGTCCAGTTGGGCGATGCGGTTGGCAGGCAGGTTAGTTACCTCAACGCGTATGCGATTCATGCCCGGCTTCAGCAGATTGGAGAACTGCAGGGTGAAAGGTGCGGCCCAAGCGCAGCCTATTAGCGAGTCGTTGATATACACGCGGGCGCTCTCTCGTACATCGCCGAGGTCGATGGCCCAATTGGCCCCGCTCAGTTCGCCCTTCTTAAAGTTCACTTTACATTCGTAGACGCCTGTTCCCATAAGCGTTCGTAAGGTGTCGTTCTGGTTCTCCCAAGCCGTAGGTTGGCCAATGCTTAATAGCTTGTCGTAGGTTGGTGAGCAGTCTTTGAACGAAAGGGTCCATCCTTTATCCAGCACCTTGCGGGTGTTTTCGATCTGTGTTGTTGTGCGTACGGGTAGGCCGCCCAACTCCTTAGAGATTGCCTCAGAGGCCTCTTTGAAGGTTTGTAGGATAAGCGATTCGCCCGAACGTAGGCAGATGTGCAATGAGTCGCTGTGTGTTTCGGCTTGGAAACGCTGGCCTGTCATAGGGTCGAACCATAACGCTTTTTGGAACGGAACGGCCAGGGCAACCGTAGATTCCACGTCGTGGTCCGATAGGTTGGCTATGAAATAATGATGGCCTTGGGCGTTGACCCTCCTGATAAGCTTGAGCCCGAGGTCGGCTTTTAAGGCTTCCGGATGTGCCACTTGCGCCATCTGTTGCTTGTTTGTGCCCACAATGATGGTGGCGCCTTGTTGTCGCAGCGTGTCGATATGGCTTCTTACGGCTTTCGTAAGCAAGTTGTCCTTGCTGGGAAGGATGAGCGCTTTGTAGCGTGTTCCTGCAGCCGTTTGCAACATTCCGTCGACAAACCGTGTCTGTAACAACCACCGCTCGCTGATGTAGTCGCAGTCGAAGCCCATGCGGTCTATGTTGTCGATGGTTTCGGAGAACTCAGGTGCCAGTTGGCCCATGGTGTGGATGGCAAATTGCATGAGGCGTTTGCCCTTGCTTTGCTTATGCCAAAGGTCGCGCACCGGTACGAAAACCAGGAAGTCGTTGTCGGGCTTTCCCCATTGCAAGAAGCTCTGACAACGGGTTATATAGCTCATCAGATAAGGTGCGTCGTGCCAAATGGTATTGGTGGGACTCATGTCCACGCTGGCATAGAATTTCCATCCGGGCCACGGATCGTTCTTGGGCGAATAGGCTGTGCCATGGAAAAACATGTGGTTGACGCCACCCACGAACATCAAATCCATGTCGGGTTTCATTTGCGAAAGCGAGGTTCTGAAATGTTCGGTGAGCCATGTGAACGTTTCGCTCGACGTGAAGGGCTTGGCGTTGATGTGCGCAGCCGATGACGCCCACTTATACATGGAAAAGTCGGAGTCGTTCTTTCGGGTGAATCCCGAATCCTTCCGTAGTCCCTTGATGCCGAAATCAGACAGGCCAAAGCCCTCAATCTCGGGTATGTCTACCGCCGAATAGCAGTCGATGAGGTTAGCTGGCGAGCCATGAGCCTGATTGCGCGTAAGGACGCCATGACTGTGAGCCCACGCCGTCCACGTCTCTGTGAAGTTTTCAAGCAGCAGGTCGCCCAGTGTTTCACGATAGTCGGCCACAACCATAGGGTCGCCATCCACCAGCTTGTTGAGGTTTGCCTCCAACGAATATCCACGTCGTTTCTCAAACTCCTTGAACAGATCCGTGGTGTAATCGGCTTCCGCCACCTCGTAGCTGTCGTTGAAGAAGGTGTGGGGGTAGGGCGTATGAGTGCGCTCGAAAGCTTGCTCGATGTGTTGGAGATAGTGGCCGACGGCCATCTTGTTGAAGTGGTCTACCACCAGTCCGGCCCCGCCAGGTGCTGCGCGTTTCACCCGCATCACCCCGAATTTCTGATAAAGCGCCATGATGCGCCATGGCCCTTTGTTGGGCAATTTGCCATCGAGGGTGAGCGATGTGATGGTGTTTCCTTGTTGTTGCTTGTTGATTTTGAATTTCTTTTCGCCAAAAGCCTTGATGAGATTGACGGCGATGCCATCCGAAAAAGCGTAGATGCCCACCAGTTGGCAGTTGCTTGCCTTCTTGCTGGGTGGCGTGAGGTCCAGAGCTTTCAATTTGCGCTCGTCTACGCGCTTGTCGACAATGACCATCTGTGAGGCGCTCTCTTGCAGCGGTACCCATGGTCCACCAAAGGGCCATCCCGTACCCGTGGCCATGTCGACCTCGATGCCCGTGGCCTTACCTTGTTGTTCCGTGAATCGCAACATTTCCATCCAGTGGTCTGACAGGTAATCGATGTTGTTTGCCTGATTGCCCTGCACACCATAGATGGGCGTTATCTCCACGGCTCCCACGCCCTGATTGGCATATTGTTGCAAGGTCCATTGAAGGTTTGGCTTGTCGACAGCCGATCCCAACCACCACCATCTCAATCCAGGCTTGGCCTCTTGGTGAACTTCGGGCCATTGCTGCGCATGGATGGCGAGCGGCAGGGCGCAAAGGGCTAACGACAATAATGCTTTTCTCATGGTTGTGAATAATGATTTAGTAGAGTGGTTTTTGTAGAGTGTTTTGCTGAGATGAGGCGACGCGCGCGGTGAGAAAAGAATGGGGTGGGGCGTACGATTCCCTTATTCGTGATGGTATGGCTCGCCCTTGATGATGGTGCAAGCCCGGTAGATTTGCTCGGTGAAAACCAGTCGAACCATCTGATGACTGAAGGTCATACGTGAGAGCGACACCATCTCGTTGGCGCGTTTGTAGATGGCTTCCGAAAATCCATAAGGGCCGCCGATGATGAAGACGAGGCGGCGTGCGGTGTTTTGCTTCTTCTGCAACCAGTCGGCAAACTCCACGCTGCGGTGCTCAGTGCCGCGCTCATCGAGCAGCACCACCGTGTCGGAAGGTTGCAACTGCTTCAGCAGCAGTTCGCCCTCCTGGGTCTTTTGCTGCTGTTCCGAAAGGTTTTTGGTGTTTCGGAGCTCGGGAATCACTTTGATCTCGAACGGCATGTAATGGCCTATGCGCTCTGCGTAATCGTTGATGCCGGCAATGAAATGCTTGTTTTGGGTCTTTCCCACCAATAATAATAGGGTCTTCATGCGCGTGGGGCGTTAGGGTTGTTGCTCTTGTTGGTGGAGTGCTGGGGCTCGCTTCCGTCCATCGTTTGGTATTGGTCCTTGCGCTTGGGGTTCATGGGGAACCAACCCTTCTCCACGCGCTTCTTCTGCTCAAGCAGTTCGCCGATCGACCACAGCAGGCTTGCGCCCACCACGCCTACGAGCGACGAGGCAATGGTTTCCTCGATACATAGCGACCCTATGATGCAGGCAATGCCCGCCAAGAGAAACGCGATCCACGGGCGAGTGCCCCAATAATACTCGGTCTTGATGACGAGTGGATGGAAGAGACCTATGATGAGAAACGTGCTGACCGCGATGATGAGTCCTGTGAAATACATGAGTGTGAATGAGTTATGTGAATGATGTTCTTACTTTTTGTAGCCTTATTATGTGCAAAATTACTAAAAAATGCTGAAGTTATAGGGTATAATTAGATTTTTTGTGGTAACTTTGCCCTACAAGATAACACTATAAAACATAAGAAGAATATGGAAAACAATGCAGAACTGATAGCTCAGTGTGAGGCTAAGGCCAAGCAGTGGCTGTCGCCGTCTTTTGATGAGAAGACCCGTCAAGAGGTTCAAGACCTGCTCGACAACCCCGACAAGACCAATCTCATTGAGGCTTTCTACAGAAACCTGGAGTTTGGAACAGGTGGCCTTCGTGGCATCATGGGCGCCGGAACCAACCGTATGAATATGTATATCGTTGGTATGGCCACTCAGGGTTTTGCCAACTACTTGAAGAAATGCTATAAGGACCGCAAGGAGATTAGCGCTGTGGTGTGCCACGACTGCCGCAACAACAGCCGTCTGTTCGCAGAGACCGTTGCCAATATTTTCTCTGCCAATGGCATCAAGGCTTACATCTTCGACGACCTTCGTCCTACACCTGAGTGCTCGTATGCCATCCGCTACCTGAAGGCACAGGCTGGCGTGAACCTCACGGCCAGCCACAACCCACGCGAATATAATGGCTACAAGGCTTATTGGGAGGATGGCGCCCAGGTCATTGCACCGCACGACAAGGGCATTATCGATGAGGTTAACAAGGTGACCATCGATGATGTGAAGTTTACTCCCAACCCCGAGCTTATCCAGATCATTGGTGAAGATATTGACGAGCCGTATCTGCGCCAGATCCGTACCATCAGCATCGACCCCGAGGTGATTCGTCGCCAACACGACCTGAAGATCGTTTACACTCCGCTTCACGGTGCAGGCCGCGTGATGATTCCCCGCTCTTTGGCTTACTGGGGCTTCGATAACGTGCACTGTGTGCCCGAGCAGATGATCAAGGATGGCAACTTCCCCACCGTCGATCGTCCTAATCCTGAGTTTGCTGAGGCTCTGACATTGGGTCTGCGCGACGCCAAGGCGCTCGACGCCGACATTCTGATGGCTTCCGACCCCGACGCCGACCGTGTGGGTATGGCCTGCAAGAACGACAAGGGTGAGTGGGTTCTCATCAATGGTAACCAGACTTGCATGATCTTCTTGTGGTACATCATTGCCAACCGCAAAGCCACTGGCAAGCTGAAACCTACCGACTTCATCGTGAAGACCATCGTTACCACTGAGCTGATCAAGAAGATTGCCGACAAGCAGGGCGTGGAAATGCGCGATTGCTACACGGGCTTCAAGTGGATTGCACGCGAGATTCTGCTCTCAGAGGGCAAGCAGCAGTATATTGGTGGTGGTGAGGAGAGCTATGGCTTCCTCGCTGAGGATTTCGTTCGCGATAAGGATGCCGTGTCGGCTTGCTCGCTGCTCGCCGAGATTTGCGCCTACGCTAAGGATAAGGGCAAGACGCTCTACGACATCTTGATGGACATCTACAAGGAGTATGGCTTCTCTAAGGAGTTTACGATCAATGTGGAGCGCCCAGGTAAGAGTGGTGCCGAGGAGATCCAGAACATGATGGCCAATTTCCGCGCCAACCCGCCGAAGGAGTTGGGTGGCTCGCGTGTGGTGCTGTGGAAGGACTACAAGACCCTGCAGGCTACCGACGTTGAGGGAAACACCACGGCGCTCAACATGCCGGAGACAAGCAACGTGCTGCAGTGGTTCTGCGACGACGACACGAAGGTTAGCGTGCGTCCTTCAGGTACAGAGCCTAAGATTAAGTTCTACATCGAGGTGAAGGACACCATGACCGACGCTTCGCAGTATGAGCAGCTCGACCGTGAGGGCGCTGCCAAGGTGGAGGCCATCAAGAAGAGCCTCGGCCTGTAAGTAACGCTTCTGAGATTTATTAAAATCATCATATAGGGAATCTTTCTCCGCATGGGGAAAGGTTCCCTTTTTAGTTTTATGACCATCTGTCGATGCTAACCGACCAACCCATTGCTTGAGGCCGAGGATTTTCGTAACAACTATATTCCACCCCAATCGGCCATTAGATTTCAATGCTTGTTAGTTTTTGTTTCGAGTAGGGTGTGACAGTCGCGCCCAAAGGCATAGCGGGCTATGTAGAAACGCGAATGGAAGCAAGATTCCGAAAAAACGTTGGCAAGCGTTGAAAAGGAACAATACCATCCTGCTATTTCCCCTATTTCGGTATAGTAACCGATTGGGGCTCAATTGGCTCGGAAGGAGCCTCTATATAGAATCGGTACATGCACGTTTGGGTGAACGTGTAAGGTTCAGGCGGTATGGAACTACAGGAAGAAACGTGAGGTCGATGATTGGCAATAGGCTTGACGATGGGGTGGGCTACACGTATGCGTTGTGTGATTTTTTTGCTAAAAAGATGGTTTGGAATTTCGGATGAACTAGAGGGCGAAATCTCCGTTTTTGAGGGTCCGAAGCATGACGAACGAGCAATTTGCTTGTAAAAGATGCCTTATTGAGTTGCGAAAGACGCCAAACCGAGTTGCGGTTTGGCGTCTTTCGCAGTGCGTAAAGGCATGTTTCGTCTTGCGAAAAGGCATCTTTCGCAAGGCGTAAGGTGGAATGAAGAGGGCTTAATGTTGAATGGCGGATGTAATGCTCTGATTGTTAGGTGGTTGTGTGGAATTACTGAGAATCGTGTATTTGCGCTCAATATTTTCCTTGTTCAAAAGAAATGTGTAGTTTTCAATGTAGATTGTTGGGCGTTTTCGGTAAGTTATGTTTTCATGAGGCTATGCCTTGTGTTCGTGGACAGTTTGACGTTTCGCACGTTCTATATGAAACAGAAGCGTGCGGCTCATCATATCACGCCTTGGATAGAGGACGGAACAGCGCCAAATGGAAATTGCCAGATGCTCTGTAGGACGAGCAATAGGATGGATGGATACAAGTGAACGAACCGCACCAGGATCTTTAGGTATGTTGCAGATGAGTGGTTTCTGAAATCACCAAAATGTGGTTGAAATGTGCCACAAAAGGGAGTTTTTGCACTTTTTTCGACTTTTGAGTAAAAAAGTTGGGGAAATGTTTGGCGGTAACAAAAAAACTCTGTACCTTTGCACTCGCAATTCAGAAATCAAGGCTAAGGCCTGACGATGATGAGCGAAACAATGCATCCTTAGCTCAGTTGGTAGAGCAACTGACTCTTAATCAGTGGGTCTAGGGTTCGAATCCCTAAGGATGTACCAAAAAGTCCAAGTCGATTGACTTGGACTTTTTGCTTTTACACGCTTGCGGACATTGGACAAGCGCAGTTGAATCTTTGTTTTATTGGTTATAAATGACTATTGACATAATGATAAGTAGGGTCTGTTAATTAAATGCAACTAACTGAAGTTCAATATGTTATCTTTCAATATGTTTCTGCGGTTCGCTGGGGAATGATTACCTTTGGGTGTTAAAATCAACAAGAATCGACATGAAATACTACTCCCAATACCACAGTTGCGAGCTGTTTGAGCTTCAAGTGTCTCTCGGGTTTGAGCAAACCCCAACCGCTGGGAGAAGCTTGCCGACAATCTACCCTGCGACAAGATAGAGCAGGGCTTGTCGACAAGGTCAGGTTGATCCGACTAAGCTGGCGGACTTGCTGACATTCCTTGATTTCCTACCGGGCAGTCAAGCCGTCTCCTCTCGTGCTTCAGCCGGCATGATTGCAAGTGTCTCAAAACCTTTTGGCTTACTCCCGAAAGACCTTGCCCTAATTGGGATGGTAGCACTCCAAAGTTGGGCTATTCAGTGCAAAAAAGTGCAAAGTAAGTTAGGGAAAGCTGTTACCTATACCGTTATGCAAGGCAAGTATAACTACATGCGATATCGTTTAATATAGATTTAATATTTCAAAAAACTTCGTTTTGATATTTTTTTATACCTTTGCGCTTGGAACACAAAATGAAGCAAATAATTGCAGTTTGCTTTCCTTTTGGCGCAATTGTTCCAATAACCTTTGCGCAAGGTTGATACAGCCCCGTCTGGGTAAAAAGGCGTAACTTCTAAGACACGCAGATTCCTAGACTGTTAACAGCTTGTTTAATTTTAAAACAAAAAATTGTGAACAAAGAAAAAGAACTTCTTTCTAAAGAAAACCTCGCTTTGATGCGAGGAGGGATAACGATTTCGTTAACAGACACTTGTAACTCATGCAAGTTACATATTTTGTAGCATGAGAAACTGTAGAATAAAGTCTTTTTCTCAGGTTAGGCCTTCTTGTTAAGCCTGATGATTGTCTTACAGATAAAGTAGAATAATATGAGAAAGTATTTTGGATTACTAATAATGTTCTTAGGGTTATGCCCTATGCTGATGGCACAGAACATTCAAGGGGTTGTGACAGACACAAAAGGTATGCCAATTTCATTTGCCAATGTTGTGGAACTGGCACAAGCAGATTCTTCCTTCGTTAAAGGAACGGTTAGCAAGGAAGATGGAACTTTCATGCTTGGAGATATAAAAACTGGCAATATCATTCGAGTTTCTATCATCGGTTATGAAACTCAATATATAAATTATACGGGGCAAACTACCGTCACCTTAAAACTTCAGGAAATCACCAATATGCTTGGCGAGGTTGTTGTCAAAAGTTCGTTGCCAAAGACCGTGCTGCGAGGAGAGGGAATGATAACAAATATAGAAGGCAGTGTATTGGAGAGAACATCCAATATGGAACAGTTGCTTTCGCGCATTCCTAATGTGTCTGCCAAAGATGGACAAATAGAAGTGTTTGGTCGTGGCACACCTGTTATATTTATCAATGGTCGGAAGATGCAAGACCAAATGGATTTGCAACGTTTGCAACCAAGCGACATAAAGAAAATTGAAGTAATCAACAACCCTGGTGCACGATATGATGCCAGTGTGAAGAGTGTCATACGCATTACCACAAAGAAGA
>JABLTL010156238.1_pt1 | contig 25689 bp, 17 predicted proteins | sample 7160151 | NCBI WGS metagenome assembly JABLTL01 (sample SAMN14651223, study PRJNA627086) | human gut metagenome | isolation source: feces | host: Homo sapiens
CAGCAGTTGGAAATCGCCCAGGCTGTCACGGATACCAAAATTGTAGAGCTGACCCGCGAGGTCAGAGACCACAATAATTTTGCAAAACGTGTGCCGGTATTGGAGGAAAAAATGAAGGTTGCCAACCGTCGGATTGACGACCTGGAGCACAGAAAGGAACATAGCCATGAAGAGTAAGATTTGGTGGAAAGCAGCGGGTATTAGAGCACTGAAAACGGTTGCCCAGACCGCTCTTGCAGCGCTCAGCACCGCCTATGTCCTGGCCGACGTAGATTGGCTGGTGGTGGGCAGCGCGTCTGTCCTGGCGGGCATTTTGTCCCTGCTGACCAGTTTGGCAGGGCTGCCCGAAGTGGGCGAGGAGGCCGAAGTATGAGAATCAGCGAAAAAGGTTTGGCCATGATCGAAAAATTTGAAGGATGCCTGCTCAAGGCGTCCAACAAGCTCGACGGCGTATGGACCATTGGCTATGGCCAGACCGGCAGGTATTATGGCAAACGGGTGCGCCGGGGCATGACCACAACCAAAGCGGAGGCGCACGCCTGGCTTCGCGACCACAGCATCAAGACCTATGAGGACGCAGTGACCCAGGCGGTCAAGGTGCCGCTGAACCAGAACCAGTTTGACGCGCTGGTGAGCTTTACGTACAACGTGGGCGTTGGTGCGCTCAAGCAGTCCACCACCCTGCGCCGCCTGAATGCTGGCGACTACACCGGTGCAGCGGACGCGCTGACCATGTGGACGAAGTGCAACGGCAAAGTGCTGGCTGGCCTGGTGCGCCGCCGCAAGGAGGAACGGGCCTTGTTTCTGACGCCCGTAACACAGCCCCAGACCGGCAACACCGACCTGCTTCGCAAGGGCGATAAAGGCGACGACGTCAAGCTCCTCCAGCATCGTCTGAACATCCTGGGCAGTCAGCTCGCCGAGGACGGCATCTGGGGCGTCAAGACCGACCAAGCCGTGCGGAATTACCAGTACAAGGCCGGTCTGACCGTGGACGGTATTGTGGGGCCTAAGACCCAGGCGGCGCTCATCCGGGACGCAATCCTGGCCAGGGCGGCGGAAATCGGCGCTTACATGGTCAAGCACAAGTGGCACTACAAGGACGGCACCTACAAAGCAAAGGACACCTGGGCGGCCACGAAGGCGCTGAGCAAGCCCGGCTCTAGCTGCTCTCACTTTGTGTCCTGGGTGCTCCAGGACGTTGGCCTGTTGGCACCCGGAAAGCGCATCTCCCACGACAATGGCAAGGTCACCGGCACCGGCAACCTGCTGGGCTGTCAGGTCATCCAGGCAGGGGGCAAGCCCTGGGACAAGCTGGCTGACCTGCGGCCTGGTGACGTGTGCGTGTGGGATAGTAACCTGGCGATCTACGCCGGTAACGGCAAGTGGTATGACGCTGGTGGGCCGTTCCGGTCGAATACCAAGGACGGGCGATATACCAATGTGGGGCCGGTTGCGCCGTACTATGACCGGACGAAGCCCATCTACTATTTGGTGCGGGCAAAGGCATAAACAAATAACAGCAAGCGCCTGGGGCAGTTGCTCCGGGCGCTTTTAGTACCCATTATAGTACCCATTAACTGTTCGGGGATATTATGGTTCAATCGTGCTTAATCATATATAATGTATAGTGTTGAACGCGTGATTGCGCACAATACGTTGTCTTTAGCACACATTTTGGCTCAAGGTTATAATTCGAATCCCTTCTCGCGTACCAGAAAAGCCGAGTGCATTGCGCTCGGCTTTTTTGTTTGTTGGTCTATGGCTTTCCGTTGGAGCCATAGCGCAAATCAGAGCGATCGTGCCGCCGCCTCAATAGGAGGCGGTGGCTTTTGTGTAGAGAAAACCCATAAACCACCTTGGAAAACCCACGGCGGCATCGTCGAGCGGAAAAAGAAAATCAAATCCTTCTTTTCTCCCCCCAACCCCCAACGAGACGGGATTTCCACAGGGAAGCGGAGGACAAGCCCGCCTGCCGCCAACCTCGTTTCCTTCGCTTTCCTAGAGTAAACTATTTTTTTCTTTTCTTCTCTGTTCTACGCTGCGCTCTACTTCACTTGACGATCCTTTCCTCCCTTGACCTACCCTACCCTAACCTAACCTATCCTATCCTATCCTCCCCTGGGTTGCCACTTGGTTGACATGTGGTTGTCACTTGGTTGTCATCCCACAAAACGGTCTGTGGAGCGGGGAAGGATGGACAGGCAGAAATTGGAATACACAATGCGGTGTGCAAAACGAAGAATGGCGTTCTTCCGACTGGGGCGGTTCCAGTCGCGGCGGAGGATGGGACGGTCGTATGCACAGAAGCCTGTGGAAAGGACATCTATGACGTCCCTCCGCAGGCGAAAGACAGATGCCAATCGGGGCGGGACAGTGTGCCGGCTCCGCTTTTTTTGGTCAAAGCGACCTGAAATGAAAGAAAAACAAAAGAGCTTGCATTTCCCCCTCTGGCGAAAACCACGAAAAATGGAGAATCGGCGGATGGACTCTTTACCTAGCGTGCATTTTCGTGTATAATTATGCTTATCTGATTAACAAGAGGGGATGAGCATTTGAATGCTTGGTTTGCAGAAGTGCAACAGAAATTTATTGCGGACTTTATCGAAAAAGACCGTTGGACCTACATCACAGACGGCCTCAAGATCACCATCATCGTCACCCTGCTGGCGCTGATTCTCGGCCTCATCCTGGGTATCCTCATCGCCATGGTGCGCTGTACCCATGACCAGACCCACCCGAAGTGGTTCCGTTCGCCCGGCAACTTTTTCCTGAAACTGGCCGACGCCATCTGTCGGCTCTACATCACCGTCATCCGCGGCACGCCCACCTTGGTGCAGCTGCTGATCATCAACTTCGTCATCCTGGTCTCCGCCCAGAAGATCACCGTTGCCGTCATCACCTTCGGCATCAACTCCGGTGCTTACGTGGCCGAGATCATCCGAGGCGGCATCATGGGCGTGGACAAGGGGCAGATGGAAGCGGGACGCTCCCTGGGCATGAGCTACGTGACCACCATGAAGGATATCATCCTGCCCCAGGCCATGAAGAGCGCCCTGCCCGCGCTCATCAACGAGATGATCACCCTGCTCAAAGAGACCTCCATCTGCGGCTACATCGGCCTCAACGAGCTCACCCGCGGCGGCGACATCATCCGCGGTATCACCTTCGACGCCCTCTTCCCCCTGTTCACTGTGGCACTGATTTATCTCGTCATGGTGCTCTTCATCCAGTGGATCATGGGCAAAGTGGAAAGGAGGCTGCGCAGCAGTGATTACCGTTAATCATCTCTACAAGAGTTTTGGAGACCATGAGGTCCTCCACGACATCAACGAACACATCAAACCCGGCGAAAAGGTGGTCATCATCGGCCCCTCCGGCTCCGGCAAATCCACCTTCCTGCGCTGCATGAACCTGTTGGAAGAGCCCACCAAGGGTCAGATCATCTTCGACGGCACCGACATCACCGCCAAGGGCGTGAACATCAACAAGATCCGTCAGCAGATGGGCATGGTCTTCCAGCACTTCAACCTGTTCCCCCACCTGACCATCATGGACAACCTGACCTTAGCGCCGGTGCGCACCCACATGATGAAAGAGGAGGAAGCCAAGGAGGAAGCCCTGCGCCTGCTGCGCCGGGTGGGTCTGGAGGACAAGGCGGACAGCTACCCCGGTCAGGTCTCCGGCGGCCAGAAGCAGCGTATCGCCATCGTCCGTTCCCTGGCTATGAAGCCCAAGATGATGCTTTTTGACGAACCCACCTCCGCTCTCGACCCGGAGATGGTGGGCGAGGTGCTGGAGGTCATGAAGGAGCTGGCGGCAGACGGCATGACCATGGCCGTGGTCACCCACGAGATGGGCTTTGCCCGTGAGGTTGCCACCCGCGTCCTGTTCATGGACGGCGGCGGCATCGTGGAGCAGGGGACTCCTCAGGAGCTGTTCTCCAATCCGAAAAATCCCAGAACCCAAGAATTTTTATCCAAGGTCCTGTGAGGCACCTTGTGTCCGCCACAGACAGACCTGCGCCCCGTTTGCAGGTCTGTTTTGGCAGACAATCATATCAGGAGACGCGGAGGAGATGGAAAAAGGGAAAAAACGGAGGATGGAATGAGCTTCCGGGATTTTTTCCGTACATTCCCGGCGAAAAAGACCGAAATAGGCAGAAGTGAACAAATTCATGGAAGCAATTTGGGCGTTCGCTTGTTGCAAAAGTTTGCAATAGACTATTGCAAAAGTCTTTTCTCTGCGTTACAATATAAGAGTACCACTAAATTTTTTATTCAACACGCCATCTGCGGAGCACGGCGTGTCGGTAAAAGGAGTAAATGATTCAAATGGGTAAGAAAAACATCAAAAAAGTATTGGTCGCCAACCGAGGCGAGATCGCGATCCGTATCTTCCGGGCCTGTGCCGACTTGGGTCTGCACACCGTCGCGATGTACTCCAAGGAAGACGTGTACAGCTCCTTCCGTTCCAAGGCGGATGAGGCATACCAGATTGGCGAGCAGCTGGGCCCCGTTGGCGCCTATCTGAACATTGACCTGATCATCGACCTGGCCAAAAAGCGCGGTGTTGATGCCATCCATCCCGGCTATGGCTTCCTGGCTGAAAATGCGGACTTTGCCCGCGCCTGCGAAGAAAACGGCATCATCTTCATCGGCCCCCCCTCCAAAGTTCTGGAGCAGATGGGCGATAAGCTCAAGGCCAAAGAGATCGCCATCAGCTGCGGCGTCCCCATCATCCCCGGCAGCACCGAACCCCTGAAGGACGGCGAAGAAGCGCTGGCAAAGGCCATCGAGTTTGGCTTCCCCATCATCCTCAAGGCGGCAGCCGGCGGCGGCGGCCGTGGTATGCGTCGCTGCGACAAGCCTGAAGAAGTCGTGGCAGCCTATGACATGGTTCACAGCGAAGCCCTGAAGGCGTTCGGCAACGGCGACATCTTCATTGAAAAGTTCCTGGAACGTCCCAAGCACATTGAGATCCAGGTTCTGGCTGACCAGTACGGCAATGTCGTCCACCTGTTCGAGCGTGACTGCTCTTTGCAGCGCCGTTACCAGAAGGTCGTGGAATACACCCCCGCTTTCTCCGTCGATCAGTCCATCCGCAACGCCCTGTATGAAGACGCCATCAAGATCTCCAAGGCCGTCGGCTTCGTCAACGCCGGCACCCTGGAATTTCTGGTGGATAAGCAGGGCAACCACTACTTCATCGAGATGAACCCCCGTATCCAGGTGGAACATACTGTCACCGAAATGGTCACCGGCATCGACCTGGTTCGTTCCCAGATCCTGATCGCCGAAGGCCGTCCTCTGAGTGACCCCGAGATCGGTATCGCCAGCCAGGCTGACGTGACCACCCGTGGCTACTCCATCCAGTGCCGTGTCACCACCGAGGACCCCGCCAACAACTTTGCACCGGATACCGGTAAGATCACCGCTTATCGTTCCAGCGGCGGCTTCGGCATTCGTCTGGACGCAGGCAACACCTATGTGGGCGCAGAGATCTCTCCCTACTACGACAGCCTGCTGGTCAAGATCACCACCCTGGACAACACCTTTGAAGGCGCTTGCCGCAAGGCTCTGCGCGCCCTGAGTGAGACCAGAATCCGCGGCGTCAAGACCAACATCTCCTTCGTCAGCAACATCCTGTCCAACCCCGTCTTCCGGGCTGGCCAGTGCTATACCAAGTTCATCGACGATACCCCTGAGCTGTTCACCATCAGCCAGTCTCAGAACCGTTCCAACAAGATGCTGGAATACATCGGCAACATCGTCGTCAATGACCCCACCGCAGGTCAGAAGCTGTACGAGACTCCCAGATTCCCTGACGTCCCCGAAGGGGATCCCAAGCCCGGCCTGAAGCAGTTCCTGGATCAGAACGGCCCCGAAGCCCTGAGCAAGTGGGTGCTGGATCAGAAGAAGCTGCTGGTCACCGACACCACCTGCCGTGACGCACATCAGAGCCTGCTGGCTACCCGTATGCGTACCCGCGATATGGTCAAGTGCGCACCCGCCATGGCCAAGATCCTGGCAGACTGCTTCTCCCTGGAAATGTGGGGCGGCGCTACCTTCGACGTGGCATACCGTTTCCTGAACGAATCTCCCTGGGAACGTCTGGATTGGCTCCGTCGCGAGATCCCCAACATCCCCTTCCAGATGCTGCTGCGCGGCTCCAACACCGTGGGCTACACCAGCTATCCCGATAACGTCGTCCGTGAATTCGTCCGTCTGTCCGCAGAGGGCGGCATCGACGTCTTCCGTATCTTCGACTCCCTGAACTGGCTGCCCAGCATGGAAGTCGCCATCGACGAAGCCCTGAAGCAGAACAAGTTCGTGGAAGGCACCATCTGCTACACCGGCGAGATCACCGATACTTCTCGTAACTATACCCTGAAGTACTACGTGGATATGGCCAAGGAACTGCAGAAGATGGGCTGCCACTCCGTCGCCATCAAGGATATGTCCGGCCTGCTCAAGCCCTACTCCGCAAAGGTGCTGGTCTCCGGCCTGAAGGACGCTCTGGACATCCCCGTCCACCTGCACACCCACGACACCACCGGCAACCAGGTCGCCACCACCCTGATGGCAGCCGAAGCCGGCGTGGACATCGCAGACCTGGCTATCTCCTCCATGAGCTCCCTGACCAGCCAGCCCTCTATGAACGCTGTGGTCGCCGCTCTGGAAGGTCAGGAACGTGACACCGGCCTGAGCATGATGGATCTGCAGAAGCTGACCGATTACTGGGCAGACGTCCGTGAACGTTACGTGGACTTCGAGTCCGACCTGAAGACTCCTGTCACCGACATCTATCGTTACGAGATCCCTGGCGGCCAGTACACCAACCTGAAGCCTCAGGTGGAGAGCCTGAACCTGGGTCACCGTTTCCTGGAAGTCAAGGAAATGTACAAGAAGGTCAACGATATGCTGGGCGACATCGTCAAGGTCACCCCGTCCTCCAAGATGGTGGGCGACCTGGCCATCTTCATGGTTCAGAACGACCTGACCCCCGAGAACATCGTGGAAAAGGGCGCCGCTCTGAGCTATCCCGACTCCGTCGTCAGCTACTTCAAGGGCATGATGGGTCAGCCCGCATGGGGCTTCCCCAAGGACCTGCAGAAGATCGTCCTGAAGGGCGAAGAACCCATCTCCGTCCGTCCCGGCGCCCTGCTGCCTCCCGCTGACTTCGAGGCTGCCAAGGAACACCTGTGCAAGGTCTGCGGCCATGAGCCCTCCGAGCGTGACGTCATCTCCTGGCTGACCTACCCGAAGGTGCTGGAAGACTACTTCAAGAACCGCGCCGAATACGGTTACCTGACCCGCCTGGGCAGCCATGTCTACTTCCATGGCCTGGCAGTGGGCGAGACCAACCGCGTCAACATCGAAGACGGTAAGACGCTGGTCATCAAGTACCTGGGTCTGGGCGACGCCAACGAAGACGGCACCCGTGTGGTCCAGTTCGAGCTGAACGGCATGCGCCGTGAGATCAACGTCCTGGATAAGCACGCGAAGGCTTCCGTCCACGCAGTGGAAAAGGCCGATCCTGACGATCCCATGCAGGTTGGCGCCTCCATCCCCGGCGCAGTCAGCAAGGTGCTGGTGAAGAAGGGCGACGAAGTGAAGGAAAACGACGTCCTGCTCATCATCGAAGCCATGAAGATGGAGACCAGCGTGGTCGCTCGTGCCGACGGCGTTGTGGGTGAAGTCAAAGTGGAAGCAGGCGACAGCGTTGTTGCCGGCCAGCTGCTGATGACGCTGAAGGAAGCAGAGGACGAGGACTAATCTCCAATGCGTTCCGACAGGGATGAGAACTCCTGAATCGTTCCAAACTACAATACCGGCAGCGGTCTCCGCTGCCGGTATTTTTAGGGCTTGCGCACTTATTCCAATTTGTCGTCCTCTTTCCCGCCGCCCCGGCGATACACCTGCACCGCCTCCGCCGTTGGGTCGTATAGTGCCAGAAAAACGTCCTCGATCTTACACCCCTGCGCCGCCAAAACCTGCTCCAGCCACGGCAAGTCCTTGCCGGTCACCGCTAGGTTTTCCTCCATCACCTTGCCGTCTAGGATGACATCTATCAGGATGTTGCTCTGGTCCACAGCCCGGTTCAGGTCGAAGGGGGTGGCAGGCCGGTAGGGGCTGGCGGGGAGGATGCTGAGCATCCCGTTGGACTCGAAGAGCACCGCTTCCAGCTGGGACAGGTCGAAGTAACCGGCCAGGCGGCACTGCATCAAAAACTCGTTCAGGTCCAGCTTGGCGCGCCGGAAGTTCTGGTCCAGCAGCTGCCCGTTCTCGTACAACGGGATGGGCTTGCCGGCGATGAAGCGGCGGGCTTTGATGGAGCGGTCAGTGGCCAGGGAGAGCAGGAAGGTGGCCAGGCCGTAGATGACCAGGGCAATGGTCCACTTCCAGAACTCCTCTCCCCAAGACGCTGCCAGCTCGGCGGCAATGGAGCCGATGGTGATGCCGTTGATATAGTCGAACATGGACAGCTGATTCATCTGCCGGTAGCCTAGCAGCTTGGTGATGAGGAAGAGCGCAACGATGGAGAAGAGAGACGCCAAAAGGACTTGGACGTATTCCATTTACAAAACCTCCTGAATGACATAAAATCAGTATGTACCGAAGGCATTGGATTTATGAAACAGAAAGGAAATATGATGGCACAGTACATTTTATTTGACCTAGACGGCACCCTCACCGACTCCGGCCCCGGCATCATCGAGGCCGTCCTCTACGCCCTGGAGCGGATGGGACGCCCGGAACCGGACGTGGAAAAGGTGCGCCGCACCTTCATCGGCCCGCCCCTGACCGTTTCTTTCAGCAGCCTGTACGGCTTCACCCCGGAACAGTGCCAGCAGGCCATCGCCTACTTCCGGGAGGACTACAACGACAAGGGCATCTACCACAACCGCCCCTACGACGGCATCCCGGCGCTGCTCCGTGACCTGAAAGCGGCAGGGAAGACCCTGGCGGTGGCCACCTCGAAGCCTTACCAGCTGGCGGCACGGGTGCTGGAACACTTCGACCTGCGTCAGTATTTCGACCTGGTCTGCGGCGGCAGCATGGACGAGACGCGGAACCAGAAAGACCTCATCATCCAGGACGCGCTGGAAGCTCTTTCCGTCACCGACCTGTCCCAGGCGGTCATGGTAGGCGACCGGAACCTGGACGTGCTGGGCGCCCATAAAAACGGCCTGCGCTGCATCGGCATCCTCTACGGCGGCTACGGCACCCGAGAGGAATTGGAGGAGGCACAGGCCGATTGGATCGCCGCTGACCCGGCGGAAGTGGGACGGATTTTGCTGGGATGAGAACGGTGTGGAAGATCGTGAGCGCACCCTTCCGGCTGGTGGCCTGGCTGGGCCGGGGGTTCCTGAACCTGGTGGGCAAGGCCATCGGCGTGGAGTTCTCCCAGGGGGAGATGGACGGGGCTGGGTACGAGCGTTACGTGGCCCAGTACCTGTATAAGAACGGCTACAAGAAGGTCACCCAGACCGGGAAGACCGGGGATATGGGGGTGGACTTGGTGGCCCAAAAACATGGGGTTTCTTATGCTGTCCAGTGCAAATATTATTCCAAACCGGTCTCCGGCGCCGCCGTCCAGGAGGCGGTGGCAGGGATGGCCATGTACGGCTGCCAGCGAGCCATGGTGGTCACCAACAGCCACCTGACCAGGAACGCCCGCGCCCTGGCCTACGCCAACCACGTGACCGTCCTGGAGGACGTCATCCCCGACCACAAGACCCTGGCCGATGTCCTCACCCCCGGCCGCATCGTCAGCCTCGCCGTGGGCGTCGTCCTTTTCGTCCTCCTGTGGCCGCGCTTCCAGCGCCCCAACGCCACCAGCTGGGGAGTCTACCTGGCTGCCGCCTTGGGGTGCTATCTGGTGCCGCGGGTGTTGTTGGGAGTGATCGGGGTGATTTGGCGGTGGAGGGAGAGAGGGGAGCAGTCGTGATTCAGAGTATAAAACTTGCGAAGGAATCAGTCGGTCAGATGCAAGATTGCCGTGAAAAGTCCTGTTTTTTTCTCGTTTCTCATATCGACGAAGAAGCCTTTATCCGTGCGCTGGCAGAATGTCTCTTAAAGGCCGGGTGTCGCGATTTCCATTTCTGGGGAGACAGGGAGGGGCTGTGGCATTTGCTCTTTGATGAGGCAGATGTGGAGCGTACCCTTGACAATGACTTGGAGGACGTGGCGATGACCAGTGGTTATGCCGACATCGAAAACTTTGCGTGGGAGCTGCGGATGCGGTCGCCGCAGGATTGCTGTTTGTTTTACGATGACGCGGAGGCATATCGGCAGGTGTGCCGGAGTTGTGCTGAGGATTGAAAACGCAAAAACTACTTATATGAACACCCCCGGCTTTAGATAGGTGGCCATAAAACAGTAGCCCACGAAAATTACTGATATATGGCATCTGTCTGACAGGGTTGGAAAACATGAACCAGGCATCATTGAGATGAAAATCTTGATGATGCCTGGTTTTTCCTATAAACGATAGATTCCCTTTTGTTAAATCAAAATACATTTTAGGATACAGTATCTATATTGTTTAGTTTCACAACAAAGATAATGCAAGAGCATAAAATTCTGTTGTAATTGTGAGATTGCTATTGAGAACGTCGAAAAAAAGATTATAATGTAAGTAACACATTTCTGTGGGGGGATACACATGAAAGTTAGCTATAAAAAGCTGTGGATACTATGTGCCGAGAAAGAAATAACCCGTGCTGAGTTGAGAAAGAAAGCAGGGCTTTCTTCTGCTACCTTCACAAAGTTAGGTAAAAATCAGGAAGTAAACCTATCCGTTTTACTGCGTATTGCGGAGGTAATGGATTGTAACGCTGGAGACATGATGGACTTTATCAAAGAAAGTGTATCCGCAGCTATAGATCCGAAAGAATGATAGCAGGATTGAGGTGATCATACATGCCCTTAACCCATGTGTATTATTGGGAATCAAATGTAGGCTATCGACCTATTACCGTAGAAGAAGCAGATAAATTATATAGTCATGGCTGCACAGTTCCTGCAGATAGGACGAGTCGATTTGTATGCGGAATCTGTGCACAACACGTTGGTCTATCGAAGAGACGTAAAGGAACGGGTACACGGCATTTTTATCATAGTCGAGGAGAAGACGACAAAGAGTGTGAGGATCGAGCCAAAGCATATTCTGCGGTGCCTGTGGGATATAACTGTCATCCGATGCCACTTCGCATTAGGGTAGCTCACGGAAGCTACTTGTTGGAATTAGGCTTTTTTTATGCGCCATCTTCTGCTGCAAGTGGTCCCAGGTGCCAAAAAATCATAATTACAGATGATAACAAGCAGCAGCATATTTACTCATTTGAGAGACTTTCTTTAGAAGGTGTTACCTATCTAAACGTAGGAAATATTCCCAGCACAGAGTACCATCTTTCTTATGATCATCCATCATCAAATTTGGATAGATATTGGCCGTCTAAAACAACAGGCGTCAATATCAGAGGTTCATTTTTTGATTGTTCTACCGGGAAAATATTGTATTCTGGCAGTAAAGCATATCCTTATCGAGATTACTATCTCCTTCAGCGCAGATCCATTGGATATGTACCTCATGGAATCTCCTATGAAAGCATTGCTGAAACCAGAACAGGCTCCTTTACAACCTGGTATTTATATAAAATCCATGTGCAGGATTTCTCTGCCTCAGTTGCTCGATTTTTCTTGGAGAGGTCGATTTTCTTAACGGAAAAACCAGTAGTTTTTTATCCGATTTGGCCACCGTATGTTGAAGATCCTTATTTCTTGTACCACCACGACCCAAGAATTTATTTTTATATGCAGGGTGGAGATGCTGAACTTAATATTTACCCAGCTACCATATATGCTCAGCACCAAAATCTTGGTGATGGGAAACTCTATAGGATTTATGCAGCATCAAAAGAACAGTTATTATCTCTGGGGCAGTCGGGCGCAATTGGTTTTTCTTACCTCATGACAAAACCCCTGGATATGGTTGCAGCATTTCCGGAGGTACAGATCAAAAGTATCGATGGAAATTTGATTGCAGAAGATACCTGCAATCGACTTCCTAAAGGAAAACAACTAACCATTCAAACACCTTTTGACGGAAAGGTTATCCTCCTAAAAAATAATAAGATCTTAGAAATACGACATATTGTTGCTGAGGAAATACTCACCGTAGATGATCTTTCGTTTGGGTGTGAGGTTCGGATTTTCCAGAGCTGCGACATGGTTCGAAGTATAAGATTCGAAAAGTCAAAGGAAAACAAAGATTACGCTGATTTTGATCAAGAAATGATTCAAAAATTAAACAATTGCAATGGACCTGCGATGGCTGTTCCCCATAGTGTAGGGGTAATAGCAAAGAGCCTTTCGAATTTCCCACAGTCAAAAAAATGGTTATATCGAATGATTCGGAAAGGGAATATTCCTGTAGATGCTTTTAAGCTCATGGTATCTTATCAAAACAGAAAGAAGGGGGCTGTGAAACATGACTAATGATATGGTGGAGTTTGTTTCAGTATGCCGTATTTCGGAAGATTATAATGGACGTATTTGGCTAACTCGAATTGCTGACATCAACGATCAGCAACTATCGGTTCCTTACAAATCCAATCGAAGCACAACCTATTTTGAAAACCGTGATAGATTATATCGTAATGACGGCCCTTCTCAGGTGGACACGATAGGCGTATGGCGCTGGACAGCAACTCCTAATCTTAACAATTCGGAAACCGACTACGTGCAATCTTTTTTTGTGTCGGATATTTTGCCGATACGTGTAGTGGTTAGTCAAGACGTAAAATCCACGCAAAAACTAATTGAATCTTTAAAAGACGGTTCAGTTTGGACAAAGCCGTATATTTGTGACACGTTATTTTGCTACGAAAGAACATGGGGTAATTTCATAGGAGTTCTGTGTCGTCCTGAAGAGTTTGTTGTCTGCAACCAATATGCAAAGCTTAAGGATACTACCTATTTACTCCCTTGTTTTTCCTTCCAGAGCAGCGACATTTACAATTGGGATGATAAGAATCTACGCTTTATGAGGCGTATAAGATTGGGAGAACCTGAAAAGTATATCCCTGTTGGTAATGTCGATGAATTGATTCGGACTACAATTTCAGATCGCATGTCATGGAAGCTTTATAAAGATTGTATCGGGAAAACTAAAGCTGAATGGAGGGATTGTAAAGCACTTTTTGACCGAGCGTGTATGGAGTCTCTGTATGAAGAAGTTTCAGAAAAACTTGGTTGTCCCTTGGAAATTGCCAGTGAAAACGTTGAACAATTCGTAAAGAGAGCCGGTAGCCTTATTCAGGAGGGAGACATTGATTCTGATGTTTTAGCACAAATTGCATTAAATCACGATGCATTGCGTGCTCAATGTGAAGCCGCTGTTAAAAGTCAATGGCTGGCTACTCATGCTGAAGAAATTGCTACAGCTCAGTCTGAAATTGATCAAAAACATAAGGATGCGGCTGATGCTGAAGCTGCCTATAAAAAATTACTTGCGGATACATCAAAAGCACAATCAAAACTTGATAGCATTTTGAAGAAAATTGAAGAGTATGAGGCATTAGGCACTAAAACCGTTCAGGCCATCCAGGATAAAATTGGCTTGGCACAGCAGGATATGGCTGGCTTTATTGCAGAATTGTCGGCCTTTATGCCCCAGCAATCCGTGCAGAGTGGTTCGACAAACCGTTGGACATTTACCCCCGGCGAGGTGTGCCATAGTATGGACAACCTGGAAGGATGCAGCAGCTGGAGGGATACTTTCGAACTGCTATGTGACAACCTTCAGCTTGCGGGTATCGGATCGCAATGGACAACTATGCTGTCCTCCTTCCTATACTCTTCATATCTGAATCGTATGCCGCTGTTACTGGCCGGCCCCAACGCAAACGCCATTGCAGATGCCTTGTCTATGACGATCTGCGGTCAAAAAATCGATCTACTTAAATGCTGCGGTGAACAGGATGCCGAAGCAATTTCCGGGTTTGTGGAATCAGACATGGCTGCGGTGCAAAATCCGTTCCACCCAGACTGGGTTTCCTGTATCTCTCATTCCAACAACGGTTTTGCCTTGTGGCTTCATCCGTTCACCGAAGACCTTCAGATCGAGCCTCGCAGTTTGTACCATTATGCTTATCCCGTTTTTACGGAATGCTTTGTTGATCAGCTTCCCTCTGTAGAAAATATGGACGCTGGTCAGGAAACGGTTGAATACGATGAATTCAAGCCAGATCCAAAGTATCGGGCTAAGATGGGCCCGGTCAAAAAGCTGGGCTTGAGTCGGCTGATGCTGAGCCGTCTGGAAAAGGTTTTGGCAGACGCCAAGTGTATAGGCTCCATTTCTGATACCAGCATGGAATGCCTGTTTGGAATGTTGCCCATGTGCGTTTTAAGCGGTAAACAAGAAGCACTGACTGAGTTGCTGGATAGTGAGAAAAACATAAAATCAGAAGTCCGGGCGGAGCTTCAGCGTTACGTAGAAGAGTGATATTATGAAAGATCAACTGATTTCTGAAATATCAAAACAGCTAAATATTGCAGAAACTGCTGGTACAGAAAGCCTCTGTAAAGCAATTTATAGTGCAACGGGTAAGATGGCTCTTGCATCAATTTGGGACCATCCCGAAGATGAAAAGTTCGTCTCTATTCAGCACTTTAAGAAGAGAGCGGCCCAGGTTTTGGACGCATATCTTTCCATTTACCCAGAGGCTGCACATCGCTTCCCATCGGATCGGAGCGGTATCATTGAGGATATATACGAAACCTACAGAAGGAACGGATTCTTTTACCATTCTTCTCATCGGTTGTATCCTGCGGCACCAAGTACCGGAGGGACGGGACAATGCTCCTTGTACCGGGGCGTTCCGCCGGAGAAGCCGTGTTACATGAGCGGATTGGGGCTGTATGGTGTTACAAAAGCTGCAGAGCATGGTCAATCTGCGGCAGAGATGTTTGAGCTGCAGAAGCAGCCCCTTTCCGACTATTTACAGGAAGTTTTGGCCAGCAATGACTGGAACGAAGTGGAGTGGCCCGAAGATGCGGAATTTTTGCGCTTGAAGCCACCATTTTCCAGAGGATATTGGCAGGAAAAACCGGACAAGGTTGAAATACCCTCAATGGCCCGTTACGGAGCTCCCAATAAGCTGTACGTCTTTTATCGCTGGCTTAACGGCCATTTTGAGCAAAAGTCAATTCCCTCCTGGAGGGTAGACGATTTCAGAACCATTGGTCAGCCTGGCTATGGAGAGTATCGGCGCATCGCCTGTGGACTTTTAGAGGCTGCGCAGAAGCTCCCGCCAGTGGTCGTTAAATCTGCCTCAAATCATACGGTGTCGATTAAATTGGGATATCGTCTGCCCCCTGCAGAAGAGGACTTCTTCAAGCTATACAGCTGGCCGATCAACTTTGATATTACGCAGAAAACACCACAAGTGTTTCAGCGTGAAATGTCCGAAATTGTGTATCCGGTGTTCAAGCAGCATCTGGAATCCATTGGATACCGCTTTGTGGAGGAATAAAACATGGCAAATGGAGCAAATGCCGTACATATGCAGCTGCGGCAAGCTTTGGAAAACTATATAAAATCCCAGTATTTCGGGAAGTCCCCCATTCTGCTTTCTGCGCTGCAGGGAAAGCTGGACCAAGAAGGAGTTTTATATCAGAAACCTTATATTGAATCCTCGCCTGCCTATAAGAGTAAAGAAAATGGAATACAAGATTCCGAAGTATTGCCTGACTGGCTGAAAAACTATTTTACCCAGCTGTCCATCGCAGACCTGGGTGTCTATCCTGCACCCTTCTGCCATCAGATTTCTGCTCTGGAGGCAGCCTTCAGTGGGGAAGATTTGTTTGTGTCCACTGGTACAGGCTCCGGTAAAACTGAGTGTTTTATGTGGCCCTTGATGGCAAAGCTTGCTGATGAGGCCAGAAATCGAACAGACAGTTGGGAGCTTCGTGGTGTACGCACGGTTATCATGTATCCCATGAACGCACTGGTCTCTGACCAGGTGAGTCGTCTTCGCAGACTGATCGGCGACCCGGATCATCGCTTTGTGAAAATTTTCCGTGAGATTTGCGGAAATGGTGTCCGGCGTCCACAGTTCGGTATGTATACAGGCCGTACCCCTTATGCAGGACCGGAACCCAGAAAGGACGCCGATCATAGGCTGGAAAATACCTATTCTAAAATGGTCCACCCGGAAACGGATGAAGGTGAAGATTTTCTGCGTCAATTGACGAAGGAAGGTAAAATTCCATCCAAGGAAAATTTTGATGCTTTCCTGGAGAAATTACACAACAGCAAACATATCCCCGATGCAGAAGATGCGGAATTAGTCACTCGTTTTGAGATGCAGCAGTTCTGCCCCGATATTCTGATCACCAACTATTCTATGCTGGAGTATATGCTTCTTCGCCCCAGAGAGAAAAAAATCTGGGATGATACCAAAAGATGGTTAGAAAGTGATCCCAAAAACAAGCTTCTGTTTGTTATTGATGAAGCACATATGTATCGTGGTTCTGCCGGTGGAGAAGTTTCTCTGTTGATCCGAAGATTGTTTCACCGTTTAGGAATCGATCGGAGCCGAGTCCAATTTATTCTGACCACTGCCAGTATGCCAAACAATGACGAAGAAGACCGCAAGGCGGTGCGGGACTTCGCCAATGCGTTGACTGCCTCGGATGATAATCATTCGTTCTGCTATCTGACCGGTGAAAAAGAAAAGCTTGGTGCAAAGCGCTGCAATGATCTTCCACTATCTCATTTTGTTGGGATGGAAGCCGAACCTTTCGAGGGCGATGACACCCAACGATTGGATGCACTGAATCATTTCTGGTCCGGTATTCCGGGGGCACCAGCTCCCTTTATGGATGTGGATTGCGCATGTCATTGGCTATATGATCATCTCGTTGCGTATAAACCGTTTTGTGAGATGTTTCAGCTTTGCCGAGGGACTGCCGTTTCCTTGCAGGAACTGGCAGACTCCATTTTTCCGGAAGGTGAACCAGAGGATGCCATTCATGCTGTGAGTGTTATGTTGGCGATTGCTCCCCTGGCTCGCAGCGAAGAAGGCAGCGTCCTGTTTCCTGCCCGAATGCACATGCTATTTCGTGGAATCAAAGGCGTTTACGCCTGCACAAATCCGAATTGTCCCCATTGTCACTCTGAAAATGGGCTGACCTTGGGAGAAATTTATTTTTCTGATGGCAGAATGACCTGCAAGGAATGCGGCAGCGCAGTTTACGAGCTTTATAACGATCGTCGCTGCGGCAGTATTTTTATCAAGGGGTATGTTCTAACTGCTGATTTTGAAAATCGCAAAAGAACTTATTTGTGGCACCAACCTGGAATTGTTAATGAGGATGAGGTAAAAGAAATCCACCTGTTCTTGCCAGATACAGATTATCAGTTACCCCAAAAGCAAGGTAAGAATAAAATATTCCCCTGTTATCTGGACATTGAAAGCGGATTTATTAATTTCGCAGATGATTCTTTGGATGGCAAACCCGGAATTAGAAAACTCTATTACAGCGATTTTACTGCGAAGGGACGTCCCAACATTCTGACATTTTCCACATGCCCCCATTGTCGGCATGAGCTTTCCAAAATGCAGCTGACTTCTTTCAGCACCAGAGGCAACCTTTCGTTTTTCAATCTAATCAAAGCACAGTTCCAAGCGCAGCCTCCGGTTCCGAAGAAAATGGGATGCCCGGATCAGCTGCCGAATGAAGGAAGAAAGGTTCTTCTCTTTTCTGATAGCCGTCAAAGAGCCGCAAAACTGGCTCGGGATATGTCAGATGCTTCGGATATGACCGCAGCAAGACAGCTAACTGCTCTGGCAATCCACCGAATGGAGCAGGGAACGAAAGAATATTCGTTAAATTCTTTGTATGACTTCTTTGCCATGGCTGCTGCCGAAAATCATGTGCATTTGTTCCAGGAACAGCAGCAAGAAGTTCTTCTGGAGCATGGGCAGCAGGCGATCAGAAGCTATGAGAAGAGCCAACGACGGCACAGGAATTATGAACCACGGTTTTCGATAGCAGAACATGCTCCCAGTCAGATGAAAGAGCAACTCCTGCGCTTGTATTGCGGAGGATATAATACGTTGGTGGATTCTGCCATCAGTTGGATTGAGCCGACCGACTCCGCAAAATGGGATGCAATCGACGCACTGGAGGAAGCCGGGGTTGATATTGAGGAAGATGCTTTTCTGGAGTTTTTTAACGCCTGGATTTTATGGGCCTGCGATTCCTTTGTCGTGCTTGGACAAACAATTTCCAACGATGTACGACTTAAGGTCCGTCCCAACTACGCAGGCTATGGCATGGATAAGGATTGGCATTTTTCCAACACGCTCAAAGAGTTGATGGGATGGAAGGACAATGATCCAGAAGAAGCAATTTGGGCACGGGTCCTTCGTGAAACCTTTATGGCAGAAGGACAGCACGATGAAGGAAAGTACTATGTTGATCTTTCTCGTGTAAAGCCTCGGTTCGACTTAAATCATTCGTGGTACCGTTGTGAACGCTGCTCTGAATTAACAGCATATCCTATGCATGGAAAATGCCCCAGCTGTCAATGTGAGCAGATCCATCCTATGACACAAGAAGAAATTGCTGCACTGGATTTCTGGAGATCTCCGATTACTGACGCAATGAACGGAGAAACGATTCGTGTCATTGACACAGAAGAGCATACTGCTCAGCTGTCTCATAAGGATCAGCGAGATGAATTGTGGTCAAAAACGGAGCAGTATGAACTGCGCTTTCAGGACTTTTTGCAAGCTGGTCAGGCACCGGTGGATATCCTCAGCAGTACGACCACCATGGAAGTCGGTATCGATATTGGCTCTCTGGTGGCCGTCGGATTGCGAAATATTCCTCCTATGAGAGAGAACTACCAACAGCGTGCCGGCCGTGCTGGTCGGCGTGGTTCCAGTCTGTCCACCATTGTGACGTTCTGTGAAGATGGACCCCATGATGCTCTGTACTTTGCTAATCCTGTTCCCATGTTCAGGGGAGACCCTCGCAGACCGTGGGTGGATACCAGCAGTGAAAAAATTGTGCAGCGTCACTTAGGAATGGTTGCACTGCAAAGCTACTTAAAATTAAAATCCGAGAGCCTTGATGCGATTCCGGCGATTACTTTTTTGGATGAGCATTTAGAAGCGTTTGGCGTTTATCTGAAAACCCACCAGATTTCCGACAATGATATTCTGATTCCTGCCCAGGCCAAACAAGCGCTGGATAGCTACAAGGATGCACTTTCAACGGCTTTGGCGCAGCTAAAGACGAAGCGTGACAAACACCCCGAGCTCTTTGAAACAGATGACGGAAGTGAATCCGGCAGAAAGTCTTTGCTGGATGCGCTTTATGAAGAAGGCATCATCCCTACATATTCCTTTCCTAAGAATGTGGTCAGCACCTATATTTCCAAACCAAACGGGCAACTGAAATATCAGGTTGAACGGGGACTTGATATGGCCATTGGAGAATACGCTCCCGGCAGAGCCATTGTTGTAGACAAAACGACCTATCAGATCGGTGGTTTCTATTATCCCGGCGGAGACCGAACTGAAGCAACTGCAGCCTCTCCTGCACGGCCTTTTATTCAGGATGCCAACTATCGCAAGGGCGTTATGACTTGCGAGAAGTGTGGATGGTTTGGTTTACGGGAAGACCATATGGAGCATTGTCCCTTCTGCGGCAATCCAACACTGACCCCTATGCGTGAAATGCTGCGGCCTTGGGGTTTTGCACCCAAGGATGCCCGATCCATTGAAACAGCTCAGTTGAATGAAGAATACTCTGCTACCCAGCAGCCGCTATACTCCACCTTGCCGGAGGCAGATGATGTATCCGAGATCAATGGATGTGCCAATATTCGAATGGCAGTTCGACCGAACCAGAGAATTATTATGCTGAATAAAGGTGTAGGTAATAAGGGATTCACGGTCTGTTGTGACTGCGGTGCTGCCATGCCTGGTGATGATGAAAGCGTTCTGAAAAATGTTATGCGGCCCTATCGCTCAAAATTTAATCGGACTCGATGCAAGCATACGGATACCATCAATGTGAATTTAGGGTACGATTTTATCACCGATATGCTGGTTCTGGAATTCGAACTGGATAGGATGAAGGTAGATGTCAATGCAGAGAAGAGCTCCTGGTTGAATCGAGCTGGTCAATCTTTGGCAGAAGCCTTGCGACTTGCCGCTTGCCAGGAATTGGATATAGAATTTACGGAGCTGGTAACAGGGTATCGTATCCGTCAAAATTCCAGCGGTGATTACGTGGACATCTATCTGTACGACAGTCTTTCCAGCGGCGCCGGTTATGCAGTCAGTATGGAATCTCAGATCCATACACTGCTCTCAAAGACCAGAGAGCTGTTGGAGGGATGCACCTGTGAAAGTGCCTGCCATAAGTGCCTGAAGCACTATCGAAATCAATTTGTTCATGGAATGTTGGATCGAAAGGCAGCGCTGAATTTGCTGGACTGGGGTGAACAAACAAAATTACCGGCAGAACTGAGTCCCGTCCAACAGAAAGAAATTCTGGCTCCGATGACACGAATTCTCCAGCGTTCTGGTTTTTCTGTCGATTTTGATGGACATCGCATAACTGTTCGGGGAAAATGGGCCAGCAAGAAACTGGTCATCTATCCGGCGATGTGGGCTAAGCCAAGAGGGTCTGATACAATTTTCATTAGTGATGCCCTAATCAAATATGCAAAGCCGATTGTACTAAAAGAAATTACAGGAGATATTTAAAAGATCAAGAAATGAGTTGATACCCGAATCGTATAGATCTTTTGCAGCCACCATCGCAGATGGTTTCAAAGGGGACTGGGGATGCTTCCCCCAGCAAGCAATTTTTGCGGATACGGCCAGCGGGCGGATCTGCGAAAATGAGGAAACCTGTACAGGTTTCCACTGCTTGCCACTTTGTGACAGGTGCTTTTCTGGCATCTGATCCGCACATAGTTGAGCAATTCATCAGCAGAGGGCTTCCGGAAAATCGGAGTCCCTCTGATTTTGCTTATGGGAATTTCTCGGAAGCCGGTTTCAACTTCAGACCGAATTGGACCGAAGTCAAAGCATGACCGGATTTTGAACGAACGGCTCCGGGTGGGGTGCTTCACAACTTGGCAAGCAATGCAAAGTGGTACCACTTTGCCGCTTTACAAATTCGCAAGCAGTGAAACAGGGCCCTGTTTACCCGCTTACAAAAATTCTACTCCGCATAATTTTTGTAAATCGCTTGTCGGGGAAACGCCCCAAACCCCTCGAACGCTGCCTTGCGGCAGCGGCTGTGCCATCGTTCCGATGGCTTTTCAAAAACCAGATTTTGCATTTTTGCTTCTGTTCCATGTGGCAAATTGAAAATTTTTCTTTAACACCAGAGGCAAATACTTGCCAAATCCTGCCGCATCGTGTAGAATGAACTTAAAATTGAATAATCTATTTTTCTGACATATTGTGGGCAAGTCCCACTTGACTCTGATTCTGAATCAGAGTATTTGCTTTTACCATTTAAGAGTAAGGCTGTTACATAACACATCTGCTGCGTTCGCAGGGCAGGTGCGTTTTGTGGCGGCCTTTTTTGCTGCCTTCTTTCAATGTTACAACAACGGAACAGACAAGGAGGAAGAATATGTTTGGAAAATTCGGAATTGACTTTGGCCCGGAAACGCACGAGGGCTTCAGCGACCGTGAGTGGAAATTGGCTTGTGAATTTTTCGATTTGATGCTGCAACTCCCCTTGCCGGAAGATGAAGACGAGTGGGATAGTTTTTTCGATTGGGCATTAAGTGAGGTATTCGATGTCGATGAGAATACCGACCAGGAGGCTGCTTTCGCAGAGCCCGAAGACGCAATGGAGTGGCTGAGAGGGCTGTTTGAGGAAGAAACTGAACAGAATGAGGTCCCCTTTGATCCCTATTTCAAAATCCAGCGTACATCCGAAACCACAAAGCGGAGTTCCGTGTACCGGGACGGAACCGGAAACCTGCACTGCTGGAATATTTCCGCTTATCAGATCCCGTCCATCTCCCTGACGGAAGAGATCTCCGGGACCATTTATACCGTCACCGGCAGCTTTGAAGGTTCTCAGAATATGCTGCGGAAGCTGGAGCGGATTACCGCACAAAATTTTCCGGTTGAGATGGGGGAGGACACATGACAAACGAGAAAAGTTATGTTAACATGATGACAACCAACCCTGTACTGACAGTTGCTCCACCAAAGGAGGAAACAGAAATGTTCGGAGCAACCGAAAAGATTACCGCACTCTATTGCAGACTTTCTCAGGAGGATGAAAGGGCCGGCGAGTCTCTCTCCATTGAAAATCAAAAAAGTATCCTGCTTTCGTATTCCCGAGAGCACCACATGACGAATCCGGTGTTCTTTGTGGACGACGGCTATTCCGGCACCAACTTTGACCGGCCCGGTTTTCAGGAAATGCTGGCCCAGATCGAGGCTGGCAAGGTGGCCAACTGCATCGTTAAGGACCTGTCCCGCCTGGGCAGAAACTCCGCTATGACGGGCCTCTACACCACGCTGACTTTCCCCAAGTACGGTACCCGGTTCATCGCCATCAACGACAACTTCGACAGCGCCGATCCCAACAGTGTGAACAACGATTTCGCCGGGATCAAAAACTGGTTCAACGAGTTTTACGCCCGTGACACCAGCCGCAAGATCCGTGCTGTCCAGAAGTCCAAGGGCGAGAAAGGAATCCCGCTGACGGTCAATGTCCCCTATGGTTATATGAAGGACCCGAACGATCCCCACCACTGGCTCATCGATCCGGAGGCCGCACAGGTGGTCAAGAGAATCTTTACCATGTGCATGGAGGGCCGTGGCCCGTCCCAAATCGCCAATCAGCTGCGAGCGGATCAGGTGCTGACGCCTACCGCTTACAAGAAGCAGCAGGGCCTTGGAACGCCCCACCCTCTGCCGGAAAATCCCTGTAAATGGTCAGACAGCTCTGTGGTCAACATTCTGGAACGCCGGGAGTACACCGGCTGCACGGTGAACTTCAAGACCTTCACCAATTCTATCTGGGACAAAAAGCAGCGGGAAAACCCACTGGAAAATCAGGCCGTGTTCCCGGACACCCATGAGCGCATCATCGAGGATGATGTGTTTGAAAAGGTCCAGGAGATCCGCCAGCAGCGCCACCGCATGACCCGCACCGGAAGAACCAGCATGTTCTCTGGTCTGGTGTTCTGTGCCGACTGTGGTGCAAAGATGTACTACGGTGCCACCAACAACTACAAGCCTCAGAATGCGTTTTTCGACTGCTCCCTCCACTGGAAGGACAAGGAGAAGTGCAGCACCCACTACATCCGGGAGTCTGTTCTGGAGCGTCTGGTGCTGCACCACATCCAGATGGTGACGGACCATATCTTGCACCATAAGGACTATTTCGTGTCCGTCATGGGCCAGCAAATGCGGCTGGAGAGCAGCGAAAAGATTCAGATCCATCGCAAGAAGCTGGAGCGCAATCAGAAGCGGATCGCAGAGCTGAAGCGGCTGTTCATCAAGATCTATGAGGACAACGCCGCAGGACGGCTCAGCGACGAGCGGTTCGACATGATGAGCCAGAGCTACAAGGCGGAGCAGAAGCAGCTGGAAGCGGAAACGCAGACCTTGCAACAGGAAATTGAAGTACAGGAACGACAGCATGAGAACATCGAGCTTTTCATCCAGAAGGCCGACAAGTATGTGGGCATCGAGAAGCTGACGCCCTACGCCCTGCGGGAGTTGATCCAGGGCATCTATGTGGAGGCCCCGGACAAGTCCAGCGGCAAGCGACGCCAGACCATCCACATCAAGTATGACGGCATCGGCTTCATCCCTCTGGATGTGCTTATGAACGGAAAAACGGCGTGACCGAAGTCACGCCGCTTCCCGAGAACAACCAGTTCTCATGATATTTTGAATTTTACTGTTTTACGACCACCGTGCATTGTAAGCGGGGGTGTTTTGCTGTGCAGAAAAGCGTTGTAATATCCAATATTGAGAAAAATCAGGAAATGCGGCACTATTTTGTTCCGTTACTTTACAAGACAGGGATAGTTGTGTAAAATAGAAAATATATGGCGTACATCTTGTCAAAGAAACAACGATCGAGAGAGAAAGGAGCAAAATCGTGCGAGGAAAAGTGAAACGAGGCATTGCCCTCCTCCTGTCGCTGGCCATGGCGTTCAGCTTGCTGAGCGTGGCGGCCTGGGCGACTGGGAGCGAAGAACGAGAAACAGAGGAAAATTTGCGGGCGGCTTGGGATGCGCAGCAGTCCGAGTCGGCTGGCAAAAAGGAGGTTCAGACGCAGCAGGTAAGTGAAACGAGTGAAGCAACGAAAGAAGCGAGAAGCAGCGAAGCGGAAGTGAAAGAAACAGGAGAACAATCGGAACAAAAGGAGACAACTGCTCCTGTAAAATCTGCAAAAATATCTGTAGAGGAGCAAGCGACGAAGAAAACTGCGAGCCAACAGGAGGATACTGCGTGTGAAACGATGAGCAGTTCATCGGGTGTTTTTGTGGGGCAATTTGAACAATTTGAAGATTTTCCTGAAAACACAGTACCATGCGCTGCAGTGATTGATGGCACAACATATTATGTTTCTACCAGTATCAGTGAGGATGAGCGTGCATATATCATAGGCGTGCTGGGAAATTTGTTGCATGAAAACCCGAAATCTGGATACTCAAATCCGAATTGGATGGTTGTATATAGGTTATACAATGGGGAAATCGTGAAACTCGAGAGAGTGTTAGATGTGTTAAATCCAACGATTCAGATTTCCGCAACTCCGAATGCTTTCTCTTATGTCAATGGAGAATTTAATGTAAATTCTATTCCAGTTACAGTGTCCGTGTTTTGTCACGTAAAACAGAAAAGTAAATTTACAGAAAATGAGCTAAAGAATGTAGAAGGGCTGTCCCTTACGGTAAAAAAGCTAAAGTTGTTGTTGGATTCGGATATTGTGAATTTCGGGAAAAAGGGAATCTTTAAAAAAGAGGTCACGGAAGAATACGAAAAATCAATTCAGATCTCACTGGGTAATTCGGCAACATATGAATATGATATTTATCTGAAAGACGATTACGTACCAGATCAAGTCACCCAATATGTATCCATTAATGGGACAATTACAAATGAATATGGATATGAATGTGAAACAGCGTCGGCAAAGATAAGTATCGGAAATCTTGACATGCAGCAAAAAAAGGCCAAAAAGGCCTATGTGGAAGGCACCGTGCAGTCTATGGAAACTGCGCTGTCCAAATGCACAACGATTGCGTTGGACAGTGGTTTTGATTACTATTTTACCAAGGAGCAACAAAAGGAAATCGAGCGTTTTCTGACTATCTATATTACAGAAGTAGTTAATGCGGACGCAATGGAAAATAAAGATATATTTGAAAATTTGTCGAATGCTGTTAGAAAAAAGATACGTGATAAAATTCTGTCAAAGTTGAAGGTTTCTTGGAATGAGGTATTAGGAACGACCAGTATAGAGTGTATAACAGCAGTAAAAGGGAAAACCATTTATGGGGAACAAGCAACGGTAACATTCCGGATTCAAATGAATAATTGTTCCATATTTACAAACGTTGCCATTCCATCTCCAGATGTTGGCGCACCATTTGGTA
>JABLTL010086241.1_pt1 | contig 25643 bp, 22 predicted proteins | sample 7160151 | NCBI WGS metagenome assembly JABLTL01 (sample SAMN14651223, study PRJNA627086) | human gut metagenome | isolation source: feces | host: Homo sapiens
ACTATGAAGACATCATGCACGAGAGCCACACCTTATATTATAAAGGAGACTTACAGATAAATAAAGATCAATACTCTCACTATTTTGCATCAGCAGAGCAAGTTTGGAATGTCCACACTTTCTCCTTGAGTGATAATATCTATGATGAAATGAAGCGAAAAGTGGATAATAAAAATAAATAATAGCTATGAAAAGTTTTAGTTTAAGCGTCTACGAAGTTACTATAAACAGATATCTTAGAAAAGAAGAGTTGCAAAATCTTTCAGATTATGATAATGGAAAGAACTTTTTGAAAGAGTTTGATTCGATGTTTTTGTCTTGGAAAAAAGATTTAGCAAGGTCTGTTGTAAAAGATGCAGAAGCAAAGAAAGCAAGTCGCATAAAAAAAGATTCCCAAGGTGAATGGTTATACTTTTATCATGAAACATATGTTGATGGAATTATAGAAAGTGGTGAATATGGAACACAAGAGGATATTGTGAATATAGAAACTGGAGAATCTAAATATACTAAAACTGCAGAAGACGTTGCTTTAGTTCCTTTTTATTTTATGCTATATATAGAACCTAATTCTACAAAAGGCTCTCTTATATTAGAGCGAATTGGTAATAATGGAATCCTATCAATTATAGATAAAGCAATAAGAGACTTTCGTAAACCCTATATACAGGATAAATCATTAACATTGAATATTCGACCTTGTTTGGTTCCCAAAATCTTAGAATTTAATTTATCCTCTGTTGGTGGTGCTAAAAAAGTAGTATTGAAAGGAGTAAATTCAAATCAGTTTAAAAATATGCAAATGGAAGATTCTTTTGCAGATTGTAGGACTGAAGTTTCTTTTAATGCACCCAGAAATAAGTTTATTTCGAAGGTTACTAAAATTTTAGATAATCTCAAAAATAAAAAGGAAGAAGAACCATTTAAAGTAAACAATATCGAATGTGCTGATGTCGCTTTCGAATTGGATATAAATGGTAGCCATAGGACTGTAACAATTGCGAAGCTGTCAAATTTAGGAATGAATATCGATGTAACTTCGGAAATTGTTACAGACGCGACAGGATATCCAACATATGATAGTCTTGCAAGTCAAGCACATACCATATTATCATATTTGTTAGTAAACAACAAAAATGAAAATGATTAAAAAATTAGCATTTATTCTAGCTATAATTGCTATTGTTATAATGACCGTATTCATAACATTATACATGTCTGATACAGGTCTTCAAAAAGCAATTATTGAAGAATTGTCCAAAAACCTTGGCGATTTTATGTGTGGAACAATTGGTATTTTATTATCTTTTGTTTCTACGTTATTCTTGTTTCTTTCTTTTAATTCTCAGCATAAACAATTTGAAGAAATACATAAAGATAATTATCGAGCAAGATTTGAAGGTACATTTTTCAACATGCTAGCAATGTACTATAGTGTACGTAATGAAGGCGACAAACAAGTTTCTCAGTTCTCTAAGTCGAAATCTAAAAGTCTTAAGGAATTCTATATTCAGTTTAAGTCTTATTATACTGATACCTTGAATAAGGAAAAGTCTTTTAAAAATAGTATGTCTTCATTAGAAAGAAAAGATATCCAGATTTCGGAATTAGATACAGCGAAATATGATTTAGGAAACTTATTTGATTCTTACATTAAAGAACAGAGATGTAATCCAGGTTTCTATTTCCGATATATTCATAATCTGATAACATTTGTTATAGAGCATTGGGAATATTCTTCAAATGATATTCACAAGTATCTGAATTTTATACAAGCCCAGATGGCTGACGAAGAATTGGGACTAATCTTTTATGATAGTATGTCGAATCAAGGTCAGGATAAAAAACATGAGTATACATTTAAGCAAAATCTGGATAAATATTCCTTTTTAGAAAACATTCCAGAATCAACTTTGATAATGCGAAATCATTATAAATTCTTTCCTAAGACAATGTTTATATTCCTAAATGAAGATGAAAGGAAAAGACAACGAAAGAATCTATAAACCATAAATGTTGTGTATGCAATGTTCTAGACTGATATCTCTATCAGTTCTTGTATAAAACATTAAACACTCCACATTTGTGTTTTTCATATAAACCTTAGAGTTAATAATCGAATGATTTTTTTATAACTCAATATGTAAGCATTTACAAAAGTGCCTATACAAAGGGTTATGTCATAAATTGAGTACTTTCATTTACCGTAGCTTGAGTATGATACAATTTGGGAGGATGATAGAAATAAGTTTTTAAAACCAATAGAAAAGAAAAAATAAATGTCAAATCAAACATCAGATAATAATAAACGTATTGCAAAGAATACCATAGCACTTTACATCAGAACTTTGATAACTTTAGCTGTAGGTTTGTTTACAAGTAGAGTTGTGTTGAATGTTTTGGGCGTTGATAATTTTGGTATTTATAATGTTGTGGGAGGAGTAGTTGGAATGTTTAATATTGTAACTACATCTTTGTCACAATCAATTAGTAGATACTTGACTTTTGAATTAGGAAGAAATAATAAGGAGAGGCTTCGTGTAATTTTTTGTACAAGTGTAAATATACAAATTCTAATGTCTTTAGTTATAGTTATCTTGGCTGAAGCTATAGGTGTTTGGTTTCTCAATAACAAAATGAATATACCTCTAGAACGGCTTTATGCTGCAAATTGGGTATTCCAGTTTTCTATTTTGGCATTTATTGTAAACCTTATAAGTGTTCCATATAATGCAGCACTTATTGCCCATGAGAAAATGAAGGCATTTGCTTATGTGAGCATATTGGAAGCTTTAATGAAGCTCATTATAGCATACTTGCTTTATGTCTCTTTTATGGATAAGCTTATAACATATGCATTTCTGTTGTTGATGGTCTCTGTTATTATTAGGATTGTCTATGGTCAATATTGTAAGCGAAATTTCGAGGAATGTAAATATTCTTTTATTTTTAATAAGAAGCTTTTTTCGGATATGTCTAAATTTGCGGGATGGAATTTTCTTGCTTCAACAGCCTATATCTTCAACACTCAAGGTATCAATATTATTTCTAATATGTTTTTTGGGGTAGCAATTAATGCTGCAAGAGGAATCGCAACTCAAGTAGATGGAATTACTCGTAATTTTGTATGCAATTTCACAACTGCAATTCGCCCGCAAATAGTAAAGTCGTATTCTGTCGGAAATACGAAATATATGAATAGATTAGTCTGTTCTGGTGCGAAATATAGCTATTTTTTGATGTTGTTTTTTGCTTTGCCTTTTATGTTTGAGGCAGAAACGATTTTACAAGTATGGTTAAAACTTGTACCTGACCATTCGCCAACCTTCATAAGGTTAACAATGATTGTCTCCTTGGTTTGGCTTTTAGGAGATACTATGTATACAAGTATTATGGCAATTGGCAAGCTTAAGAAATATATGATATATGAGACGTGTATAACCTGTTTGGTTTTTCCTGTCTCTTATTTTGCTTTTTATTTTAATATGTCACCAGATTCTGCATATATAATTTATGCTTTTGCATATATATTATTGCTGCTTCTACGATTATGGTATTTGAAGAGAGTGGAACATTTTCCTATTGGCTTCTTCTTGAAAGCTGTTATTTATCCTGTTGTTCTTTCTTCGTTAGTTGCTTGCATAGCTCCTTTAACTTATAAATGTTTTTTTTATGATGGATCAATTGTCTCTTTTATCATAAGTATCTGTGTATGTGTTTGCTCTTTCATAATCTCTGTATTCTTTGTCGGATTGAGTTATGAAGAAAGAGCATTAATAATATCCAAAATAAGAAAATGAATCCAAAGAAAGTAATGACAAAGAAGAGAATTCCAAACTTTGAAGTAATTAGAGTGTTAGCTATGTATTTTATTGTTATATGGCATTTCATTCGTCATGGGCTATTATATGAAACGCCCCCAACTTATAGTTTTAGTATCAGTGGTTTCCTAGATTATTCCCTTATGCAAATCATTATGATAATAACAGTTATGGCTGTAAATCTATATGTTCTAATTACTGGTTATTTTATGATATTGTCAAAGCCAAAATGGGAAAAAATACCTCATTTATGGTTTCAAGTTTTTGTATATTCAATGATATTATGGGGGGGGCAAAATGATATATGAAAATGCAAATATTGACATAAAGGATTTGGTACATAATAGTTTAGTAATAAGATACAATGCTTATTGGTTTGTAACAAAGTATTTGGCATTAATTTTGCTAGCTCCATTTATTAATATTTGTATTCAAAACATAAATAGAAGAAGATACAGTTTGTTACTGATTGTTATGTTTTTTATGGACGTAACTCTTATTAGGTTCTTTTATGGAGAAATCTACTCAGGTGGGCAATCTTTGTTCCATTTTGTATATTTGTATTTAATTGCCGGATATTTGAGAATTTATAATCCTTTTGGTGAGTTGAAATCAAAGAAGATTGGGCTCACCTTAGTATGCTTCTTTATTGCGATTTTTTTGATGGAGACATCTTTTGAATGTTTGAAATGTATTTATCATCATGAATCTTTGAATTTTCATCTTACGCTAGAACTAATTGGTAATAATGAATTTACGTTGTTTACATCAGTATTGTTCTTTGTATGGATGAGTAAATTAAATTTTAATACAGATAGTGTTTGGGTTAGGATGTGTATGAAAATTGCTCCTATGACCTTTGCTGTCTATCTCATATCTGATAATAATTATGTGCGGCCAATTTTATGGAAGTGGATTTTGGAGAATTCCACTTTAAATTCAGGATTTTTATATATTGAACTTTTGTTTTACTCTTTTGGTATTTTTGTTGCTTGTATCATTATAGATTATTTTCTAAAAAGGTTTATGTCTTGCCTCTATCTTGATGCTTTAATAGAAATATTTTTTAATAAAGTAAAAAACAAAATAGATAAATATTTGGTATGGAAATAGAAAGAAAAATAGTATTGAGGATTTATATATGTTTGATAGCTTTGATATTAATAGATCCTCTATTGAAAAATTTTATAAGTAACACCACTTTTTTGCGTTCTTGTGAATTGATTTGTTACATTATAATTATGTTTTCAGAGTGGAAACTATACCTACATAAAGGATTAGTGTGGCCTCGGGGGGGAACATTGTTTCTCTATGTATTACTAAGTGCTATAATGATAGGTATTATTGTTAGAGGCAATTGGGATGGTCTAAGCATGAAAGATGTCTTGCTAAAAGTAGTCAGTCAAACAAAGGGTTGGATACTACCTATAATTTTGGTGCCACTTCCAAATAGAAAATATTTTTCTTTAATTATTAAGATTTTATATAAAGCCTCTCTTTTTATAATCCCTTTATGGTTCTTATCTATGTCAGAACTTGTGCCGGGAACTTACAAAGGGGAACATATCGGAGCCTTTTTAGGTTTCTTCTCAGCCTTTCTTTTAGGATTACCAGCTTTCTTTTCAAAAAGGCAAAGGTTTGTAACAATTATCATTTGGAGCGTTTATTTTCTATTAATGATGTTAAACGCAAGAAGAAATGCGTCTTTTACTTTAGCCATTTATGCTCTTATTGCTTATTTGTTTTCTATTTTAAACAATATAAAGAAATATCCTGTAAAATATTTTGTTATTTGTTGTTGTTCTATTTTGGCTTTGTTAATTGTTTATCTAAATTTGGACAGTTTAGCTTCTGGAATGTTTAGTAATATGTCTAAGAGAGCTTCTGAAAATACTCGTTCCAGTGTAGAAGAATTGTTCTTTTTAGATTTTGCGAACTCTCCTGTAGAAGATTGGATATGGGGACGAGGAATGGATGGAGGATATTACCAGGAAGTCGTCAATGAAGACACCGGGGAAATAAGTGATAAAAGACAAGGTATTGAAACTGGATATTTGACAATGATGTTGAAGGGAGGACTGGCTTATGACGTTGTTGTTGTATTGATGATGCTTGCAGCTTTGCATGGAGTATTTCGAAAAGACAATGATATTATAATTAAGTATATTTCAGTTATTCTAATAACTTATTTCTTGGATATGTATACTACAAATCCCGTAGTTGACTATGGAGTCAGAAGTATTTTGTTCTGGTTTATAATAAGTGTTTTGTTACAAAATAAAATTTACCATTATGGCAATACCAATTATATTTGTACACAAGGGTAATCCTTATTTTTTAAGAGCTGTTTTAGAACAGGCAAAGCGTACCAATCCTTGTAGTGAAATAATTCTTTTAGGAGATGAAACTAATAAATCTTTTTCATTTGTTCGGCATTTTTGTATAAATGATTATTTTGAAAGTGCTGAAGAATTTTCTAAAGTTTATCAGCATCATTCGCCAAATCCTTTTGGATATGAATTGTTTTGCTTTCAACGTTGGTTTGTATTAAACGATTTTGTAGAGAAAGAACTTGGTGCAGATTCTCAATTTTTCTATTGTGATACAGATACTTTATTATTCGAAGATTTATCTTTCGAGTTTCAAAAGTACAACAAGTATGATATGACTATCTGTAGAACAGGTACACCATGTTTTACTTTCTTTAATGTGGGAGTAATAAAGAAGTTTGCCGAATTCATCTTCTATAGATATGCTACAGCTGAAGGTAAACGAATGATCTCTGCATATGTTAAAGATTTAAAGGCGAAACAACGTCGCTATGGTATTTCTGATATGACAGCTTTTTCTGCTTACGAGTATGCTCATCCTTCGCTTGTCTTGAGAGTAGATTTGCCATATTACAACTATTGTTTCTGCCATAATATTCTAGATGAAGCTGATGGCTATCAAATGTGCGGTCAATATATAAAGATTAGGATTCAAGGAGATGCTCCCTATGGCTTTTATCTTAAAAGTAATGAATGGGTAAGGTTTTTGGGGATTCATTTTCAAGGATCAGCAAAGAAAATTATGTATAAATATTTGCCGTTTCCTGATAGAATGATATTTCTCTCTAAGTATTATTATCAGAAAGTTTTAAATAAAATAAAGAAATTATATGCTTAATATTCTATGGTTTTCCTTATCTCCTTGTGGAAGTATGAGACGTAATGGCTCAAAAAGAGTCATTCAAGGATGGATGATTTCTTTAGAAGATGAATTAAAGAAACAACCAAACGTTAAGTTGAGCGTGGCTTATTTTTCAGAAGATAGAGAGGCTCCTTTTGTTTACGATAGTGTTGTATATTATCCGATGTACATACCTACACGAAAGAATAAAATAGGACATGTCTTAGACCGATGGCGCTCGCCTGAAAAGTTAGACACTTTACTCTTGCCAAAAATGCTTGATGTTGTTGCAAAAGCATCTCCCGATGTAGTCCATATTCATGGAACAGAGGAACGTTTCGGGCTTATTCAAGATTATTTAAAGGATGTACCTATTCTGTTTTCAATACAGGGCCTTATTGCTCCTTATGCAGAAAAGTTCTTTTCAGGGATTTCATACTTTGATGCGCGTAAATTTGAATCATTGTCAGATAAGTTAAGGAAGGTGTCCATTAAGGATGCCTATGATTCGTTTTGCTTTAGAGCCAAAAGAGAACGACATTTTCTTCAGTATGCACGGTATATAGCAGGTCGTACTTTTTGGGATGAAAATGTCACATTAGCTTTAAACCCTAAGCGTACATTTTATCATGTAGATGAAATATTAAGGGAACCATTTTACAAGAAAATTTGGACGAAAAGCCATTTTTCAAATAAAATAAGAATTGTTAGTACAATTTCTGATGGTATTTATAAAGGTTTTGAGACTGTACTGAAAACTACAGCGTTGTTGAAGAAATATGCGGATTTTGATTTTGAATGGTCCATTGTCGGATATGATAAATCTGCAAAATGGGTAAAAATAGCATCAAAGATTACTGGTCTTGATCCAAACGAGCAGAATATAAGGTTTGAGGGCCGTTTGGATGATGAAGAACTATCAGATTTATTAATCTCTTCTGATATCTATAGTCATGTAAGTCATATTGAAAATAGTCCTAATAGTGTTTGTGAGGCAATGTTAGTAGGAATGCCAGTGATTGCATCTTATGCTGGTGGCACAGGCTCTTTGCTGAAAGATGAATATGAAGGGAAACTTGTTCAAGATGGAGATCCATATGTGTTGGCAGGAGCAATAACAGATTTTTTTCATGATTTTAATAAAGCAAGAATGTTTGGCCATAATGCCAGACTGCGTGCTTTGATCAGACATAATCCGCAAAGAATTGTTCATGAGTTATTATCTACTTATGAATCAATAATTAAGCGGTCAACAAACTAAAATATATCATTATGCGTGTAATTTTTATATTAGATAATTTATATCCAAACGGTAAGGCTTCATCTGCTCGAGTCCGCGAATACGGTAAGGGTTTTTTGAAAAACGGTGTCGAAACTTTAGTTTGGATGCCAGCTCCTCGCCAACCTTATGCCGATAATAAAGTCTTGAACCCTCAGTTGAAAGGCGTTGATAAGAATGGGGTGAGGTATGAGTATATTTCTGGTTCAAGTAAACGTAATAAGAACATATTAGTCCGTCAATTGCAAGACTTTTATGGTTATTCATCTACGTTGTTTAAAATTTTGAAAAAATGTCACAAGGGGGATTGTATCGTTATCTATGAGGGAAGTGTCCTGTGGCATAAGCTTTGTGTAATGGCTGCTCACTATGTTGGTGCTAAGTGTGGTCTTGAGTTGAATGAATTACCCTACGGAGTAAGTAAAGAGACTTCTCAAACCAAGAAAGATCGTAAAATAATGTTGGAAAAGATTTTCCCAAAAGTTGATTTTATTTGGGCAATATCAGAATCCCTTTATCAATTAGCAAAGCAATATGCACCACAAGCTAATATTATAAAAGTCCCAATTATGGTTGAGGGACAATTGGATGGTGCTGATTTTCCAGAGCAAAAGATTCCATATATTTTTCATTCGGGTACATTGTACGAACAGAAAGATGGTATCTGTGGAATGTTGGAGGCTTTTGGTATAGCTTGCCAAAAGTTGAAATACCCTATAGAATACATCTTGACTGGTAAATTAGAAGAATCTCCACATGCTCAAGAAATGAAAGCCATTATTAAAAAATATGGCATTGAAGATAAGGTGAAATTTGTGGGCTATCTTGACTTGCCCACTCTTCGCAAATATCAGAAAAATTGTTTCCTTACAATCATTAATAAGTACGATACACAGCAAAATCATTACTGCTTCTCTACAAAGTTAAGTGAATATTTGTCATTTTCCCGTCCAGTGATTACAACTACTGTGGGGGAAGCAAATTGTTATCTTGAAGATGGGGTTAATGCTTTTGTCGTTAAACCTCACAATCCTCAACTGATAGCTGAAAAAATCGTTTATGCTATGAAACATTCAGAAGAGGCAATAAAAATAGGTAAAGAAGCACATAAATTGACATTGCATGAATTTGACTGCGTATATCAAACTGGGCGTGTATTACGTAGCTTGAATTCATAATGGCAGCTAATATCATGGGCTGGTGACAAGTCATGGAGGGTCATGGCTAAGAAGTACGTGACGTTTTACAGCAGATAGAATGGCATTTCTGTTATGAATGTGTAATTTAAAGAATAATGAGAATTATGAAAGAATATGGTTATATGTATGCTCTTAGATTAATCAAAGCGGACTATCATAGATATTCGTCCTTGAATAAAATTGGGGGGGCAGGAAAAGTTAAGTCTTTTTTGAAAATATTGCTGCTTGAGCGTGGATTTCGGTTTACGTTTTGGTGGAGGCTCGCTGGCGTAAAAAGTTTTTTCAAGCCTTTCTTTTGGCTGTTTTATAAGCATTATTTTAACAAATATGGTATTCAAATTAATGCTTCAACTCAGATTGGAGGTGGACTTTATATTGGTCATGGATTGGGTGTAGTAATCAATCCAACAGCAATTATTGGTAAAAACTTTACAATTTCTCAATTTTGTACAATTGGTAGTAATAAGGAACATGCTGCTACTATAGGTGACAATGTTTATATTGCCCCTCATTGCTGTATAGTGGAAGATGTAAAGATAGGTGATAATTCAACGATAGGAGCTGGTTCTGTGGTTACACATGATGTACCAAAAAATGCAATAGTAGCAGGAGTTCCTGCAAAAATCATTAAATATAAAAATACATGAAAATTTTACAGATAGACTATAATTTAGGTGTAGGTGGTGCAGAACGTTTTGTAACTGATTTATGTAATAGCTTAAGTATGCAAAACGAAGTGGTGATGTGTACTATTCTTGATGACACTAATCCAGAGAATACTTTTCATAAGCAATTTCTTTCCCCGAAAGTAAAGTATATAAATCTTGGTTGTAAGAAAGGGTTGTGTTGGAAATCTATTCAAGGTGTTTTGAATGTTATCAATCATGAAAAGCCCGATGTCGTTCATGGACATCTTGTAACTCCTTTGCTCTTCATACCATCATTGCTCTATAGAAAGATAAAATTTGTAATCACCCTCCATAATGTTGCCGAAAGATGCCTTTCTTTTTCTTTTCAAAAATATATAGATAAAATTCTATTTAAAAAACATTGGATAATTCCTGTTACAATTTCTGATATTTGTTGTAAATCATATGTTAAGTTGTATGGGTTAAATAATGCTTATATGGTGAATAATGGCCGAACACTTCCTGTGAAAACAGAACAGTTTGGTGATGTTAAACGGGAAGTTGAGTCCTATAAGCGGCATGAAGACGATTTGGTTTTCATTCATGTGGCTAGATTTGACCCACAAAAGCATCAAGATGTACTTGTGAATGTGTTTAATAAATTACATGATAGGCATTTAATATTGTTGATATTGGGTGAAAGGTATGATACACTTGGACAGTATTTACGTGATAGAGCTAAAAATCATATACATTTTTTAGGTGCAAAAACAAATGTTGCAGATTATTTGTTTTGTAGCGATTTCTTTTGTCTAACCTCTTTGTGGGAGGGATTGCCTATATCTTTGTTAGAAGCTATTGCATGTCGTGTAGTTCCTATATGCACACCAGTTGGTGGAATTCCTAACGTAATAAAAAATGAAATTACAGGATACTTGTCTAAAGATTGTGGGGAGGCATCCTATGAAAAAACTGTTGTCAAAGCTATTTTAGAGAATGGTCAAATAGATAAAGAGATATTATTCAAAGAGTATAAGAAGAATTTTTCCATGGAGGAATGTTCCTCCAAATATTATAAAATATATTTAAATGGATGATATATTCAAGTTAAAGTCTTAAAGAAAAGCTTATGAAATCCATAGTTTTTATAGTACCATATTTTGGCCATTTCAATAATTATTTTGACATTTGGCTGAATAGTTGTAAGAATAATCCGACAATAAACTGGATAATATTTACAGATTGTATGGACGAACATCCATATCCTTCCAATGTAAGGATCATAAAAACAACTTTCGAGGAACTTAGAGATAGTTTCCAATCTCATTTTGATTTTAAGATTTCTCTGGAGAAGCCTTATAAACTTTGTGAATACAGACCTGCTTTCGGCGACTTATTCTATGAGTATATTAAGGATTATGACTTTTGGGGATATTGTGATATAGATTTAGTATGGGGGGATATAAGGAAATATCTCACAGAAGATATGCTCGATCAATATGAAAAAATTGGCGACCGAGGTCATTGTTGCTTGATGAAGAACAACGAAAAAATGCGTATGGCCTACAGATATGAAAGTAAATCAATGATTACCTATAAGGATGCCTTTTCTTCGGATTTAGCCTACTGTTTTGATGAGCAGAAGGCGTTTGGAAAATACTGTAACGAAAGTGGGGTGAAATCATGTGAAAACTTTACTTTTTTCGATGTCTCGTTCTTTCATGATGATTGTAGGATAGCTCCTTATGAGAACCATCTTTTTGAAGGCTATGCTCACAATATCTTTGAATACAAAAATGGTAAACTTTATGTACATACCGTAAAATGTAAAGATGGTGAAATGGAGTGTCGTGAGATTATGTATGCCCATTTTCAGAAGAGAAAGATGAAAGTGGAAATAGCTCCTTCATCATATAACCATTTTCTAGTTTATGGGGATGCTTTTTGCCCTGTGATACCATTGGATGCAGCGAAAATAAAAAAGTTAGACCATAAAACATGGAAAAAGAAACTCTATCTGAAAATCATGTGGAACAAAGTTAAGGCTGAGTATTTACATGGAGATGGAGTCAAATATTTCAAGTATCCTTATTAAAAAGTTAATGTCAATGATGAAAGAAAGAATTTTATGGATTGATGAATTGAAAGGATTTGCCATATTCTTAGTGATTATAGGACATATTCTGATTTCTCGATTTTTACCACAGTTTCAACTGCTTCATACTGTCATTTATTCTTTTCATATGCCGTTGTTTATGTTTCTTAGTGGCATATTTTCATATAAGGCACTAGAGGCTGTTGATAATCAGTGTAAAAAAAAGTATTTGGGAAAGAAAATATTGCAGTTATTGGTTCCTTGCATTTCGGGGGGGGTATTGCTTTGTCTTTATCATCATGAAAATTTCTTCAGTCAATTTCTATTTAAAGGTGGTGCCTACTACTGGTATTTATTGACCCTATTGGAGTTTTTGACAATCTTCATGTTATGCTATTTTCTCAGCAAAAAATGGTTCCTGTTATTGGCTTTGATACCATGGGTAATCGTCTTGCTATTGCCAGCTAATAGTATTGTTGCAAATCTTGTGAGTCAGGCTAATTTTACTTTTACTTATCCATTTCTTATCTACGGATATTTTTTTCACAAATACAGATTGATGAATGGAAGGACTATTTCTGGTAAAGAATGTTTGGGTAATGTTTGTTTGTTGGCAATTTTGATTTGTCTTCAACTCTTTATTAAGGCTGACTATTGGGCGTATGTGAGATATGGTGTAGCATTTAGTGTCATTAATATTATTGTTTATTTGTATGTAAGAATAGTTAGTAGAATCAAATCGATTTCAATGATAGGTTATTTTGGTAAGAATTCATTGGGTATATATGTCGTTCATTATTTCTTTTTGGGATTTACTCCTTTTGGAATCATGGAAAGTTATATACCATCTTTCTTGTCTGTCGTACAATATAGCTTTGTCATTTTATCCATCTCGACATTGATACTGATATTGAGTCTGTTGGCTTGTTCTGTTCTTGAAAAAAATAAAATTACAAGAAAAATATTACTTGGGAAGTTATGAAGCATAATAGTTTTAAGCGAATTTTTCATAGATGCCTTGAGGAAGTTAAGGCATCTTGTGATGTGGCTAAGGTGATTTCTGTAAAAGCGGCAGTTATTACCTTTTGGGCGAAAATTGATATACAGATCATGAATCGCAATGGGTTCAAGGAACCTGAGAGTGTGAAGAACCGATTGATGAGAAAACATCAAATCATGATTGATTTCCTTGAGGATAAGTTCAAGGACTATTGGAAGAATTATAAGGTGCAGGAGTCAATGCCTGATTGCGATGAGAAGCTGCGAAACAAAATTTGGATTTGTTGGTGGCAAGGTATTGATAATGCTCCGGAAATAGTTAAGGCTTGCGTGAATACTATCAAGCGAAATGCTGGAGAATATGAGGTGATTGTCATTACTGATAACAATTGCAAAGATTATGTGCAGTTTCCTGACTGGTTGGAGGAAAAGCGTAAGAAGGGTGTGTTCTCAAGAACTCATTATTCCGATTTGTTGCGAATGAGTATTCTTGCAAAATATGGTGGTATTTGGATTGACTCAACTTTCTTCTGTACAGGTAGAAGTTTCAATGATTACATGAAGATGCCTTTGTGGTCTATCAAGCGTCCAGACTATCTTCATTGCTCAATCGCAAGCGGCTATTTTGCAGGTTATTCTTTGGGCTGTGGTTATGAAAATAGATGGATGTTTAAGGTTATTCGTGATTTCCTCTTTAATTATTGGAAGGAGTGTGATAAACTCATCGATTACTTGTTGGTAGATTATGCTGTCGTTTTGGCGCAGAAGCATAATGTGAAAATAGCTAATGCTTTTTCTGAAATTCTTCCTAATAATAAGTATTGTGATGAGTTGTATAAGGTTCTGGGACAGCCATACAATGAAGAGTTATGGAAGAAAATCTGTAAGGATACCGTGCTTTATAAGTTGACTTGGAAGCAAAGCTTTGCTAAGGAAGTTGATGGCAAGCCTACTTTCTATGGTATGATGATAGATGGCAAACTTAAACGAATAGATTAAGATTGCTGCATTTTTCCAAAATAAGATTCTGAAATGCAAGTTAAATTCCAAACTTTTACGGTAGGTGCCGGTGATTGCATTACCTTGTTGTTAAAGAATGATGACAAGGAAATGCATATCATGGTGGATTGTGGTCTCTACACTCAAGAAGTTAATGACTTCATCGTGAATGAATTTCATAACCGTATTGATTATCTGATCGTTACACATATAGATAATGATCATATCAATGGGTTGATAGAGATGCTGAAATCCAAGCCCAATCTAACCATCAATCATATCTTTTATAATTGCTATCAGCGGACATCTGATAATTTGCAGGAATGGGATGAGAAGATGGTGGAGAATGTAAAACGAGTTTACGGTCATTTACCTGTTGTGGTTGATATGCTGGAACAGAAAATTAATGCAGAAAGTTCTATGTCTCTTACAAAATTGATATTAGAAAACGAAAATTGGAAAAGGGCATGGAGAAGAGAGTATATCACTGATAATTCTTTGGCAATTGATTTGGAAAATGATATGGGAAGGTTCATTTTTCTTTCTCCTACCAAGAAAGCTTTGGATGACTTGGATAAGGAATACAGGACATTGTTTTGGAAAACATTATACAAGCAGAAAAAAGAAGATTATAAAAAGGAGGAAACCATATACGAATCATTGATGCGTATAATGGAGCAAGAAGATAACGAAGGGTTTGATGAGGAGCCTGTATCATCTAAGGTCCTTGATGAGAATGCCTTGAAGCTTTATGCGGATGAAAAAATGAAGGTGTTATCTCCTGCAAATGAAGCTTCTATTGCATTTATATGGGAGCATGAAGGACATAGAATCTTGTTTATGGGTGATGCTAATCCTGACCAGGTAGTGAAAAAAATAGGGGATGTTTATAAAGATACCCCAAAGCCTGTATTGTTTGATGCCATCAAAATATCGCATCATGGAAGTGCGCATAGTACATCTAAAGAATTGGTAAGTATTGCTGATAGCGAACGTTATTTTGTAACAGGAGGTGCAAATGCCAGACCTAGTTACCAAGCCTTGTCTCGTATTATCATTGCACCACTTCCTGAAGATTTATCTCATCGGGAAATCGGATACAATAGAGAAAATGATATATTGAAGTCGCTTGCCAGTAACGAATCTTTGAAAGATAAGCTACATTATTCAATAACAGCTAATGCAAATGAGTATGAAGTATCCTATTGATATACGTAAGGCTATTTATGCTTCTGTTGTTCCTGTAAGATGTGACAATGAAAGAGGAACAGCTTTCTTTATTGCTCCGGATACATTGGTTACGGCTCGACACATTGTTGCGCAAAATGCAGTAAATGGTGTCCCCGTCATTATCTCTACTGATAAACAGGTGCTTTGTGATGTGGAGTATATTGCGGAAGAAGGTGTCAATGTGGATGTTGTGTTGCTAAGATGCAAGGATTATCAGCAAGAGGATTACTTAAAGTTGCTGGCTGCGGAGTTTAATGAGGACAGACAGCTTACCATAGTTGGTTATCCGAAAGAGTTTGGCAACTGTTCCGATATCATTAGCATGGAGGTGCAGGACAGACTCGGTAACAGAAAGGAAGACTATGATACAACTGTCGTAAGAACAGATTCTCTGTCTTTTACTTCTTATAAAGGATTCTCTGGGTCACCAGTGCTCAATGAAAAAGGCTCGGTGATAGGAATAACTGTCAACCAACTTGGCGGCAGTTTGGGGTATGCTTCTATCAAGAGTCTTACTGCCAGATTGGAAAATCACGGGGTGGTTGTCTCAAAGGATTGGCAAAGTGAGGATTTTTCGCCTTGTGGTAGAGGTACAAGCCAAAGGCAAGTGGAAAAGGCTGTAGGATATGCTGCATTGAGATATAATAGAGATTTGCATGTTAGTAATGCTAAAATGGACGAAGCATTGGATTCGTTTGCTTTTAGGCCATCAATGACCAATGTAGAGAAAGAACTGAAGCAAATAGAGTCAGATGCCTTAGGTTACAATTTTGATTTCAGTGAAAGCTTAAATGAGTATCAAAAAGGAGATTATGACAATCTTCAGAAAATTCTATATAATTGGCATAATTCACATGAAGAAAAGGATTTCACCTCATTCACCTTAAAATTCTTTCAAGACAATTACATAAAACTTCCGGAATTCATAAAGATGTGGCATAGAAGCCAAAATCAAATCGTATTAGTCAAAGGCAAAGCAGGAATGGGTAAGACACACTATGTGTGTGCCACAGCAGAAAGGCTTTGCAAAAAGATCAATGTTTATCTGTTGTTTGGCAGTAGATTTTCTGAAGACCAAGATTTTGAAACCCAATTATATGGCATGATGGGCATTGGTGAAAATGCTCTTCAAAAACTCAACGACAAGATGATGGAAGAGGATTCCAACGCCCTCATCATTATAGATGCCTTGAATGAAGGAGCTACGGAGAGCTTTTGGAACGTGGCGATGAAGAGAATGGAAACCTTGCTCAAACGGTATGACAGACTCAAACTGCTGATTACCTATCGTGAAGACGAAGAATTCGATTTGAGTATTCCGTGCAACATAATAGAACTCTGTGGGTTTGAAAATAATACGCAAGAAGCTATACAAAAGTATTTTGCTCATTATCAGATAGACGATACTGATGGTAATATTCAAAAGATATATTTTGCGGAATTTAGCGAGCCTCTGTTTTTGACCATGTTTTGCGTTGTTGCAAGTCATGATCTACGATATATGATGGACGACTTCACTTATTCTGACCTTTTCCATCAATATATCAAATACCGTAATGACATGGTTTCTAAAGGTGTGGATGAGGATTCTCATCGTAACGTGACAGAAATGGCTCTCTTGAAATTTGCCAATTATTCGCTGTTCTACAATCAATGTAATGATATTCCCCGACAGAAAGCAAGGCATTATGCTGACCAAATATGCAGGAACAGAACGTGGTCGAACAATCTGTTGAACTGGATATTGAAGGAGAACTTGATGTTATCTACGGGTCGACTGGGTGAACGACTTATGTTTGGATACCAGAAAATGGGTGATTTCCTGATGGCAGATATCTTTATGCATAACAAAATGACAGATGCAGCCAAAGTAGATTTTATACTTGAGAAAGGTACGCATAGGGAGTATGCAAGCTATCGTCGTTTCATTATAGTCTTGTTGTCTGAATGGGAACTTACACCTCAATTGCTTGAACGGAAGATTGCGACAAAAATGCATCATTTGATACTTGCCAGTTTGCGCCATCACGGAAAGAACAATCAGACAATCCTCAAATGGATGCAAAACAACAATATCTTTAGTGTAAGAATTCTGCATGACTTTCTGCAAGACTTAACGTTAGAGGTCTTTATGGTAGCCCATCATGTACTAAAAAGTGCGGATTTGGCTCATCGTGATAAGGCTTGGTCAACAATGGTAAATCAGGAGTATTCTCATCGATTAGATGCCCAAAGGTTTGCAGACTTCATTGCAATAATTCCACGTGAATATACAGATGAAGGATGGAGTAAGGTTGTTATTTTGCTTTGTTGGATGTGTACCTCTCCTCATCCGTATGTAAGAGGAGCTATCATAAGAAAACTGGTCGAGATATTTGGCAATAAGCCTTCAATGGCTCTTTTTGCACTTAATGAGTTCTTTGATTGTAATGACCCATACGTTGTGCAAGTTGTTACTTGTGCCATCTATGGATACTTACTAAGAAAGCGTAATGCGAAGGAAGCGACCGAAATCGCTAATATGATATTGCAGTTCCTTTACCTAGGGCATAAAGCGCCAGAAGATGTTTTGGTTCGTCAATGGACTATGTTGACTTTAGCTTTAGCCGATGAACTGAATGGAATCAATACTCACTTTAGTGCTATAAGACCACCTTTCGTTTCTAAGAATCCTTATGATTTAGTTGTTGACAAGGCTGATGAAATATCTAAGGATTATTTTGGCTTAAGTAAAGGCTCTTGGAAAATGTATGAAACACTTTATGGCTTTTCTGATTTCCGAAGATATATTATTGGGACAAATAGTCGTGAAAACAGTGATGTCTTTTTGAAGAAAGAAGGTGCTAACGTTAAGACTCTGCCACTTGCAGATATCATATTGATGGTTGCCAATATTGCCAAGCATGATTTCCGCTGGAATGATGACTTAGGCAAATTGGATGACAATGTTTATTCCGAAGGAAGGTACAATAACCTGACTGAGCGTTTTGGAAAAAAATATCTATGGTTGGCTTTGTACAAGGCTGATGCATTATTGAGCGACCATTTCAAGGTTGCAGATGGTTGTAACTATTTGTATTCTCCGACAGAAAACGACATAGAGCCAATTCCTTATCCTTGGCATACTAGAGAATATTCAAGAATAGATCCAACCATTTTGAATGCTTCTGACACTTTAACCTATTCTGCATTTGTCGCAGACGAGTTGGAGGATGTTCGTATGGTACCAAATGAGCAATGGCTTTCTGAGGATTATCCTATACAGAAACCAAGGCTAATGGTTAAAGATATTGATGGTACAGAATGGATAGTGTTGACGTGTTATGATGGGTACAAGTCAGATGCAGAAGAAGGTACTGTAAAGGATTTGTTTTTGTTCTCTAATGCTGCTTTTATCAAGTATACTGATCTTGAGATTTTTGGGAGATGGGCTGCTAGGCAGAATTTTTATGGGCGTTGGATGCCTGAACGCAGGAATGGTAGCATAGATTACCTTTGGAATGAATACCCTTGGGCTGATACTTATAAGCGAACTCTTCGTGATGTTGATGATTGGGAAAATCCAGGTCAAGGTGCTCCCTTTAAAATCAATCTTTCATATGAAGCTCAATTACAGGAAGAATGGATTGGGTTGGATGAAACTGAAATGTATTTGAAAGAAGCGAGTATGCCGAATCACCTTGTAATGAAAACATTAAACTTATATACCGCAGAACGTGGTGTTATCAGAGCAAAAAGCGATAATACAATTGTGGCAAGAAACTTTTCTATTGGTAAAATGAATGGTTTGGCTATGAGAAAGAAGTATTTGGTCCAATATCTTTCAGAAAACAATCTTTCCTTAGTATTCTATTCGCTCGGAGAAAAGTATATAACGCAGAAAGGAACTTATCAAAGCATGGGACAAAGATATGATTTATCTGGAGCATACTGCTACCATGATGACTCTTTTGAAGAGATACAGCCTATGCATATCAGTAATACTTTATAGAAAAATGAAAGTACTATTAATCGACGTATATAATTTTAATAAAGGTGGTGCGGAAACGGTTTGCTTCAATACGGGTAAGCTGTTGGAGGAGCATGGCCATCAGGTAGTTTACTTTACCTTGAAGTGGGAAGAGAACAATCCTTCGCCTTATAGCAAGTATTTCCCTGAGTCGAAAGAAACCCGAAAGGGACCTTTGAAACAGGTGAAGAACATGGTGAACTATTTCTATCACTTTGAGGCTGCAAAGAAGATGGAACAGTTGATAAAGGACGAACGTCCTGATATCGCCCATATTCATCTGATGTGGGGACAGATTACTCCATCCATTTTCCCTGTTTTGAAAAAGCATAATATCCCTATTTTGTTCACTGTGCATGATTATCGCATTGTATGTCCTGCCTATACGTTTAGGGATGGCAACGGAAAGATATGTGAGGACTGTCAAGGACATAGCTTTTATAAGTGCTTCACTCATACATGCTGCAAAGGTAGCAAGGTGATGAGTGCGGTGATGGCTGCAGAGCAGTATTTCCGCAATGCTTTCTTCAATCCTGCCAAATATATTGACGGCTTCCTGTATGTAAGCAACTTTGCGAGGGATATTCAGGAGAAGTATATGCCTGCGGTGAAGAATAAGCCTAACATTACACTATATAATTTCTCTACTTCGATAGCTGAGTTACCAAAGGCTATGCCAAAAGACAAAAACTTCTTGTTCTTCGGACGCTTGTCATACGAGAAGGGTGTGAAGACATTGCTGGAAGCTTTCAAGGATTTGCCAGAGTGTACTCTGAAGGTGGTCGGCACAGGACCTAAAGAAGATGGACTCAAAGAGTATGTTCGTACTTACGGGATGAAGAATGTTGAGTTCCTAGGGTACAAGCGAGGTAAGGAATTAAAAGACTTGGTTGCTAATGCTTACTATGTTATTGTACCATCTGAATGGTATGAGAACAATCCGATGACGATTATCGAGGCTTATTCGGTCGGTACTCCTGTAATCGGTGCCCAAATAGGTGGTATTCCAGAAATTGTCGTGGAAGGTGAAACTGGTTATCAGTTTGAAAGCGGAAATGTCGATAACTTGAGAAGTAAGGTGGTGCTTGCAGACGGTTTAACTGCGGATGAATACACTAATCAAAGTGCTGGCGCTTTGAAGTTTGCACATGAGAACTTAAGTCTTGAAAATTATTATCCAAGGTTGATAGCATTCTACAACCAGTTTATAAAGAAATAAATTACAATGAAAATAGTAGTAACAGGCACTCGTGGTATTCCTAATATCATGGGTGGAGTGGAGACACATTGCGAGGAATTGTTTCCTCGCATTGTGTCTCTTGGTTTTGATGTGACTCTGATTCGTAGGTCGAATTATGTGCATGACGATTTGAAGGAGTGGAAGGGCGTGAAACTTGTCACGTTGCCTTCGCCAAAGAAGAAATCGTTTGAGGCTATAATCCATACTTTTCGTGCTATAAACAGGGCGAAGAAGTTGGGGGCTGATGTGCTACATGTGCATGCCATCGGTCCTGCCTTGCTTGTTCCTTATGCAAAGTTGTTGGGCATGAAGGTGGTGTTTACTCATCATGGTCCTGACTATGACAGGGACAAGTGGGGATTTGCTGCCAAGACTATATTGAAGTTGGGAGAAAGAATGGGATGTATGTTTGCTGATGATGTTATCGTTATCTCAAATGTGATCAAGAATCTTATCGCCAAGAAATATGGCAGAACTAAGAATGTACACCTTATATATAATGGTGTGTCTGAGCCTGAGATTTGTGACTATCCTGAATATTTCAATGAACTTGGAATAGAGAAGGGTAAGTATGTGCTGGGTATGTGTAGATTTGTGCCTGAGAAGAACCTGCATCATTTGGTTGAAGCTTTCGTGAAATGGAAGAAGGCTCATGGTGATTCTTTTGGAGATATGAAGTTGGTGCTGGCTGGTGATACTGACTTTGAGGATAGTTATTCTTTGGGATTGAAAGAAATGGCAAGGAAGAACGGTGTGGTGTTGACTGGATTTATAAAGGGCAGAAAGCTTCATTCGCTGTTGACTAATTGCCGTTGCTATTGTTTGCCTTCTTCGCATGAGGGTTTACCTATTGCCTTGTTGGAGGCAATGAGCTATGGTGTAAAGGTAGTGGTTAGTGATATTCCTGCAAACTTGGAGGTTGGTTTGCCACAGTATGATTACTTTCATTGTGGCAACGTGGATGAACTATCTGAGAAACTTGGCAAGATTATTGAGGCTCCATTGCAGCATGTGGATTATGACATGACAAAGTATGACTGGAACCAGATTGCTGATGAAGTAGGTGAAGTGTATCAAGAGGTTAGAAAGTGATGATTGTCTCAAAACAATATAAGATATTCTTTGATTTCTTGCGATTCTGTATAGGCTATGATTCTGAACCGCCCTTGTCTTTAAAAGAGGCGGATTGGAATGAGATATATGCTATTGCTCAGAAGCAATGCTTGTTGGGAGTTCTCTTTGATGGAATAGAGAGATTGCCTGCTGATAGTGGGATAAGCAAGGAACTGCTTTATAAATGGATGGGGCAATGCAGAATGCTTGAGAAGGCTAATGCTCAACTCAATGATGCTGCCGTAAAAGTTTCGGACTGGTTTCAAAAGAAAGGATTTAGAACTTGTTTGCTGAAAGGGCAGGGGAATGCATTGCTGTATCCTAACGGTGCTCATCGTACGCCTGGAGATATTGACCTTTGGGTAGAAGGAGGCGACAAACGGGTTATCTCTTTTGTTCGTTCTATCTCGCCTCATGTAAAGGCGTGCTATCACCATATTGACTTCCCATCATATAATGGTGTGGAGGTAGAAGTGCATTATCGCCCAAGTTTCTTGTTTTGCTTCCGACATGATAGTAGATTGCAGAAATATTATAATAGGGTAGAGGAAGAGCAGTTCTCGCATAAGGTGAAGTTGGAAGGATATGGTGAACTGGCTGTTCCGACAGCAGAGTTTAATATTATCTTTCAATTGACTCATATCTTTACTCATTTGATGAATGAGGGTATAGGATTAAGACAGCTACTTGATTACTACTATGTGGTATCAATGTTTAATGTTGATTGTGTAATGTTTAATTCGTTACAGAGGGAACTGAAGCATCTTGGATTGTGGAAGTTTGCTGGGGCAGTGATGTATGTGCTGCACGTGGTTCTTGGTTTGCCAGAGGAGAGGATGATAAGACCGATGGATGTGAAGCGTGGACGTGTTTTTCTTGATGAAATATTGTCTGGTGGCAACTTCGGTCATTATGATACTCGTATATCTTTTGGTAATGGTGCTTTTGGACATAACATGCAAAGGCTATATCGCGACTTGCGATTGGCTTGGTATTATCCTGCTGAGGCTCTGAGTGAGCCGATATTCAGAACATGGCACTTCTTCTGGAGAAAGAGACAGGGGAGTGTTTAGTGTTTAATGTTTAGTGTTTAAAACTTGGAGTAGAACACTAATAACTCAAATCTACACGAAGATTTAGATGAGGTAAAAAGGTGAATTATGGATTAACATAAACCGAAAAAACACCCTGTGGGCAAACACTCATGCTTCGAGTTTAAATAAAAAGGATGGGGATGCGATTACGTAAGCAAGCTGTACAATCGCGTATCCATCCTTTTTATTATGTGCTGTGCCAGCACCTTTCCGCAGGACGATAAACAGGGATAAAACAGAAGCCTCACCCCCAACCCCTCCAAAAGAGAGATAAAGCCTCACCCCCAACCCCTCTCCAAAAGATAGGGGAGTGATTAGACTTGAAGGCGCTTAGAGGAAGAACACGAATAGGGCAAATGACACGAATAAGAGACCGAGGTCTCTGCAGCTTGAGATAAATAACGACAGGACTGATAATTATAGATAATTATGCCTAACTCGGCTCAGCTGTTTGATTTTTAAACGAACACAAATAATCCTCTAATGAGATCTGTGGTCTCTGTTGCTTGAGGTGATTAACATAAACCAAGATAAACACCTAACGATATTCTTTACTTCGTGTTGCTATAGTTTAACCAGCCTTAACGATAGTGCGAACTCTCGACAGTCTTGCTCAAACTGTAGCAACTGCGGTTGGCACCACGGGAATATCGTCAGGCGATAAACCAATATAAACAGTTGCTGGAGGAATTTGGAACGCGAATGTTTAATGTGTAGTGTTTAAACTTGTAGTCGAACACTGATGAGGTGCTTTTTAAGCCAATGAGAACGATGGTTATAACTGCTATAATGAATTTACAAAAGAGGGGATTTGTGGTAATTTGTTGATTACTTGCGATTTTCTTGGTGGTTTAGAGAAAAAAACGTATTTTTGCGACTGTAAGTTAGACGTTTAAAATTAAAGATTTTGGCAACATTGACTATACGTGTGGAAGATAGAAGTGTTTTGGCTAAGCTCAAGAGGTTACTTGAGTCAATGAAGGGTGTTGTGATTGTTCCTAATCATAAGAAGACAGGCATAGAGGAAGCAATGGATGATAATCGTCATGGTAGAGTGACTGAGTATAAAAATGCTGATGACATGTTTGACAAATTGGGAATACAATCAGCGCAAACAAAGAATATAGTTGCAAATGAATTCTGAGCACTTATATATAATTGGTAACGGCTTTGATTACTATCATGGGGCTAAATGTTCTTATAGTGATTTTAGGAAGTACTTATTGAGGCATAGGCCTGAGGTGTTGGCTACCTTTGATTTGTATTTTGGTCCGAAGTCGTTGTATAATAGCTTCGATAGTATTGATGACAGTTTGAAGTGTTTCGAGATTTCTACAGGTTGTACGTTTGACGGAAATTATCCGAAGACAACTTGGGCAGAAAAAAACTTGTGGTATAGTTTTGAAGAGTATTTGGCGGACTTGAATAGGGAGAAGGTTTTTGATATTCTTGATATTGTATTGCCTGACTGTGATGAGGATTCTGATGATTTCAGATATTGTGACTATTATTTAGGGCTTGATCAGATTTCTGATATGCTGCATACTTGTACTTTTGAGATGAGGTATCAGTTGCACAAATGGGTAAACACGTTGCAGTATGAGAAGGGGTTTAAAAAACGTCTGCTTGATATTGATAAACATGCTTGTTTCTTGACGTTTAACTATACTGACTTTCTGGAGTCTGTGTATGGTATTCCTAATGACCAAATAAATTATATTCATGGAAGTAGGCATGGTAAATATGGTAGTTTGGTGATAGGGCATAGTGCTGATGATGATGAAAATTTCGAGTTGTGGATTAAACGTAATGAACATCGTAGAAGGTATCGACCTAATCTTAAGGATGCGAAGGGACGTTATTTCGCAAATGATAAACTTGCGTATCTTGCTTATTTTTTAGAGGATGAATCTAAGGGTAATTGGAGATTGCCTATTAGATATTATGCTGCTCAGGATGCAAAGGATAGGTTTGAACATTATTATGTTGCAAACATGAAGCCTACTAAACGTATCATTGAGGATAATAGCAAATTCTTTGAATCATTATCAATGATAAAAAAAATTACGGTGATAGGGCATTCTCTTAGTAAGGTTGATATGCCGTATTTTGAGAAGGTGATTGATTCTGTGGGTGATAATGTGGTATGGAACTTTAGTTTTCATTCCGTGAATGATATAAAGAGGATTGATTCTTTTTGTAGGAGATTTTCGATTCCTACTGATAGACGAATAGATTTTGAATTATAGGAGCCGTGTTTCTCCGAGGCATCCATTCGCATTATGCGACTTGATTTTATCTATGGTATGGATGCAATTCAGTATCAAAATGTTGATGCTTAAACCAGTTTCTTTAGTAGTTGTTGCGAAAGAGAAATGTCAATGGTTATGATGGTAAGGGGTCTGCCCTTACCATCTTTTTTAACTGTCTAAACTAAAGAACATGAATTGTGCAAATCTACACGAAGGATTTTGAAAGGTAAAAAGGTAAATGTTGGATTAACATAAACCGAAAAAACACCCTGTGGGCAAACTCTCATGCTTCGAGTTTAAATAAAAAGGATGGGGATGCGATTACGTAAGCAAGCTGTACGATCGCATCTCCATCCTTTTTATTATGTGCTGTGCCAGCACCTTTGCCGCAGGGCGATAAACAAAGATAAACCGTTGCTTGAGGTAGTGTTTAGTGTTTAATGTGTAGTGTTTAGTGTTTAATGGGTGTGCGACATTCTCAAGCAACGGTTTATTTTGGTTTATTGCCTGCCA
>JABLTL010023380.1_pt1 | contig 25637 bp, 38 predicted proteins | sample 7160151 | NCBI WGS metagenome assembly JABLTL01 (sample SAMN14651223, study PRJNA627086) | human gut metagenome | isolation source: feces | host: Homo sapiens
GGCAGCAGAAGAATTACCATCCAGAATCTGGAAGTAGTTCGCGTAGATGCAGATGCAAATCTGATCCTTGTAAAAGGCTCTGTACCCGGACCGAAGAAGTCTCTCGTTACTCTGAGAGAGACCGTTAAGGCGTAAGGCTTTTATAGGAAAGGAGGAAACTAATAATGGCAAAAGTATCTGTTTATAATATGGAAGGCAGCCAGGTAGGCGAGATCGAGCTTTCCGATGCTGTTTTCGGCGTGAAAGTAAACGAGCACCTGGTTCATATGGCTGTACTGCAGCAGCTGGCTAACAACCGTCAGGGCACTCAGAAAGCCAAGACCCGCTCTGAAGTAAGCGGCGGCGGACGCAAGCCCTGGAGACAGAAGGGTACCGGTCATGCCCGTCAGGGTTCGACCAGAGCTCCCCAGTGGACCGGCGGCGGCGTAGTATTCGCACCCACCCCCAGAGATTACAGCTTCAAGCTGAATAAGAAAGAAAAGCAGCTGGCACTGAAGTCTGCACTGACTTCCAGAGTAGCTGAAGAGAAGATCTTTGTTCTGGATGCTCTGAAGATGGACGAAGTTAAGACCAAGAAGTTCCAGGCTGTTCTGGATGCTCTGAAGGTTAACAAGGCACTGGTTGTTCTGGAAGAGAATGATCAGAACGTAATCCTGTCTGCAAGAAACATCCCGAATGTAAAGACTGCTCAGACCAACACCATCAATGTTTACGACATCCTGAAGTACGATACTCTGGTAATCACCAAGGATGCAGTATCCAAGATTGAGGAGGTATATGCATAATGGCTGACATTAAATATTATGACGTAATCCTCAGACCGGTAATCACCGAGAAGAGCATGAACATGATGAGCGATAAGAAGTACACCTTCTATGTTCATCCCGAAGCTACCAAGATCCAGGTTAAGGAAGCGGTAGAGAAGATGTTCAACGGCACGAAGGTATCTTCCGTTAACACCATGAACATCGATGGCAAGAAGCGCAGAAGAGGCATGACCGTTGGCAGAACCGCAAAGTCCAAGAAGGCTATCGTTCAGCTGACCGCTGACAGCGCTGATATCGAAATCTTCGAGGGTCTGTAATCCTCCCGGATTTCAAACTATACGGCAGCTCCCCTGCCGTGAAATAAAATAAACAAGGAGAACGAAACAATGGGAATCAAAAAGTATAATCCATATACCCCGTCCAGAAGACAGATGACCGGCCTGGATTTCGCAGAAATCACCAAGACCGAGCCTGAGAAGTCTCTGGTTGTTTCTCTGAGCAAGACCGCTGGCCGTAACAACCAGGGGAAGATCACCGTTCGTCATCAGGGCGGCGGCGCTAAGAGAAAATACAGAATCATCGACTTTAAGAGAAATCACAAGGATGGCGTTCCGGCAAAGGTTATCGGCATCGAATACGATCCGAACCGTACTGCTAACATCGCACTGATCTGCTACGCAGACGGTGAGAAGGCATACATCCTTGCTCCCGAAGGCCTGACCGATGGCATGACCGTAATGAGCGGTGCTGAGGCTGAGGCAAGAGTTGGTAACTGCCTGCCTCTGCAGAACATCCCGGTTGGTGCTCAGGTACACAATATTGAGCTGCACCCCGGCAAGGGCGGTCAGATGGTGCGTTCCGCAGGCGGAAGCGCTCAGCTGATGGCTAAAGAGGGTAGATTTGCAACGTTAAGACTTCCTTCCGGCGAAATGAGAATGGTTCCGATCATCTGCCGCGCTACCATCGGTATTGTTGGCAATGGCGAGCACTCTCTGGTTAACCTCGGTAAAGCTGGACGTAAGCGTCACATGGGTATCCGTCCTACCGTTCGCGGTTCCGTAATGAACCCCAACGACCATCCTCATGGCGGTGGTGAAGGTAAGTGCGGTATCGGTCGTCCCGGCCCCAGCACCCCTTGGGGCAAGCCTGCTCTTGGTCTGAAGACCCGTGCGAAGAAGAAGGCTTCCAACAAGATGATCGTAAGAAGACGCGACGGCAAAACTTTGAAATAATTAGGAGGTAAATCATGGCTCGTTCATTAAAGAAAGGCCCTTTTGCTGATGAGCACCTGCTGAAGAAAGTAGACGCTCTCAATGCAGCCGGACAGAAGACTGTTATTAAGACCTGGTCCCGTCGTTCCACTATCTTCCCTCAGATGGTTGGTCACACGATCGCTGTTCATGATGGAAGAAGACATGTTCCGGTATACATTACCGAGGATATGGTAGGCCACAAGCTGGGTGAGTTCGTAGTAACCAGAACCTACCGTGGTCACGGCAAAGACGAGAAGAAGGGTAAGCGTTAATCGCAAATAACAGGAAGGAGGTTTCATCCAAATGGCAAAAGGACATAGATCCCAGATTAAGAGAGAAAGAAATGCCCAGAAGGATACCAGACCCAGCGCTAAGCTGTCTTACGCTCGCGTATCCGTTCAGAAGGCATGCTTCGTATTAGATGCAATCAGAGGAAAGGATGCCAACACCGCTCTGGCGATTGTAACCTACAATCCCCGCTACGCATCCGAGCTGATCGCAAAGTTACTGAAGTCTGCAATCGCAAATGCAGAGAACAACAACGGCATGGACGTTAACAACCTGTACGTAGCTGAGTGCTATGCAAACAAGGGACCGACGATGAAGAGAATTCACCCGAGAGCACAGGGCAGAGCTTATCGCATTGAGAAGCGTATGAGCCACATCACCATTGTGCTGGATGAAAGATAAGGAGGAAAGAAATGGGACAGAAAGTTAATCCTCATGGTTTAAGAGTCGGCGTAATTAAGAATTGGGATTCCAACTGGTATGCCGAAGGCGATTTCGCAGACAACCTGGTGGAAGATTACAATATTCGTAAATATCTGAAGAAAAGACTGTATGAATCCGGTGTTAACCGCATCGAGATTGAGAGAGCTTCTGATCGTGTGAAGGTTATCATCCACACCGCTAAGCCCGGCCTGGTAATCGGTAAGGGCGGTGCTGAGATCGAGAAGCTGAAGGCTGATGTGCAGAAGATGACTGCAAAGAAGCTGTTCATTGATGTTAAGGAAGTTAAGAGACCCGACCGTGAAGCACAGCTGGTAGCTGAGAACGTTGCTAAGCAGCTGGAGAACCGTGTTTCTTTCCGCCGCGCTATGAAGTCCGCAATGTCCAGATCCATGAAGTCCGGCATTATGGGTATCAAGGCAGCAGTAAGCGGCCGTCTTGGCGGCGCTGATATTGCTCGTACTGAGTTCTACAGCGAGGGTACGATTCCGCTGCAGACCCTGCGCGCAGACATCGACTATGGTTTTGCAGAAGCAGACACCACCTACGGCAAGCTGGGTGTTAAAGTTTGGATCTACAAGGGTGAGGTGCTTCCCGCACGCAAGAATAAGGAAGGGAGCGAGAAATAATCATGTTAATGCCGAAGAGAGTTAAGCGTCGTAAACAGTTCCGTGGCTCCATGGCCGGTAAGGCCATGAGAGGCAACACCATCTCCCAGGGTGAATTCGGTCTTGTGGCTACTGAGCCGGCTTGGATTCGTTCCAACCAGATCGAGGCAGCCCGTATCGCTATGACCCGTTACATGAAGCGTGGTGGTAAGGTTTGGATCAAAATCTTCCCTGACAAGCCCGTAACAACCAAGCCCGCAGAAACCCGTATGGGTTCCGGTAAAGGTTCTCTGGAGTACTGGGTAGCAGTAGTTAAGCCCGGTCGTGTGCTGTTCGAGGTTGCAGGTGTTCCTGAAGAAGTTGCAAGAGAAGCCCTGCGTCTTGCTATGCACAAGTTACCCGTTAAGTGCAAAATCGTTTCCAAGGCAGACTTAGAAGGCTAAAGGCGGTGATAACAGTGAAAAGTAATGTATATTTGAAAGATTTAAGAGCAAAGTCCCAGGCAGAGCTGAACGAAGAACTTGTTTCTGCAAAGAAGGAACTGTTTAACCTGAGATTTCAGAATGCAACCAACCAGCTTGATAACACCGGTCGCATCAAAGAGGTAAGAAAGAACATTGCCCGTATCCAGACTGTTATCAATGAGCAGGCTTCTGTTGCTGAATAATAAGGAGGAAGCGTAACGTGGAAAGAAATTTAAGAAAGACACGTACCGGTAAGGTAATCAGCGACAAGATGGATAAGACCATCGTTGTTGCGATCGAGGACCACGTAAGACATCCGTTGTACGGCAAGATCGTAAAGAGAACCTATAAGCTGAAGGCCCATGATGAGAACAACACCTGCGGCATCGGCGATACTGTTAGAGTAATGGAAACCAGACCGCTGTCCAAGGATAAGAGATGGAGACTGGTGGAGATTATTGAGAAAGCGAAATAAGCCAGGAGGAAAGATCTTATGATTCAACAGGAAAGCAGACTGAAGGTCGCTGACAATACAGGCGCTAAGGAACTGCTCTGCATCAGAGTTATGGGCGGATCCCTTAGAAGATATGCAAACATTGGTGACGTCATCGTTGCTACGGTCAAAGATGCAACGCCTGGTGGTGTTGTAAAGAAGGGCGATGTTGTCAAGGCAGTAGTAGTACGCAGCAAGCACGGCGCTCATCGTAAGGATGGCTCCTACATCAAGTTTGATGAGAACGCAGCTGTTATTATCCGTGAGGACAAGACACCCAGAGGAACTCGTATTTTCGGGCCCGTAGCAAGAGAACTCCGTGAGAAGCAGTTCATGAAGATCATTTCTCTGGCTCCCGAAGTATTATAAGGAGGTACGGAAATGGCTACGATGAAAATTAAGGTAGGCGATACCGTTAAGGTTATTGCCGGCAAGGATAAGGGCAAGGAAGGTCAGGTTCTGAAGGTTGACCACAAGAACGGCCGCGTAGTTGTAAAGGGTGTCAACATGATCACCAAGCACAACAAGCAGAGCGCACAGAACCCCAACGGCGGAATCGTTAACGTAGAAGGCAGCATCGACGTATCCAACGTTATGTACGTAAAGGACGGCGTAGCTACCAGAGTTGGCTTCGATGTAGTAGACGGCAAGAAAGTCCGTGTAGCGAAGAAAGCCAACAACGCCGTAATCGACTAATCAGTGAGAGGAGGTTCAAAACGTTGAGTAGATTAAAAGAGCAGTATATTACCGAGATCGCTCCGGCTATGCAGAAGAAGTTCGGTTATGAGAACGTTATGCAGATCCCGAAGCTGGACAAGATTGTTGTAAATATGGGCGTAGGCGAAGCTAAGGAGAATGCAAAGCTTCTTGAGAGCGCAGTTGCAGATATGCAGCTGATCACTGGTCAGAAGCCCGTTCTGACCAAGGCGAAGAAGTCTATCGCTAACTTCAAGATCCGTGAGGGCATGAACATTGGTTGTAAGGTTACCCTGAGAGGCGAGAAGATGTACGAGTTCGCTGATCGTCTGATCAACCTGGCACTGCCTCGTGTACGTGACTTCCGTGGTGTTAACCCCAACGCATTTGACGGCAGAGGAAACTATGCTCTGGGTATCAAGGAGCAGCTGATCTTCCCCGAAATCGAGTACGATAAGGTTGACAAGGTTCGCGGTATGGATATCATCTTTGTTACCACCGCAAATACCGATGAGGAAGCCCGCGAGTTACTGACCATGTTTAACATGCCGTTTAGAAAGAACTAGGAGGAAATTTTCCATGGCAAAGACTTCTATGAAAATTAAGCAGCAGCGTCCGGCCAAGTTCTCCACCAGAGAATACAACCGCTGCAGAATTTGCGGTCGTCCTCACGCATATTTAAGAAAATACGGAATTTGCAGAATCTGCTTCCGTGAACTGGCATACAAGGGACAGATCCCCGGCGTTAAGAAAGCTAGCTGGTAGGATATAAGGAGGTAGAGTTAAAATGACGATGAGCGATCCCATTGCTGATATGCTTACAAGAATCCGCAATGCAAACACTGCAAAGCACGACACCGTAGATATCCCTTCTTCCAAGATGAAGCTGGCTATTGCTGACATCCTGGTTAAGGAAGGTTACATCGCAAAGTACGAGCTGATCGAAGATGGTAGCTTCAAGACTATCCGCGTTACCTTAAAGTACGGCGCAGATAAGAATGAGAAGATCATCACCGGTCTGAAGAGAATCTCCAAGCCCGGTCTTCGCGTATATGCAGGCGCAGAGGAACTTCCCAAGGTTCTTGGCGGTCTTGGCGTAGCAATCATTTCCACCAACGAAGGCGTTATGACCGATAAGGAAGCACGTCAGAAGAACGTTGGTGGCGAAGTATTAGCATTCGTTTGGTAAGATAATCAACAGGCACTGGGCAGGGGATACCCCTGACCTGGTGTATGATTATATATTTAGAAACCCCGCGTAAGCAGGGCGTATGCCCAAAAAATAATTTGGAGGTAAAGGCGAAATGTCACGTATTGGTAGAATGCCTATCGCAATTCCCGCAGGCATCACTGTAGAAGTTGCAGAAAATAACAAAGTGACGGTGAAGGGCCCCAAGGGAACTCTGGAGAGAGTACTTCCCTCTGAGATGTCCATCAAGGTTGAGGGAGCTGAAGTTGTAGTAAGCCGTCCCAATGATTTAAAGAAGATGAAGTCTCTGCACGGACTGACCAGAACTCTGATCAACAACATGGTTATCGGTGTTGCAAATGGTTATGAGAAGGTTCTGGAAGTTAACGGTGTAGGTTACAGAGCTCAGAAGCAGGGCAAGACTCTGGTACTGTCGCTTGGCTACTCCCATCCGGTAGAGATGGTTGACCCTGAAGGTATCGAGGCTGTCGTAGAAGGACAGAACAAGATCATCGTTAAGGGTATTGATAAGGAAAAAGTTGGTCAGTATGCCGCTGAGATCCGCAGCAAGAGAGGTCCGGAGCCTTATAAGGGCAAGGGTATCAAGTACGCGGATGAGACGATCCGTCGTAAGGTCGGCAAGGCTGGTAAGAAATAAAGGAGGAGTGAACAGAAATGGTTAGCAAAGAATCCAGAACGGCAATCCGTGTAAAGAAACACATGAGAGTCCGTAATCGCTTCCAGGGTACTGCAGAGCGTCCCCGTCTGGCTGTATTCAGAAGCAATAATCATATGTATGCCCAGATCATTGATGATGTCGCTCAGACTACCTTGGTTTCTGCATCCACCACTCAGAAAGAAGTTAAGGCTGAGCTGGAGAAGACCAACGACGTTGCGGCTGCTTCCTACCTGGGAACTGTAATCGCAAAGCGTGCTCTGGAAAAGGGCATCACCACCGTTGTTTTTGACAGAGGCGGTTTCATTTATCAGGGTAAGATCCAGGCACTCGCAGATGCAGCTCGTGAAGCTGGCCTGCAGTTCTAGTAAGGAGGAAAGCATGAAACGTACTATCGTTGACATCAGCAATTTAGAAATGAACGATACTTTAGTTGCGATCAAGCGTGTTTCCAAGACCGTTAAGGGCGGACGTAACATGAGATTTACCGCTCTGGTGGTTGTAGGCGACGGCAATGGTCATGTGGGTGCCGGTATGGGTAAGGCTGCCGAGATTCCGGAAGCAATCCGTAAGGCAAAAGAGGATGCCATGAAGAAGGTTGTTACCGTTCCCATGGATGAGAACAACAGTATTCCTCATGATTATATCGGCAAGTTCGGCAGTGCTACGGTTATGCTGAAGCGTGCTCCGGAAGGTACCGGTGTTATCGCCGGCGGTCCTGCCCGTGCGGTTATGGAAATGGCTGGTATCAAGAACATCCGTACCAAGTCCCTGGGTTCCAATAACAAGCAGAACGTAGTTCTGGCAGCAATTGAGGGCCTGAAGTCTCTGAAGACTCCCGAGGAAGTTGCGAAGCTTCGCGGCAAGTCTGTAGATGAGATTCTGGGCTAATAGGAGGAATCAAAAATGGCAGATAAGTTAAAGATCACACTTGTGAAATCCCCGATCGGTGCGGTTCCCAAGCACAGAAAGACCGTGGAAGCTTTAGGCTTAAAGAAGATGCAGAAGACCGTTGAACTGCCGGATAACGCAGCTGTCAGAGGCATGATCCAGCAGGTAAGACACCTGGTTAAAGTAGAAGAGGCATAGGAGGTAAGACATGAATTTATCAAATTTACAGCCTGCTGCAGGCTCTACTCATAACGATAATTTCCGCAGAGGCCGCGGACATGGTTCGGGCAACGGAAAGACTGCCGGTAAGGGACACAAGGGCCAGAAGGCTCGTTCCGGCGCACCTCGTCCCGGTTTTGAAGGCGGTCAGATGCCTCTGTACCGTCGTCTGCCGAAGCGCGGTTTCACCAACATCAATTCCAAGGTTATCGTAGGCATCAACGTAAGTGCTCTGGAAGCATTCGAAGATGGCGCTGTTGTAACCGTAGAAGAGCTGCTGGCAAAGGGTATCGTTAAGAACCCCCGCGACGGCGTTAAGATCCTTGGCAACGGCGAGCTGACCAAGAAGCTGACCGTTAAGGCAAATGCTTTCAGCCAGGGCGCAAAATCCAAAATTGAAGCGTTAGGTGGTACCGTAGAGGAGGTATAAGATGTTCAAAACACTCCGCAATGCATTAGAGATCCCCGATGTCCGCAAAAAGCTACTTTTCACCTGCTTTATGCTTGTAGTCGTTCGTATCGGCTGCCAGATTCCTACACCGGGTATCAACACAGCCTTTGTAAAAGCATGGTGGGAGGGACAGACATCTACAGCGTTTAACTTCTTTAATACGATTACCGGCAGTTCGTTCACCACGATGTCGATTTTCGCATTAAGCATTTCACCTTACATTACTTCATCCATTATCGTTCAGCTGCTGACCATCGCCATTCCGAAACTGGAAGAACTCCAGAAGGAAGGCGAGGAAGGCCGCAAGAAGATTCAGCAGGTTACGCGTGTGCTTACTGTTGCCCTTGCCCTGATTCAGTCCGTTTCTATGGCAATCGGCTTCGGAAGCAACTATCTGAACAAGTACACCTGGTATAATGTACTGCTGGTAGCCATCATTATGACCGCCGGCAGTGCCGTACTTATGTGGATCGGTGAGCGTATTACCGCTCGCGGTGTTGGCAATGGTATCTCCATGATCCTGTTGTTCAACATCATCTCCGGTCTGCCGGACGACTTAATGACCATGTATAAGACCTTTGTCAAGGGTAAGAACATCGCTTTTGGCATTGTGATTACCGTGGTTATTCTGGCGCTTCTGTTTGCTCTGGTGGTTTACGTTGTATATCTGCAGGATGGCGAACGCAGAATTTCGGTTCAGTATGCAAAGAAAATGCAGGGACGTAAAATGGTAGGCGGACAGTCCTCCCATATCCCGATGAAGGTTAATACTGCTGGTGTTATTCCTGTTATCTTTGCTTCTTCTCTGCTGAGTGTACCGGCAATTATTGCCAGCTTCGCAGGGATGAATATTACTAATCCGACTTCCGTCGGAGGCCACATTATCAAGGGACTGAGCCAGAGCTCATGGTGTAATCCGAAAGAGCCGATTTACACCCTGGGATTGATTCTTTACCTGGTATTGCTGGTGTTTTTCGCTTATTTCTACACGTCCATCACCTTCAATCCGCTTGAGATTGCAGATAATATGAAGAAGCAGGGCGGCTTCATCCCCGGTATTCGTCCGGGCAAACCTACTTCCGATTATCTGGATAAGGTGCTGAATTATGTAGTATTTATCGGTGCGATCGGTCTGATGATCGTTGCGCTGATTCCTATCGTACTGACGGGCCTTGCCGGTGTTGGTAACTCTCTGTGCTTCTTCGGTACTTCCCTGATCATTATCGTAGGTGTTGTACTGGAAACTTTGAAGCAGATCGAGTCCATGATGCTGGTTCGCAATTACAAAGGCTTTTTAAATGACTAACCGCAGCCGCGGTCCCGAAAAAGACAGGTGTTATCTATGAAGATTATCATGTTAGGCGCGCCTGGTGCCGGTAAAGGTACACAGGCCAAGAAGCTGGCAGATAAGTTTGGGATTCCCCACATTTCTACCGGAGATATTTTCCGTGCCAATATCAAGAACGGAACGGATCTGGGAAAAAAGGCGAAGGAATATATGGATAAGGGCGCACTGGTTCCGGATGAACTGACCGTCGATCTTGTAATGGATCGTCTGGCTCAGCCGGATTGCGAGCATGGATATATTCTGGATGGCTTCCCCCGCACGATCAACCAGGCAGAGAAGCTGACAGAGGCACTCTCCACACATGGCGGAGAGATCGACTATGCCGTTAATGTAGATGTACCGGATGCCAGTATCGTTCACCGTATGGCAGGCAGACGCGTTTGCCCCGCCTGCGGAGCAAGCTTTCACGTAGAGCACATTCCTCCGAAGAAGGAAGGTATCTGTGATCGCTGCGGCGCAGAGCTGATCATTCGTGATGATGATAAGGAAGAGACGGTGATGCATCGCCTGTCCGTATATCATGCGCAGACCAGCCCGCTGATCGAGTATTACGGAGCAAAGAATCTGGTGGTTGATATTGACGGAACCATGCCTGTAGATGATGTTTTCAACGCAATCGTTGAAAAAGTGGGAGAGTAGATTCAATGTCAGTAACGATTAAAAGTGCGCGTGAGATTGAACTCATGCGTGAATCCGGCCGGCTCCTTGCCATTGTTCATGACGAACTGGGCAAGGCGCTGAAACCGGGGATGACTACGAAGGAGATTGATCGCCTGGGCGAGGAGATCATTCGCAGCTTCGGCTGTGTCCCCAATTTTCTGAATTACAACGGTTATCCGGCATCGATCTGTGTATCGGTCAATGATGAAGTCGTACACGGAATTCCGAGTAAGAAGCGCAGAATCCAGGAGGGCGATATCGTAAGCCTGGATGCAGGTCTGATCTATAAAGGCTATCATTCCGATGCGGCTCGTACCCATGCAGTAGGAGAGGTAAGCAAGGAAGCAAGACAGCTGATCGACGTGACGAGAGAGTGTTTCTTCGAGGGTATCAAGTTTGCGACTGCCGGTAATCATCTGCATGATATCAGCAATGCCATTGCTGCTCATGCGGAAAAATACGGATATGGTATTGTAGAAGACCTGGTTGGTCACGGAATCGGTACTCATCTTCATGAGGAGCCGGAAATTCCCAATTTCCACCAGCATACCAAGGGGATTCGCCTGAAGCCCGGTATGACACTTGCTATCGAACCCATGATTAATCTGGGTACGAAGGAAGTAGAGTGGATGGATGATGATTGGACGGTAGTAACTGCCGATGGTTCATTGTCCGCTCACTATGAAAATACTATTCTGATCACAGAGGGTGAGCCGGAGATCTTTACTCTTAAAAAGTAGGAGCTTCGGAGATACGATTCGGCGGCTGCCGTTCTGGTAGCCTGCCGGATCATAAAGTTAACCATTATAATTCTGTATAAAGGAGTCGTAAATGTCGAAGAGCGATGTAATCGAAATCGAAGGCACCGTAGTTGAGAAGCTGCCCAATGCCATGTTTCAGGTAGAACTGGAGAATGGTCATCAGGTGCTGGCTCACATCAGCGGCAAGCTTCGGATGCACTACATTCGGATTTTGCCGGGTGATAAGGTAACTTTGGAACTTTCTCCCTATGATCTGAGCAAAGGCCGGATTATCTGGAGAGACAAATAAAGGAAGCGTAATAAAAAATTGTAAAAAGTTCTTGCATTATTGGAAGAATGATGCTATAATTTTTGTTGCACTTTTTTGAAAGGAGATACTCAAGTGAAGGTAAGATCGTCCGTAAAACCGATTTGCGAAAAATGCAAAGTCATTAAGCGTAAAGGCAGTATCAGAGTAATCTGCGAGAATCCCAAGCATAAGCAGAGACAGGGCTAATCGTAGTTTCATTCGGAATTTATTCCGACTTTAAAGTGCGCCGGGTGAGGTCTGCTCATTTCGGCGATATACACATGTAAAAAATATCAATGGAGGTAGTCACAAATGGCTCGTATTTCAGGTGTGGATTTACCGAGAGAGAAGCGTGTCGAGATCGGCTTGACTTACATCTACGGTATCGGAAGAGTTTCTTCCAACAAAATCCTTGCACAGGCGAATGTTAACCCGGACACCCGTGTCAGAGATCTGACGGATGAAGAGGTTAAGCGTATCAGCGAAGTTATCGATGCAAATCATACCGTTGAGGGTGATCTGAGAAGAGAAGTTGCTCTGGACATCAAGCGTCTGCAGGAAATTGGCTGCTATCGCGGTATTCGTCACAGAAGAGGTCTGCCGGTTCGCGGTCAGAAGACCAAGACCAACGCACGTACTCGCAAGGGACCTAAGAAGACAGTAGCAAATAAGAAGAAATAACTAACAGATAAGCGGGCTTCCACAGCTTTTTCTATGAAAGCCGGTATTATACTGCCGTTTTTCATAGGAAAAGCTAGCGGTTTTGTCCGTTTATCAAAGCGTTAGATTCCACAAATATTTAGAAAGGAACCCATAAGGGAAGGTTAGTTTAGAAATGGCTAAGAAAGTGTCATCTGCAAAAAAAGTGACAAAGAAGCGCGTCAAGAAAAACGTTGAACGCGGACAAGCGCACATTCAATCATCCTTCAACAACACGATTGTTACCCTTACGGATACTCAGGGTAATGCCCTTTCTTGGGCAAGTGCGGGCGGTCTTGGATTTAGAGGTTCAAGAAAATCTACTCCTTATGCAGCCCAGATGGCAGCAGAGACTGCTACGAAGGCCGCTTTGGTACACGGATTAAAGACCGTTGACGTTTTTGTAAAGGGTCCGGGCTCCGGACGTGAGGCTGCGATTCGCGCCCTGTCCGCATGTGGTCTGGAAGTTGTAAGCATTAAGGATGTAACACCCGTTCCTCACAACGGATGCCGTCCGCCCAAGCGCAGAAGAGTATAATGGAGGTATAAAGAAGTGGCAGTTAATCGTGTTCCTGTATTGAAAAGATGCAGATCTTTAGACCTGGATCCGGTGCATTTGGGCATTGACAAGAAGTCCAATCGCCAGTCCAGAAGAGCAAACAAGAAGATGAGCGAGTATGGTCTGCAGCTGCGTGAGAAGCAGAAGGCTAAGTTCATCTACGGCGTACTGGAGAAGCCTTTTAGAAATTACTATACGAGAGCCAAGAAGATGCGCGGCATGGTTGGTGAGAACCTGATGGTTCTGCTGGAGCTGCGTCTGGACAATGTTCTGTTCCGTGCCGGACTGGGACGTACCCGTATGGAGACTCGTCAGATCGTTGACCACAAGCACGTTCTGGTAAACGGCAAGTGTGTAAACATTCCGTCTTACCAGGTTAAGGCTGGCGATGTTATCGAAATCAAGGAAAAGCATAAGAGCGCTCAGAGATATAAGGACATCCTGGAAGTTACTTCCGGCAGACTGACTCCCGCATGGCTGGAGAGCGACCTCGAGAACCTGAAGGTTGTTGTTAAGGAAGTTCCCACCAGAGAGATGATTGATGTTCCGGTTGATGAGATGCTTATCGTAGAGCTGTACTCCAAGTAATCCTTGGAGGTACGGCTTCCCCAGACAATCATCCCATAAGGAGGGGAATTTATCGTGTTTGAGTTTGAAAAACCCAATATTGAGATTGCCGAGATTTCTGAAGATAAGAGATATGGCCGTTTTGTGGTAGAGCCGCTGGAACGTGGCTACGGTACCACTCTGGGAAATTCTCTTCGCAGAATCATGTTATCTTCCCTGCCCGGCGTTGCCGTAAGTCAGGTGAAGATCGAGGGCGTTCTTCATGAGTTCAGCTCCATTCCCGGAGTGAAGGAAGACGTTACCGAGATTGTGACCAACCTGAAGGGTCTGGCCATTAAGAATAACAGTGATTCCGCAGAGCCCAAGACCGCCTATATCGCGTTCGAAGGAGAAGGTCTGGTAACCGCAGCGGATATCCAGGCGGATGCTGATATCGAGATCATGAATCCCGACCTGGTGATCGCAACCTGCAGTGGTGGTAAGGATACCAAGTTCAATGCGGAAATTACTATCACCAAGGGCAGAGGCTATGTCAGCGCGGAGCGCAACAAAACCGAGGATCTTCCGATTGGGGTTATTGCCATTGACAGCATCTACACTCCCGTAGAGCGTGTAAACATGACCGTAGAGAATACCCGTGTGGGTAAGATCACCGACTATGACAAGCTGACTCTGGATGTGTACACGAACGGTACACTGGCTCCGGATGAGGCAGTCAGCCTTGCAGCCAAGGTTCTGAGCGAGCATCTGAACCTCTTCATTGATCTCTCCGAGAATGCCAGAACTGCTGAAGTTATGGTAGAGAAGGAAGACAACGAGAAGGAGAAGGTTCTCGAGATGAACATCGATGAGCTGGAGCTGTCGGTTCGTTCTTACAACTGCCTGAAGAGAGCAGGTATTAATACGGTTGAAGAGTTGACGAATCGTACTTCTGAAGACATGATGAAGGTTCGTAACCTGGGTCGCAAGTCTCTGGAAGAAGTACTGGCGAAGTTGAAAGAGCTGGGGCTTGAGCTGAATCCCAGTGATGAATAATACATCGGAGGTAAAATAATGGCTGAGTATAGAAAGCTTGGAAGAACTTCCAGCCAGCGTAAGGCTTTACTTCGCGGTCAGGTGACCAGCCTGTTGAACAACGGCAAGATCGTGACCACCGAAGCTAGAGCAAAGGAAGTTCGCAAGATCGCTGAGGGCCTGATTGCGCTTGCAGTGAAAGAGAAAGATAATTTCGAGACCGTTACTGTTACCGCTAAGGTAGCAAAGAAGGGCAGCGACGGCAAGAGAGTAAAAGAGATCGTTGATGGTAAGAAGGTTACCGTATTCGAGACCAAAGAGAAGACCATCAAGAAGGATATGCCGAGCAGACTGCACGCTCGCAGACAGATGCTGAAGGTTCTGTATTCTGTTACCGAAGTTCCGAAGGAACTGGCTGGTAAGAAGAAGAACACCAAGGAAATCGATCTGACCGAGAAGCTGTTCGACGAGATCGCTCCCAAGTATGTAAACCGTCAGGGCGGATATACCCGTATCGTTAAGATCGGTCCGCGTCGCGGTGACGCAGCTATGCAGGTTATCCTGGAGCTGGTATAAGAATCAATTACAGATTGATATAGAAAAAGCGCTCACTGATGTGAGCGCTTTTTTGGTGTATATACGTTTGCCAAAACGATGGCATGCCTGAAAGCGAAATGATCTCAGTGATGCGCTTTAAATAAGCTGTCATCCATCATCTTCGTACAGGTCACGGCAAGAGCGCCGGGACCGATATGACAGGCTACGCTTAAGGACAGCGGATTTACAATAATATCATGATTCGGGAACTCTGCGGCAACTTCCTCACGGAATTCGTGGATCGCAGTCGTATCAGTTCCGGTATAGGCCATATGAATCCACATGTGGCTGCCGGTTTCGTCGCTGCCGAAGCGCTTGATGCAGTCATTGTGGATTGCCTCAATCATTAGTTTCTTCGCTTGCTTCACATTTCTGGCTTTGGCGAAGGCGTCCAGTTTCTCTCCCTGGATCTGGAGAACCGGCTTTAAGCGAAGTAAAGTGCCGAGTGCTGCGGCTGCGGGCGTGATGCGTCCGCCCTTCTTCAGGTAGTTTAAGGTATCCACCATGATATAGATACTGGAATCCATCTTTGTGAGTTCCAGATATTCCCGGATCTCACGTGCCGTCTTTCCATGACCGGCGAGCGTGATCGCATCCATCACGGACTGGCGCTGTGTCACGGAGATACGCTGATTATTGACAACCTCCACGCGTCCGTGATATTCTCTGGCCAGAGCCATAGCTGTCTCGCAGGAACCGGAAAGCCCGCTGCTCATGGGAATATGAACAATCTCGTCATATGTCTCCAGCAGATGATCCCAGAGTTCCAGCAGGTTGGCGACCACCGGTTGAGATGTTGAGATGGAAGTTCCGTCCTGCAGCATCTGGTAGAACTGCTCCTGAGTCAGATCAATATCTTCATAGTACATCTTCTCATTGATATAGAATGGCATGGGAAGTACCGTGATTCCGAGCTCCTTCCCTTCTGCCTGGGTAATTCCGCTGTTACTGTCTGTAACAATTGCTGTCTTTAACATTCGTATTCTCCCTCCCAAGTCAGTGAATCGGTCTGTGAGGACAGAAAAACCGACTCTGACAACAAATTATTATACGGGAAAATCCCCTGCTTTGGCAAGTAGTAAGTTTGAAATTAATGTAGCGATTCATAGCCTTACGGTTCGATTCCTGCTTGCTTTTTTCAGTCCTATCCATTACAATAGGAACCTGAATGATTGTTAATCCGAACAGCGGAATGAGTTTACAACCGAAGATGTAATGATGCAAAGACGAACCCGGGAAGGAGAAAGCGATGGATCATTACCCGAAGAGGATATTATGGGAATTATAAAGACTTGCAAGCTGGTATATGAGTATATCCGGCGAGATGAGAATAATGAGATTGCGGAAAAACTGCAGGCGATCAAAGGTGTGGATATTGATATTGAAGAAGGGCAGTTCGTGGCTATTCTCGGACGGAACGGCTCCGGGAAATCCACGCTGGCCAAGCACATGAACGCCCTTTTCTTCCCAACGGATGGTACCGTCTGGGTTGGAGATATGGATACGAAGGATGAGTCTCATATCCTGGATATCCGCCAGACGGCGGGCATGGTATTTCAGAATCCGGATAATCAGATTGTATCTACGATCGTGGAGGAGGACGTTGGATTTGGTCCTGAAAATATGGGCGTGCCATCGAAGGAGATCTGGAAGCGAGTGGATGAAAGCCTGAAGGCTGTGGGCATGACAGCATACCGGAAAGATTCGCCGAATCACCTTTCCGGCGGTCAGAAGCAGCGCATTGCAATCGCAGGTGTAATGGCGATGCGTCCCCGTTGTATCGTGCTGGACGAACCGACGGCCATGCTGGATCCAAACGGACGAAAGGAAGTGATCCGGACCATCCGGGAGCTGAATCAAAAGGAGCATATTACGGTTATCCTGATTACTCACTATATGGAAGAAACGGTGCATGCCGATCGCGTGATCGTGATGGATGACGGAGAGATCCGTATGGATGGAACACCCAGGGAGATCTTTACGCAGGTTGAGGAACTGAAGAGCATTCGTCTGGATGTTCCGCAGGTCACTGAGTTGGCGTATGAGCTTCGCCGGTCTTGTCCGGATATTCCGGAGGGCATTCTCACGATTGCGGAATTCCTGCAGGTGATGGAGAAGAAAGCGCATCAGGAAGCTGATGGAGAACAGAGCGAGGAGGAACTTCCGGTTGTGCAGGCACCGTTAAGCGAGGCGGAGATTCTGGAAGCACCCCTGATGCTGCGCCACGTCGGCTATACCTATGGAGCAGGAACTCCGATGGAGAAGAAGGTTCTGAAAGATGTAAATTTCGCTATTCGCTCCGGGCAGTTTATCAGTATTATCGGTCATACCGGTTCTGGAAAATCTACGCTGATCCAGCATCTGAACGGGCTTTTGCCCCCCTCAGAGGGGGAAGTACTCTTCCATGGAACGGATATTCAGTCGGAGGGCTTTGACAAGCGGGCGCTTCGAGGCAAAGTGGGGCTTGTGTTCCAGTATCCGGAGCACCAGCTCTTTGAGAGCGATGTCTTCACAGATGTCTGCTTCGGTCCGAGAAACCAGGGACTTGGCGAGGCGGAAATTAAGGCGAGAGCCAGAGAAGCACTGGATCTGGTCGGTCTCGATCCTGCCTTTGACACACGTTCTCCGTTCGAGCTCTCCGGCGGTCAGAAACGTAGGGTGGCGATCGCAGGTGTTCTGGCCATGAAGCCGGAAGTTCTTGTCCTGGATGAGCCGACGGCAGGTCTGGATCCGGGCGGACGGGATGAGATCCTGGAACAGGTGGCAAGACTTCATCGGGAGAGTGGGCTGACAGTGGTACTGGTCAGTCACAGCATGGAGGATGTCGCGAACTATGCAGAGCGCCTGATTGTTATGGATGACGGACAGGTGGCTTTCGATGGAACGCCCAAGGCGGTTTTTCGGCACCATAAGGAGCTGGAGAAGATGGGACTCTCCGCACCGCAGGTTACGTATATCGCGCATGCGCTGAGAGAAAAAGGATGGGCAATCAGCCCGGATGTTACTACCGTGCAGGAAATGCGGGATGCAATCCTGACATGTCTGAAGTAAAATAGGAGATATACGCATTATGTTAAGAGATATCACTCTGGGCCAATACTATCCGGTGGAATCGCCGATTCATAGACTGGACCCCCGTACCAAGCTGGCAGGTACTTTGATCTTTATTGTCAGCCTTTTTCTGGCGAACAGCTGGCTGGGCTATCTGATTGCCGCGGTCTTTCTTTTTACATGTATCCAGATTTCCGGAGTGCCGTTAGGCTATATGGTAAAAGGACTTCGCGCGATTATTTTCATCCTGCTGTTCAGCGTAGGCTTCAATATTTTCCTCACACCGGGAGAGATTCTTGTTCAGCTGGGCTTTTTGAAGGTTACGAAGGAAGGTCTGATTCAGGCCGGTTATATGGCGATCCGCCTGATTTTCCTGATTATGGGATCTTCGCTGATGACCTTTACCACAACACCGACTTCTCTGACGGATGGTATGGAGCGCGGCCTTCGTTTCCTGAATGTGATCCACGTGCCGGTGCATGAGATTGCCATGATTATGTCAATTGCGCTGCGTTTTATTCCGATTTTGACGGAAGAGACAGATAAAATCATGAAAGCGCAGATGGCGCGCGGTGCGGACTTTGAGACCGGCGGCATTGTAAAGAAGGCCAAAGCCATGATTCCGCTGTTAGTGCCGCTGTTTATCTCGGCGTTTCGCCGGGCAACCGATCTGGCGATGGCGATGGAAGCCAGATGCTATCACGGAGGCAAGGGCAGGACGAAGATGTTCCCCCTTACTTATGCTGGAAGAGACTACCGCGCTTATGCGATCCTGTTTCTCTATCTCGCAGTGCTGATTGCTCTCCGGGTACTTTTGTGAATCGTTACGTAATGTAAAGGAATCGATTGTATGAGACGAATTATGCTCACAGTTGCCTATGACGGCACCAACTACTGCGGCTGGCAGATTCAGCCGACAGGAATTACCATAGAGGAAGTCCTGAATCAGGCGCTGAGCCATCTGTTGAAGGAAGAGATTCATGTGCTTGGCGTCAGCCGAACGGATTCCGGCGTGCATGCTCTGGGAAATCTGTGTGTGTTTGACACAGAGACGAGGATTCCGGCGGAGAAAATCTGCTATGCGGTGAATCAGGGACTTCCTGGTGATATCGTGGTGCAGAAATCAGAGGAGGTTCCGCTGGGGTATCATCCGAGAAAGTGCAACAGCGAGAAGACTTACGAATATGTGATCTATAACAACCGTTTGCCGAATCCGGTGGAGCGGTTATACTCCTATTTCTTTTATATGCCGCTGGATGTGGATAAGATGAAGCAGGCGGCGGTATACCTGGTGGGCGAGCACGATTTCAAGAGCTTCTGCTCGGCCAGAACCCAGGTGGAGAATACGGTGCGCACGATCACAGCGCTGTCGGTGGAACGGGACGGCTGCCGGATTCGGATTCGCGTGAGCGGCACCGGTTTCCTTTACAACATGGTGCGCATCATTGTCGGAACGCTGATTCGTGTAGGAACCGGATACTGGAAACCGGAGCATGTGAAGGAGATTCTGGAGGCAAAGGACCGGCAGAAGGCTGGACCCAAGGTCCCTCCGGAAGGCCTGACGCTGCAGGTGATCCGCCTGGAGCAGGATCCCTGGGAACTGCAGCGGGCACGAACATTGCAGTTCGGCAGCCAGAAGAACGACCCTGCGGAGTATAGTGCTTTGGAGCGAGAGGCTGCGGATGGAGAGGATACCGGAGCAGACGAATAGCTATCTGTCCGGAGTTGTGTCTTCCGGTGGCTGCTTCAGGTGCATCCGACGAATTTCATTCGGAGTCGCCTGAAAGCGTTCGCAGAAAATCTTATAAAAAAATCCTTTATTATGATAGCCTACGGCTACTGAAATCTCGTCGATGGAAGCATCGGACGAGAGCAGCAGTTCGCAGGCTTTTTCCAACCGTATGTGCTGTACATATTTGGAATAAGAAAGGCCGGTCCGGCTTTTGATCAGCCGGTTATAATAATCCTCCTGAAAATGGAAGCGATCGACCAGATCCTGTACAGAAATTGAGGCATAATTCTCCCGGATATAGGAGGTAACCTCCGTAAAGAGCAGATAATTCATGGCCTGACGGTTCTCCCGGGACAGGGAGATTTCATATTCGGTGCTGAGAATATGGAAGATCCGGATCAGGAGTCCTTTGCAGATATAGCGGGACGCGGCGTCGTTATTCTTCAGCTCCGGAATCAGAGCGGCAAGACACTCCTCCACTTCCAGGGAGGTATTTCGCGGGACAAAGTGAAGATACTGGTGCAGGCTTTTCTGCTTCAGCAGCGCGGACTGCAGAAATGCGGTGATTTTCTGATCCGTTCCCTTTTCCTGGATAATCTCGTCGAAGAGTGTACGGGAGATGCCAAGAAAAAGCACAGTGCTGTCGCCATTCTGCAGAATATCGGAGTGGATGCAGTTCCGGTCAATCAGGCAGAAATCGCCGGAATGAAAAGTAATTTCACGTCCGAGGATCAGTTGACGGAACTCGCCATCCACCACGTAGGCAAGTTCGATGTAATCATGTGTATGCGGCTGGGTATGTTCCCCAGGAGCAAAAGAATAGCAGCAGCGAAAATCCTTCTTAATCGGGAACAGGGACGCGTTCAGAATTCCACAGGAAATGTTCCAGCAGAGCAGAAATAGCGGAGCGGCCGCCGGCGGAAAGGTTTTTACCTCCGGTGCGCTCTTATCATATTCCGGGCAGATGAGACGGCTGCGCAGAGGATCTTCGTAAGAAAGTAGCGGCAGATCAGAATCTGTAAGCTCTCTGCAGAGCCGGATCAGGTTTGAAGACATAGCAGGCCTCCTGTATCATGAAACGGTATTTTGTCATATCGGTTGCGGCCAGCTCATATGGCCTGAAATCGTTACTCCTATTGTACCCATACCGAAAGAAAAAAGCAAGGAAAAGCAGGAAGGAAAGTCGGAATAGGTAACCGCTGCAGGGGAAGATGCGGAATTAGGGAATTGCAAAGCCACGCGGGAAATCATATAATGGTGCCATATATGTGATAAAGTAAGAAACATGAACGAAACAGTGATTAGTGGTCAGAAAAACAGTGATTGGAAAAGGAAGAAGATTTCGAAGGCAGACATGAAGAATGTGAAAGCACAGGGAAAGGAGAAACTCGGAAATGGAAAATGAGAAGAATACCGCGCAGGAAATCCTGCAGGAGGAACTTGCGGCTATTTATATCGGTAACCTGAATACGGTGGATGAGGATCTGATCCTTCCGGAGCAGGGAAAGAAGGGATGCCGCTTCACCTGGGAATCCGGAGAGGAGAGATTTATCGAGCCGAACGGAAAGGTACATCGTCCCCTGCACGGAATGGGAAGCCGCAAGGTCATTCTTACTGTAACCGGTGAATATCAGGGCTGTACGGCACAGCGCCGCTTTGAGGCGAATGTACTTCAGCAGGAGAAGACGATGGACATTACCGGCGTACGTCCGGTGAAGATACGTCTCGCCTGCGGCTGTCCGGTGTGTCTGCCCTCTGTAGCAATTGTAACGTGCGCAGACGGACGCAGAACCACACGCCCGGCAGAATGGTCGGAGTTGGTGAAGAACGGGGCTTATTCCCGTGCTGAGGGCCGTGTAGAGGGTACAGAGCTTCCTGTGGAAGCTGAGATCTTCTGGGAAGATTCAGTGTCCGGAGAAACATCCGCACCGGAGAAGAAGCTGGAATATATCGCGATGAACGGTGTGCGTCTGGCGGAAGGAACTCCTTACGCCGAGGCGCAGGAGCGTATGGTAAAATTCCTGCTGGCACAGGACGACGATCAGATGCTCTATAATTTCCGCACGGCAGCCGGACTTTCCACGCAGGGTGCGGAACCGATGACCGGCTGGGATGCGGATGAATGCAAGCTGAAGGGTCATACGACCGGTCATTACCTGTCCGGACTGGCTCTGGCCTACGCGGCGACCGGCGATGAAAGGATTCTGGAGAAGATCAACTACATGGTAAGCGAGCTCCGGATCTGCCAGAAGGCTTTCGAGGGGAAGGAAGGCTACCGTCCTGGTTTCCTGAGCGCTTATTCCGAAGAGCAGTTCGACCTTCTGGAGCAGTATACGAAGTACCCGGAGATCTGGGCGCCCTACTATACGCTGGACAAGATCATGTCCGGCTTGTACGACTGTCTGACACTGGCGTCCTGCCATCTGGCCGGAGAGATTCTCTTCCCGATGGCAGACTGGGTATACGACCGCCTTTCCCGCCTGGATCAGAGTGTGCTGAACAAGATGTGGTCCATGTACATTGCCGGTGAGTACGGCGGCATGTACGGAATAATGATTAAGATTTACGCGCTGACGAAGAAGCCGGAGCACCTGAAGGCTGCCCGCCTCTTCCTGAATGAGAAGCTGTTCTACCCGATGGAGGAGAACTGCGATACGCTGGAGGATATGCACGCCAATCAGCATATCCCGCAGATTATCGGCGCTATGGATGATTTTATTGTCAATGGAAGAGAGCAGGACTGGAAGATTAGCTCGAACTTCTGGAATATCGTGACCAGTGGCCATACCTACTGCATTGGCGGTGTCGGTGAGACCGAAATGTTCCATCGTGCAGGAACCACCTGCGATTATCTTACGGATAAGGCAGCGGAAAGTTGTGCCAGCTACAACATGATCCGCCTCACCGGGCAGATTTTCCCGTATACTGTGGACGGCGCGATGATGGATTACTACGAGAATACGCTGAGCAACCATATCCTGGCAAGTGCCAGTCAGACGGAGGACGGCGGTACGACCTATTTTATGCCTCTGGGTCCCGGCGGAAAGCGCTTCTATGATACAGATGAGAATACCTGCTGTCATGGCACCGGCATGGAGAGTCGTATACGTTATCAGGGAAATATTTACGCAGCGGACGAAAAATATCTCTACGTGAACCTCTGGATTGCGTCTCAGCTGTTCTCCGGAGAGAAGGTATCCATCCGGACAGAAGAAGAGGGCTGTCTGAAGCTTACCGCAAGAGAGAATATGGCGAAAGCGCCAGCGATCCGCATCCCCGGATGGGCGGAAGGAAAGGTTACGGTTCTCGTAAACGGCGAGGAAACGAAGGATTTTACCATTCAGAACGGATATCTGTACTTCGCTCGTCCGTTGAAGAGAAAAGAAACTCTGGAGGTAAGAACCGTTCCGGAACTGAGAGTTCTCGCCACGCCGGATGAGAAATTCGTGAACCTTGCCTATGGCTCCCACATCCTGGCAGCGCTCTCCGATCAGCAGGAGTGGATTACACTTCCCGCTCTGGATGCGTTCCGTCAGACCGGAAGCAGCCATTTTGAAGCGAACGGTATCCGCTACGTTCCGCTTCCGGAGGCAGATCTTCAGGCCTGCCATGTATATTTTCACAAAAAATAAAGATTAGGACTTTAAATGCCGGATTGCAGAGAAATGGAATCCGGCATTTTTCTGTGGACAAAGAGAACTCAGGAATTCTCTTTTGTGGATAAGCCAAAAAAATCCGTGGAAAAAAAAGAAAAAAAACACGAAAGTTATTGACACACCCCAAAGAGTGTAATATAATTTATCAGTGCGACGTCGGGTGAGTTCTGCCCTGTCCAATGCCCCGGAGAGGCGGGAACACAAGATGCTGCGAGACAGAAAAAATATACTTGCAATAGATTTTATAAGGAGGCTTACCCCATGAAGAGTTTTATGGCCAGCCCGTCCAACATCGAGAGAAAATGGTATGTTGTTGACGCTGAAGGAAAGACCCTGGGCCGTCTGGCATCTGAAGTTGCCAAGGTTCTGAGAGGAAAGAATAAACCCACCTTTACCCCCCATATCGATACCGGTGATTATGTGATCGTAGTAAACGCAGCAAAGATCGCTGTAACCGGCAAGAAGCTGGATCAGAAGATTTACTATCATCATTCCGATTATGTTGGCGGTATGAAGGAAACCACCCTGCGTGAGATGCTTGCAAAGAAGCCTGAGAAGGTTATCGAGCTTGCAATTAAAGGCATGCTTCCCAAGGGCCCCCTGGGACGCCAGATGATCACGAAGCTTCACGTATATGCAGGTCCGGAGCATGAGCAGCAGGCTCAGAAGCCGGAAGCACTTACGTTCTAATAGGGTGAAAGGAGGAAGAAAGAATGGCTAACAAGCTTTATGGAACCGGCAGAAGAAAGAAGAGTATTGCCCGTGTATACCTGGTACCCGGTACCGGTAAGATCACCATCAATAAGAGAGATATCGATGAGTACTTTGGTCTGGAGACTCTGAAGACCGTAGTACGTCAGCCCCTGGTTGCTACCGAGACTACCGATAAGTTCGATGTTAAGGTTAACGTTCATGGCGGCGGCTTCACCGGCCAGGCTGGTGCGATCCGTCACGGTCTGTCCCGTGCTCTGCTGAACGTAGATCCTGAGTTCCGCCCGATCCTGAAGAAGGAAGGCTACCTGACCAGAGATCCTCGTATGAAGGAGAGAAAGAAATACGGCCTCAAGGCCGCTCGTCGCGCGCCTCAGTTCTCCAAGAGATAACAGGCCCGACAAACCAATTCAAAAATGCTCAAAAAGCCCGGAACCATGCGGTTTTCCGGGCTTTTTCCTTTCCAAAAAGTCTGTTGTCCTTTGTCTGGTTTTGGCAGGATTTGACCTCGCCTGACCCGGTTTTTCTTGATTAATAATGGGGCAACAGGCCCTTTTTGACCCCGTTATGATTAAAAAATGGGGCAACTGCGAGCCGAAATCGGGGTGTTTTAGAGGGCATTTTCCCCTTCATTTTTTCGATCCCATGACGGCCTGTGTGAGAGGTTTTTCTTTTGAAGGGGATGTCCTGATTTGTCAGGATTTGACCAAACCGAATCCAGTTTATCTTGTCCTTCTGAGTTGCCGCTGCTGTGTTTCAAGTGGATGAACTCTCGCACATTTGCGGCGTAGCGTTCCTTCCATATATACTGAAAGCGTAAAGGAGGAACGCCCTATGAAAAAACGGAAATTTAAGATAACCCTCACCCCCGCCGAGAACAGCATTGTGATCCAGAGCCTGAATCACCTGCGCAATACCATGCTCCGTGAAAACCGGGACACCGGCTGCCTGGACGAACTTCTGCTCAAAGCCATGTGCGCCCCGGTGAAGAAGATGTAAAATTACATATCGCTGCCAGATGAGCCGCTTATTCTTTTCAGCAAGAGTAAGCGGCTTTTTTCATGCCCATCTTTCGGATTTTCCGCATACATAGCCGTCCGTCTTGCCAACGGGCGGCTAAATCTAAGAAGAAGGAGGACATGAAAATGCCGGAACAGAGTAGCCGCCCCAGGGATGGCCGCGTGATCGCGCTGGCCAACCAGAAAGGCGGCACAGGCAAAACCACCACGACGGTGAACCTGGGCATTGGTTTAGCCCGTCTGGGGAAAAAGGTGCTGCTCATTGACGCAGACCCCCAGGGCGACCTCACCACCTGCCTGGGCTGGCAAGATCAGGACAGCCTGCCCACCACCCTGGCCACTGTTATGGAGAAGGTGATCCGGGATGAGCCATTCACCACGGATGAGGGCATTTTGCATCACAGCGAGGGCGTAGACCTTATGCCCGCCAACATTGAGCTGTCCGCACTGGAAATGAGCCTGGTCAACGCCATGAGCCGGGAGTTCACGCTGCGCACCTACGTCGATGAAGTCAAGAAGCAGTACGATGTGGTTCTCA
>JABLTL010017349.1_pt1 | contig 25592 bp, 17 predicted proteins | sample 7160151 | NCBI WGS metagenome assembly JABLTL01 (sample SAMN14651223, study PRJNA627086) | human gut metagenome | isolation source: feces | host: Homo sapiens
GTAAAATAATATATATACTATGTTTAGTAGTTGAAAGAATTAGGAGGAAATGCGTATGAAAAAGACAGTAAAGAGAAGAATGGCAGCTGTTGCATTAAGTGTGGGATTGTTAGCAATTCCGCTGACCGAGGTTCAATTTCAGGCTTATGCGGCAGAAGAAAGCAATGATATCATAACAAATGATGAAAATGGGATACCTGATAAGGCATTATATGACTACGTATTGAAAAAAGGAGATACAAACAAAGATGGTGTCTTGACGGTAGAAGAAGCGGAAAAAATACAAGAAGTCGACATTTATAGCAGTAAAATAACAGATATTACAGGAATACAATATTTAAAAAATTTAAAAAAATTGTCAATATATAAAAGTAAGATTTGTGATATAAGAAGCCTGAATGGGATGAGTAATTTGGAGAAACTGAATTTATCATATAATAAAATCAGTGATATCAGTGGGTTGAATGGGCTGAGTAGTTTGAAAGAATTGAATTTATCAGGTAATCAAATCAGCGATATTAGCAGTTTAGGCGGTTTGAGTAGTTTGGAAACTCTAGATTTATCAGATAATCAAATTAGTGATATTAGTGCTTTAAGTGGTTTGGCTAGTTTGAAAACATTAGGCTTAACAGCAAATCAAATTAGTGATATTAGCAGTTTAGGTGGTCTGACTGGTTTAAAAAGCTTAAGATTAAGGGCAAATCAGATTAGCGATATTAGCAGTTTAAGTAATTTAAAATTGTTAGAAGCATTAGATATGATATCAAACCAAATTAGTGATATTAGTGTTTTGAGTGGTCTAAAAAAACTGGAGTATTTATATTTGTCGTCAAATAATATTAAAGATATTAGCTGTCTGGAAAATTTGGTCAATTTAAGTCATTTAAACTTAGATTCAAATCAAATTAGTGACATCAGTAGTTTGAGCGGCTTAAGCGAGTTGAGTGAATTAAGACTGCAATCCAATCAAATCAGGGATATCAGCAGTCTGGACGGATTAAAAAAATTGACATATTTAAGACTGGAATCAAATCAAATTAAGGATATCAGCAGTTTAGGTAGTTTGAAAAAAATGAAAACACTGTATTTGTCATCAAATCAAATTGACGATGTCAGTAGTTTAAGCGGTTTAAGTGAGTTAAACTATTTGTATTTGGATTCAAATTCAGTCAATGATATTAGCGGTTTAAAGGAACTAAGTAAATTGTATGTATTGGATTTATCATCAAATGAAATCAGTGATATTAGCAGTCTGAGCGGTTTGAGTAATATGAAAAATTTAAGATTATCATCAAACAAGATTAGTAATATCAGTGCACTGGCGGGTATGGAATGGCTAGAAGAATTAAATTTAGCATCGAATCAAATTAGTGATATCGGTGCCTTGGCAGGTTTAAGTAAATTAGAAAATTTATTTTTGGATTCAAATCAAATTAGTGATATTAGCAGTCTTGCAAATTTAAAAGTGTACATGCTGGAATTGAGTAATAACAATATAAGTGATATTAGTTCATTAAAGGATAGTACATTAGTAAAAAGAATAGCGGGACATTTAAAAAATGGCAAGGTTGTTCATATAGATGAACAACGATTGGCAAATTATAATTTGGTAGTGGGTTTAGAAATAGCAAATGGAAATAACATTTCTTTAAAGCAGGCAAAGGAAGTGTTGCCGGAGGCTTTATTTGATTCAGAGGTGTATGATTATTATAGTGATTTAAATGTATTTGAGGGGTATCGTTATACAGATACAGGCAAAAAATGGATTGATACACAGCAATTTAAAGACACTGATAAAAGTGGGGTTTTTGTATCAGAAGACGGAAGTATTCATTATTATGCTGACGGTGAAGAAGATACAACGTATACCGGCATGGCGGCGGATTCAGACGGAAACAGATACTGGTTTGACAACGGCATAGCCGCAAGGGATAAACAGGTATACAGTCCGGCAGATGATGCGTGGTATTGGTTTGATGCCAACGGTACTATGGCAGTCGGAAAAGATGTATTTGTACCAAAGAGCAACGATGACCGTTCCGAAGGAAAATGGGTGCGTTACGATGAGAACGGACACATGGTAAAGGGCGAAGACTATGCCAACGGCGGATGGTACAGATTTGACGAAACAACCGGCGAAATGGCAAAAGGTTTCTATACCGTACAGGACAGCGATAACACAAAGCTGTATTATTATAATGAAGACACAGGAATCATGGAACATGGTGCTATCAATATTGACGGTACGGAATATGCCTTTGATGATGTGACAGGTGTTGCGGTAAACAACAGCTGGTACAACATAGACAATGCACCGTACTGGTATGAAAACGGTATCCGTCAGGGTATGGAAGGCAGAGGCAAGGAAATCTATGACCCTGCAAGTGACGGCTGGTACTGGCTGGATGCGGTAGACGGCGGTAAAAAGGCAGTCAGCAAGGACGTTTATCAGGAATCTTATGCAGGAGCATATGCAGACCGCGAAGACGGAACAGGCAAGTGGGTACGTTACGATGAAAACGGACGTATGATTAAAGGCTGGAGTGAAAAAGACAATAATACCTATTACTTTGACGAACAGACAGGTGCAATGGTGAAAGGCTGGGCAAATATTGACGGTACGGATTATTATTTTGATACAGTCACAGGTATCAGAGCATAAAACGTGCATTGAAAATATGTTATAGGTGATGTATTATAACACTATAAACTTGTTTTAAAAGGTATGATATGTCTATTGATTTTAGGAAAGGAGTATGTCTATGAAAAAAGTAGATTTAAAAAGAGGAATTGCGGTCTGCTGTTCGGCGGTTCTGGCAGTAGGAACAGTTTTGCCGGGAACCGGTGTGCTGGCTGTGGCTGGTGAAAAGTATCAGGCTGTGACGGAAGACACACAGGAAACGGGAGAAGCTGGTACGGATTTTGTGACAGAAGAAGCAGAGGAACAGGAAAATGTACGTGGCGGCTATGTTGTCAACAATTATACAAAGATTAATGACAGTAAGCTGTATTACGATAACATGGATTTTAATGCAGACTATGTCACATTTATGGGTGAGCAGAAATATGATTCTTACATTTATACGGACAGTGGATATTTTATGCTTCACAAAGATGAGGGAAGCAGATGTGAAAACGCATCATCAGGCTGTGAAATTAAGCAGTCGAAGGAATTGACCTTTATCGGTTTGGACGGAACAATTAAAAACATCAGTAATGTTGCGGAAGACGGAAGCAATAAATATGATGTAATTTATGATGTCTTTGGAACATTTGGCGGAGAAGAATTGATTCAGGTAAAAAAGGACAACAAAGTAGGTCTGATGAATAAAGAAGGAAACATTCAGAAACTGGGAAACAGTTTCTGGTATGATGAAATGTCTTTATTTACTGTAGATGGAAATTCGTATCTGTTATTAAAAAATTATACGTCAGATACCGTGTTTGATTGTGAAATTGTTCAGCAGGTGGGGATAGTTTCAGTCGTAAATAGCGGCTGTCAGAAGATTACAAAATGCGGTGCTTATTTAGAATTCCAAATGGAAGACGGAACCAATGTAATATGTGATTTCGCAGGAAATGAGCGCTTGAAAAATGTAACGGGAGCCGTTCAGATTGGATATACGCATGTAAATGACGGAACATTTTATTATATAACAGATGAAACGGTAACAACAGTATATGATAATGATTTCAATCAGCTTTTTGAAGTTTCGGGCGCATACAGTTCAGTATCTGCCGCAGAAGTGACAGAAGACGGAACGGTAAAAGTCTATTCATTAAGAAATGGAAATTCAATGAACAGGTGTGACAGTGCCGGTCAGAAATGGCTGGATAAGGACATGAACATAAAAAAATATGTAAATGGGGTGGGCGGCTATTGCACGGATAATGATACCCGCACAACTTATTTTATATCAGAAGACAGAAGTGTTCAGATGATACAGTCGGAACTGGAGAAAAGTTTTGACAAAGAAGTTGACAAAAAGCTTCCTTCAAGCTATTCAGGAAAGCAACGGTCAGATTCATTGGATTTAAGCGAAAGCGGTATTATTTATAAAAGTTCTGTAAAGATGACTTACAAAGATAATACAACAGACCAATTTGAGTTTTGCTGCATTTGTACAAAGTCCAGCGGTTATACGGAATATACAGTATTGAATGAAAGCGGTGAGGGCTATTATTTAAACGGGGCATTGTACGTTTTTGAAAAAACAGAGCCGCAAAGTATTGAGTATAACGGCAATCAGGTGAATTTAAAGTACCGGCTGACGGGTTATTACAATCTTATCAACGGCAGTACAGATTTTCAGAAGATAACACAGGATAGTTATTATGCTTCAAGTACCGGCAGTACGGTATACACTTTAGCCGGTGTAAAATATTGGCTGAGGGCTGGTGGAACACTGGAGGAGGCTCAATCCAATACAACGCAGGAAGATAAAGTAACGATTGGAACAACCGGATATTACTATACATATGTATGCGAAAATAGTGAATATACATTTACACTATACAATGATAAAGGTGAGGTCGTAAAGGGCGGCATTACCGGTGGAAAACGCTTTATGTCAACGTATCTTCCAATTAATGGCGGCATGGGCGAAAACAGCGAATATGCCCTTGATAAATTGGGTTATACAAGCCTTCAATATAATAATAGTAATGATGACCCGGTAGAGGGTGATACAATTTATTCATATACAGGTGTGCCGGTAATGTCCAATGTATTTATTGCATCAGCCAATAAAACCGGTTGGATTTTATGCTATAAGGAAAATGAGAATTCGGACTGCTACAGCTATCGTTTTATGCGTGTAAAGAATTTATGCCAGACCGTAGAAGACGGTGTACATGTAGATGAAAATGGCAGTATACATTATTATAAAGACGGTGAAGAAGATACAGCGTATACCGGCATGGCGGCGGATTCGGACGGAAACAGATACTGGTTTGACAACGGCACAGCCGCAAGAGATAAACAGGTATACAGTCCGGAAGATGATGCATGGTACTGGTTTGACGCCAACGGTACTATGGCAACCGGAAAAGATGTATTTGTTCCAAAGAGCAACGATGACCGTTCCGAAGGAAAATGGGTGCGTTACGATGAGAACGGACACATGGTAAAGGGCGAAGACTATGCAAACGGCGGCTGGTACAGATTTGATGAAACAACCGGTGAAATGGCAAAGGGCTTCTATACAGTACAGGACGGCGATAACACAAAGCTTTATTATTATAATGAAGACACCGGAATTATGGAACACGGCGCAGTAAACATTGACGGCACGGAATATGCCTTTGATGATGTGACAGGTGTTGCGGTAAACAACAGCTGGTACAGCATAGACAATGCACCGTACTGGTATGAAAACGGTATCCGTCAGGGTATGGAAGGCAGAGGCAAGGAAATCTATGACCCTGCGAGTGACGGCTGGTACTGGCTGGATGCCGTAGACGGCGGTAAAAAGGCAGTCAGCAAGGATGTTTATCAGGAATCTTACGCAGGCGCGTATGCCGACCGCGAAGACGGAACCGGCAAATGGGTACGCTACGATGAAAACGGACGTATGATTAAAGGCTGGTCTGAGCAGAACGGCAATCGTTATTACTTTGACCCGATTACGGGTGCTATGGCAAAGGGAACAACTGTGATTGACGGCACAACCTACACTTTTAGCTGGACAACCGGCGCATTACAATAATAACAATAACAGTAAAACACAGAAATCATGGGAGAAAATCCTGTGGTTTCTGTGTTTTTTTATGGGTATAACATGCCTCATTTCTGTCAATACTGTGCAAAAGCAAGAAAAACGGAGCGGATTATGAAGCGGTATTTGTATTTGGCGGCAGGGACATTTTTGATGGCGGCAGCATATAAGAGCATTTATCAGTCGGTGGGTATGGTGACCGGCGGATTTTCGGGAATCGGAGTCATTGTAAATCGTGTAACAGGTGGCGTATGGGCGGGCGGCGTGCCACTGTGGATTACCAATGTTACATTAAATGTGCCATTGTTTATTGCTGCATTTTATATAGAAGGAAAAGAATTTATAAAAAACACTGTTACCGGGGCGGTACTGCTTACACTGTACCTGGCGGTGCTTCCGGCAGTTCCCGTAGATGCAGCGGATTATCTGCTGGCGGCAGTGTATGGCGGGGCAGCCTGCGGAGCCGGTATCGGACTGGTGTTAAAATCCGGATTTACAACCGGCGGAACGGATATGCTGGGGGTATTGCTGCACCGGTTTTTCCGCCAGTATGCACTGGCAAGTATTATTCAGGTGCTGGACATGGCGGTTATTATTGCTGGTGTGCTGGTATTCGGAATGAGTGTCAGTCTGTATGCCATTATTGCCGTTTATGTCACGGCGCTGGTGACAGATACGGTGCTGGAAGGCACGAAGCAGGCAAGGGCAGTGTGGATTATTTCCGATAAAAATGAGCAGATTGCACCGGTGGTTATGGAAAAAATGCACCGTGGCATTACACGGTTTCCTGCAAGCGGGGTCTATACGCAGCAGGAAAAAAGTGTGCTGCTGTGCGTGGTTTCAATCAAACAGATACCGTATCTGAAAGAAATCGTAATGGAAATAGACGAAAACAGCTTTTTAATCGTTGGTGATGTTCGTGAAGTAATGGGGAATGGTTTTGTACAAAAGTTACAGTAAATCAGTGTCTATAGTAAATTTGACGAAAATATCCGCAGATATTTGTTGAAATACAATATGGTAATTATCGGCTGATTATTGTATTATTTATAACAACAACAGACGCGGGCAAGATGCGAAAGCGAAAGGCGTCATTTATTTAGGAGGATATTTTAAAATGGCAAGTTTATCACTTAAAAATGTTTGTAAAGTATATCCGAACGGTTTTGTTGCCGTAAAGGATTTTAATCTTGAAATCGCTGATAAGGAATTCATCATCTTCGTAGGACCTTCAGGTTGTGGTAAGTCTACAACTCTTCGTATGATCGCTGGTCTTGAAGAAATCAGTTCAGGTGAATTATGGATTGGTGATAAGTTAGTAAATGATGTAGAACCTAAGGATAGAGATATCGCGATGGTATTCCAGAACTATGCTCTTTATCCACATATGACAGTATATGATAACATGGCATTCGGTCTGAAGTTAAGAAAAGTACCAAAGGCTGATATCGATAAGGCTGTTCATGAAGCTGCTAAGATTCTTGATATTGAACATTTACTTGATCGTAAGCCAAAGGCTCTTTCAGGTGGTCAGAGACAGCGTGTTGCCATGGGTCGTGCAATCGTTCGTAGCCCTAAGGTATTCCTTATGGATGAACCTCTTTCAAACCTTGATGCAAAGTTAAGAGTTCAGATGCGTGTCGAAATCTCTAAGCTTCATCAGAGACTTGAAACAACAATCATCTATGTAACACATGACCAGACAGAAGCTATGACACTTGGTACAAGAATCGTTGTATTAAAGGATGGTATCATCCAGCAGGTAGATACACCAAGCAACCTTTACAACACACCAAACAACCTTTTCGTTGCTGGTTTCATCGGATCACCTCAGATGAACTTAATTGATGCTGAAGTTGTTCAGAGCGGTTCACAGGTAACATTAAAGATGAGCGATACAGTATCTATTACACTTCCGGCTGAAAAGAGTGAAAAGCTTAAGAGCTATGTTGGTAAGACTGTAGTAGTTGGTATCCGTCCAGAAGATATCAAGGATGATGAAGAGTTTGTTGCAGCTCATGCTGATCATACATTTGAAGCTCAGGTTAAGGTATATGAACTTCTCGGTGCAGAAGTTAACCTTCACTATGATATTGCACAGACAACATGTACAGCAAAGGTTAATCCTCGTACAACAGCTCGTCCTGGTGATACAGTTAAGTTTGCGATGGATATTGCAAGACTTCACGTATTCGATAAGGAAACAGAACAGGTTATCACTCACTAATTTGAATAAGTTACGTGATATGAAATCTGTAGAAATGGTTCCAAGAATCGTAATGTAAATCTAAAATTCATGAAATTTTTGAGGAAATGTATAGAAATTGTGCATTTCCTCTTTTTTTTTTTGGCAAATTGCATTACAATAGTAAAAGAACTAGCTAAAATCAAAGGAAAGGAAGTTTGGGATGATATCGAATCAGATTTTACAAACGACAGTTGATGGATTGAAGGCTATATCAAGAGTTGATTTCTGTGTAATAGATGCTGATGGTAAAGTGGCAGCGAAAACATTTGAGGATGCGCAAAACTGCATTGCAGATGCGATTGCATTTATGGACTCTCCGGCAGAAAGCCAGGTAGTGAATGGATATCAGTTTTTCAAGGTATTAGATGACCAGAATTTAGAATATATTCTTTTAGCAAAAGGAACAAGCGACGATGTGTATATGCTCGGAAAGCTTGCAGCATTTCAGATTCAGAATCTGTTTGTGGCATATAAGGAGCGGTTTGACAAAGATAATTTCATTAAGAATTTATTGCTGGATAACCTGCTGAGGGTAGATATGTATACAAGAGCTGAAAAGCTTCATATTGAAACAGATGTGAAACGTGTCGTATATATTATTGAAACAAAACATGAAAAGGATACGAGTGCGCTGGAAACAGTGCGTACATTGTTTGCGGGAAAAGTGCGTGACTTTATCACGGCGGTCGATGAGAAAAATATCATTCTCGTAAAGGAAGTCAAAGGTACGGAAACTTACGATGAGCTGGATAAGACCGCAGAGGTTATTATTGATATGCTCAATACGGAAGCGATGAGTGCTGCACATATTGCATACGGTACGATAGTCAATGATATTCGTGAAGTTTCGCGTTCTTATAAGGAAGCGAAGATGGCACTGGATGTCGGAAAGATTTTCTACAGCGACAAGAATGTGGTGGCATACAACCGCCTTGGAATCGGACGCCTGATTTATCAGCTGCCGATGCCGCTGTGCCAGATGTTTATTAAGGAAATTTTTGATGGCAAATCGCCAGATGAATTTGACGAAGAAACACTGTCAACCATCAATAAGTTTTTTGAAAACAGCCTGAATGTTTCAGAAACGTCCAGACAGCTTTATATCCACCGGAATACACTGGTGTATCGTCTGGATAAGCTGCAAAAGAGTACAGGACTGGATCTGCGTATATTTGATGATGCGATTACATTTAAAATTGCGCTGATGGTTGTAAAATATATGAAGTATATGGAAAGTATTGATACATTTTAATGGAGGAGATTACGGATGATAATCTTAGAGGATGTTACAAAGACGTATTCTTCTGGTGTCCCGGCGTTGAACGGGATTAATCTGCATGTCCAGAAGGGTGAGTTTGTATTTATAGTAGGTAAGAGTGGTTCTGGTAAGTCTACACTCATTAAGCTGTTGTTAAAGGAATTAGACCCGACAACAGGAAAGATTTATGTTAATAAAAAATATCTGAATAAAATTACAAGAAAGAAGCTGCCTTATTTAAGAAGGGATATCGGTGTTGTTTTTCAGGATTTCCGTCTGTTACCGGACAGAAACGTATTTGAAAATATTGCATTTGCACAGCAGGTCATTGAAGCACCGACAAGACAGGTTAAAAGCCGTGTATTGTCCATGCTTTCCATGGTTGGTCTGCTGGACAAGTATAAGGCATATCCGAATGAATTATCCGGTGGTGAACAGCAGAGAGTTGCGATTGCCAGAGCGTTAGTGAATCGTCCGGCAATTTTACTGTGCGATGAACCGACCGGTAATCTGGATCCTGCCAATTCGGCCGAAATCATGAAGATTTTAAATCAGGCAAATAAGCAGGGAACAACGGTGCTTGTGGTAACACACAATATGGAAATTGTACAGCAGATGAAAAAGAGAACAATTACCATGAGTGAAGGTAAAATAATCAGCGATTTGGAAAAAGGTGGATATTTCTATGAAGATTAGGTCAATATTTTATCATTTGAAACAGGGTTTCAAAAATATTTATAGAAACAGGCTGTTTTCCCTGGCTTCAATTGCCACCATTACAGCGTGTGTATTTTTGTTTGGCGTTTTTTATTCTATTATGATGAATTTTGAGTATATGGTAAAGAAGGCTGAAAATGAAGTCTGTGTTACGGTGTTCTTTGATGAAGGCCTTTCGGATACAGAGATTAAGAAGCTGGGTGATACAATCAGCAACCGTGTAGAGGTTTCAAGCGTTCATTATACATCGGCTGAAGAAGCATGGAATAACTTTAAGTCAGAATATTTTGCAGCATATCCGGATCTTGCGGAAGGCTTTAAGGATAATCCGCTGATTAATTCGGCATCCTATGAAGTTTATTTAAGTGATGCGGGAATGCAGGGAACGCTGGTTACATATCTTGAAAATCTGGACGGCGTGCGTCAGGTCAACCGTTCCGAAGCAACAGCGAGCGGTCTGTCAAGTGCGGCAAAGCTGGTTGGATATGTGGCAATTGCAGTGATTATAATTCTGCTCGCAGTTTCCATCTTCCTGATTACCAATACGATTGTCATTGGTATTACAGTCCGTAAAGAGGAAATTTCGATTATGAAATTTATCGGAGCAACGGATGCGTTTGTTAATGCACCGTTCTTCGTAGAGGGTATTGCAATTGGTATCATCGGTGCGATTATTCCGATTGTGATTTTCCGTTATATGTATCAGAATGTTATTGCATATGTTTTAAATAAATTCTCAATTTTGAATAACATTCTGGCATTTCTCCCGGTATCAGAAGTATTCCGGATTCTTACACCGGTTGCAATCGCGCTGGGTATTGGAATTGGTGCACTGGGCAGTTTCTTTGCTGTACGGAAGCACGCAAACGTTTAATGAACAACAAGGTGCTGTCGCAGGAAAGCCACGAGATGACTCTTGCGTGGCACCTTTCGTTTTTGGGGCGAAACATATACCCTGATGGGCATAGTCGCTTAAGAATGGAGGAAAGTATGGCACATAGGCGAATAAAAAGAGGGATTTCCGTAGTTCTTATTCTGTTTATGCTGGTCATTTATGTCAATGCGCCGTTTGGAAACGGAATCCGCGCATTTGGGGATACAGTAACAGATTTGAATCAGGCAAAAGATAAGCAGGACCAGTTAAGCAGTCAGTATGAAGATACGAAAAAACAGCTGGAACAGCTCCAACAGGAATCTGCGGATACGAAAAGTTATATCGAACAGCTGGACGGAAAAATGTCAACGCTGGATAGCAGTCTGCAGTCATTGAATACGCAGATTGAGGATATGCAGAATCAGATAGAAGAAGCCAGGGTCAATCTGGAACAGGCTGAAATTGATGCAGATGTGCAGTATGATTCGATGAAATTAAGAATCCAGTTTATGTATGAGAGAAATGAAGATACATATCTGGACATTTTGCTGTCTTCATCGAGTCTTGCGGATTTGTTAAATAAAGCGGATTATATTACAAAAATTTCAGAGTATGACAGACAGAAGCTTCAGGAGTATGAAGAAACGATTCAGTATATTGAGCAGACAAAACAGAATTTGGAAAGCGATTATGCGGAACTGGATACGATGAAGATTTCACTTGAAGATCAGAAGTCAGCGCTGGCTCTGGTACAGCAGGCAAAGGAACAGGAACTTGCGGCGCTGTCAACACAGACGACACAGACAGCATCGACAAAGGCGCAGCTTGAAAAAGAGATGCAGGAGCAGGAGAATGAAATCTTAAATCTTGTAGCGAAGAAGCAGCAGGAAGATGCGGCAGCAAAAAAAGCCGAGAAAGAAAAGAAGAATCAAAACAGCAGCTCGGGACAGAATAGCAATAGTAACAGTAATAGCAGCAGTAACAGCGGAAATAGTTCAACACCGTCAAGCAGTGGATTTATCTGGCCAACGGTTTCAAAGCGTATTACATCGCCGTTTGGTGATACGGAGGATCGAAGTTCGCCGCATAAGGGACTGGATATCGGTGCAGTCAGTGTTGGTGTTGCCGGTGATCCGATTTATGCTTCAGCATCAGGAACTGTTATTATTGCAAAATATAGTGCAACTGCGGGCAATTATATTACGATTGACCATGGAAACGGATTCAGTACGGTTTATATGCATTGTTCGGCTTTGAAGGTTTCGGTCGGTGATACCGTAACGCAGGGACAGACCATTGGATTGATGGGAACAACAGGAAATTCAAATGGTGTCCATCTGCATTTTGCAATGATTAAGAATGGAACGTATGTGAATCCACAGTCGTATTTGTAAAGAAAATTACTTATAAAGAACGGCATAGGTGAAGATATATAGCTGCAGAACAGCATATTTATAAGGAAGGAAGCCGTAAAAACAGCAGGAAGGATTTAGACAGCGCATGAATGAGTTAGAAGAAAATCAGCAGACGGTGAAAAAGAGCGGATTTGGCAGAGGTCTGATATTCGGTGCGATAGCCGGTTTGTCAATTGCCATACTGGCAGGTGTTGTTCTTTTAAACGTTTTTTATCACAAAGGATTTGTCCATATAGGCGTAAATGGTGAAATTTATGTGCAGGATACAGCAACGACAGAAGATGAAGGCATTGGCAGCGAGGTAGAAGCAAAGCTGAATGCAATGGATTCTTTAATGGATTTGTTCTACATGGAAGATGTGGATACGGACACGGCAAAAGAGATGATTTACAAGGCGTATCTGGCATCTTACGGTGATAAATATACGGTTTATTATACACCGGATGAATATCAGAGTCTGGTGGAATCCACAACCGGAAAGTTTTATGGTATCGGCGCGGTCTGCCAGAAAAGTGATGACGGTGCAGTGCTGGTGATTGACGCGTATGAAGACGCACCGGCTTATGCGGCGGGACTTCGCAATGGCGATAAAATTACAACGGTGGACGGAACTGATATTACGGACATGGATTTAAGCAGTGCGGTGGCGTTGATAAAAGGTGACAAGGGAACCAGTGTCCATTTGGATGCAATCCGTGATGAAACAGCTTTTTCCGTTGATGTGGTGCGGGATGAAATTCATACCCAGACCGTAAAATATGAAATGCGGGAAAATCAGATTGGATATTTGTCAATTTCGGAATTTGACGATGTTACGACGCAGCAGTACAAGGATGCGTTGCAGGCGTTGGAAGATGCAGGCATGCAGGGACTTGTGATTGATTTGCGGGATAATCCGGGTGGTGTGCTGGATACGGTTGTCAAAATGCTGGATTATACACTTCCGGATGGGCTGATTGTGTATACAGAAAACAAAAGCGGCAAAAGGACAGAGTATAAGGGGACAGACGGTCATGAACTGGATATACCGATAGCAGTTTTAGTCAACGGCAACAGTGCCAGTGCTTCGGAAATTTTTGCAGGTGCCATGCAGGATTACGACAAGGGTGAAATTATCGGAACACAGACCTTTGGAAAAGGAATCGTTCAGACGATTAAGCCGTTGACGGACGGAAGTGCCATAAAACTGACAACGGCAAAATATTACACACCAAACGGTCAGAATATCCATGGACAGGGTGTGACACCGGATATTACGGTAGAACAGGGAACAGATGAAAATGAGGACGCTCAGTGGAATACAGCGGTTGAATATCTGATGGAGGAAATGCAGAAATAGATATGAATTTTCAACCTGTACAAAATAAATAAAATGAATATATAGTAGATAAAGAATAAGCCCCTTTGGCAGACATGGTAAATTGTACCGGTTCCAAAGGTTAGACGTAAAAATCTAATCTTTTGGAGAGCGGTACAAAGAACCCGGACTGCTGCAGGGGCTTTAATTATTACAAAAAATCGTCAATGCACAGCGGGCTGCCGAGCGGTTCACGTAAGACCTGAAGACACATATCGCTGCGTGTGCCCTGTGACCATTTGATAAGTGTCATACAACGGTTTTCGATTTCAATCGCAGTAATGCCGGCGGGGGATACACAGCTTCCGGTGTTGCAGTACGGAGAGGTACGGTTTCCGATAACGGGGCGGTGGGTGTGACCGGCAATCAGAATCAGTTCGTGCTGTTTTGCCCATGCGGACAGCTTCTTTTCCGTAGTATTTTTCTTTGTGTGGTTTTTGGCGGCACTGGTTGGATCAGGGATTCCAAGGGATTCCAAAGGACGCCATACATAGCGGACAAGAAACCGTGAAAGCCGCCAGAAGGTGCTGTTTAACAAATCACTTTGATGTCCGTGCAGTAAAAAGAGGTCTTTTCTTTTGGCGCAGTCTTTTAAAATAATTCCGGGATAAAATGTAATTTCGGGAAACAGCGGGATTTCACACTGCTCCTGCCAGCAGAAGCACGAAGAAAAACAACGTCCGCTAAAGTGGGCACTGCGTTTGGTAATATCGTGGTTACCGTAGACGGCGTAAAACCGGTGTTTCGCATAAAAGCGGGAGAGCAGTTCAAAACTTTGGGCATGCATTTCGCGAATCGGGCACATGGAGCGGTTTTCCCAAAGTTCATCGCCGTCACCCAGTTCAATATAAGTAAAGCCGTGGGAAAAGTAGTATTTTAAGGCAGCAAGATAGAGATATTCATTTTTCAGGAAATTATCATTGCTTCTGCCTGTTCCGCGGTGGCAGTCACTAAACAGTACATATTTTGATGAAGGATTTAAGGGCAGACAGAAAGCGTTTTCATAGGCATTTGTAATACGTGAATTGGCACTCATAGACAGGTCACCTCCGGCATCGGTGGAATTTCTGCGTTTTGTGGCGTTTCATCCGCAGCAGGCGGCGGAAGGCAAACGGCAGATAAAAGTACAGATATAGAATCTGTTCATAACAGTTGGCAAAAGGTCGTGTGATTTTATTAAAAATACGACAATAAATGCGGTTTACGCGCTGTGCCATGTGCGTAACAAACGGACGTTTACAGCGCGGCTGGAAGCTGTGCGGTATGCCGAAGGTAAAGGCAACGGAAGCACTGCACAGTTCAATATCGTAAGGGCAGTACCCTTTGGCAATCAGTGCATCGGCGAAGCTGTCCGCCATTTCACGGTCTAAAAAGGTGATGGAAATGCGCAGTGACAAATCCTGCGGATAGGCAAAAAATCCCGGACGGAAGCCCGTCAGCCACCAGTGGGTCTGTGCGATGCAAAACAGTGGTCTGCCTTGATAAAAAAGCTGCATGGATAGCGGCAGCATGAGGGAATTGGAAATGCTTTCAAAGCGGGCATTGGTAAGCCGGTCCGGTGACAAAATTGTATCTGCACGGTAGATGCCGATTTCGGCGCCGCAGCTGATACCGTACTGACCTTTCCAGAATTCAATCAGCCATGTTCTGTTATCATAGTCAAAATAAACCGGTTCGCAGTCAAATACCATTTTAAAATGTGGTGCAGAGTAGTCAAAAAGACGTGTATAGCCAAAGGTGCGCTGCCACGAATCAATATCGGATGTGATAATATTCTGCTGTGGGCAGGAGAGAAATCCAAACGGCTGCATCAGTTCGTCAAGCAGCTTTTTCTGTGCACAGGGGCTCATATTGCGGATTTTTTGGATAATCCGTTTTCTGCGCCGGTGAAAAAAGACCGCAAAAAAAATGCATATCAGGATGAAAATGCCGAAGAAAATGTACATAGGAAAATCCTTGAGCTTGTTTTTATTATGATATGCGGGCGGAGATGAAATGTGTGCCGAAAGAAGCCGGGATAAAATGAAGATGAAGCGGATTCGTATAAAGTGTGGCCTATGTTGAAATAATTAAATGAAGTACATTTATAATAGAAAGAAAATAAAAATAGAACAAATGTTTGAAAATGCTGTACATTAAAAAATGGGTGTGGTATAATCCAGTTAGAAAAGAAGCCGCAGTGTTGAAAGTAGAGGATAGAGGTTATGGAGCGTTTTAAATTAGTATCAGAATATCAGCCGACCGGCGACCAGCCGCAGGCAATCGAGAAGCTGGCGAAAGGTTTTGAGGAGGGAAACCAGTTTGAAACGCTGGTGGGCGTTACCGGTTCGGGCAAGACATTTACAATGGCAAATATTATTGAGCGGGTGCAGAAGCCGACACTCATTATTTCGCATAATAAGACGCTGGCGGCACAGTTGTACGGGGAGATGAAGGAGTTTTTCCCGGAAAATGCAGTAGAGTACTTTGTTTCCTATTACGACTACTATCAGCCGGAAGCTTATGTGCCGTCCAGTGATACGTATATTGCAAAGGATTCGGCAATTAATGATGAGATTGATAAACTGCGCCATTCGGCAACTGCCGCACTGTCAGAGCGGCGGGATGTGATTATTGTAGCTTCGGTTTCGTGCATTTACGGTTTAGGTGCGCCGGTGGATTATCAGAACATGGTGATTTCGTTAAGACCGGGCATGGAAAAGGATAGGGACGACGTAATCCGCAAGCTGATTGACATTCAGTATGTCAGAAGCGATACGGATTTTAAGCGTGGTACATTCCGTGTGCGCGGGGACGTTTTGGAGGTGTATCCGTCTGCATCCAGCGGCGACGCGGTCCGTGTGGAGTTTTTCGGGGATGAAGTAGACCGGATTGCACAGATTGATTCACTGACAGGTGAGGTCAAGCTGGAATTAGATCACATTGCCATTTTCCCAAACTCCCATTATGTTGTTGAGAAAGAAAAAATGGAACAGGCGATTGTGAATATCAAAGCGGAGTTAGAGGAGCGTGTAAAGTTCTTTAAAAGTGAAGATAAGCTGATTGAGGCACAGCGGATTGCGGAACGGACGAATTTTGATATTGAGATGATGCAGGAAACGGGATTTTGTTCGGGTATTGAGAATTATTCCAGACATCTTGCGGGACTTCCGGCAGGAGTGCCGCCGTATACACTGATGGACTACTTCCCGGATGATTTTTTAATTATTGTCGATGAGTCGCATATCACGATTCCACAGATACGCGGCATGTATGCAGGCGACCAGTCCAGAAAGTCGACACTGGTGGATTACGGCTTCCGTCTACCGTCTGCGAAGGATAACAGACCGCTGAATTTTACGGAATTTGAAAATAAGATTTCGCAGATGCTGTTTGTATCGGCAACACCGGCAGCATACGAGCGGGACCACGAACTGCTGTCTGCCGAGCAGATTATCCGCCCGACAGGTCTGTTAGACCCGGAAATCAGCGTGCGTCCGATTGACGGACAGATTGACGATCTGGTATCGGAGATTCACAAAGAAACTGAAAAACATAACAAGATTCTTGTGACAACACTGACAAAGCGCATGGCAGAGGATTTAACGGATTATCTGAAAGAACTGGGAATCCGTGTAAAATATCTGCATGCGGATATTGATACACTGGAGCGACAGCGCATTATCCGCGATATGCGCCTGGATGCGTTTGATGTGCTGGTCGGCATTAACCTTTTAAGAGAAGGTCTGGATATTCCGGAAATTTCGCTGGTTGCCATTCTTGATGCGGATAAGGAAGGCTTTTTAAGAACGGAAACCTCACTGGTACAGACGATTGGACGAGCCGCACGAAACAGCGAAGGACACGTTATCATGTATGCGGATAAGATTACGGAGTCTATGGAAAAGGCAATCGGGGAAACAGAGCGCCGCAGAAAGATTCAGCAGGCATATAATGAAGAACACGGGATTACGCCGCAGACAATCCGCAAAGCAGTGCGTGATTTAATCAGTATTTCAAGAGCGGCAGAGGCAGATGACAGACCGTCCGACACGTTAAAGAAGGATTATGAATCCATGAGTGTCAAGGAACTGGAAAAGGTAAAGAAAGAAATTGAAAAGAATATGCACAAGGCAGCGGCAGAATTAAACTTCGAGGAAGCTGCGGCCCTGCGTGATAAGATGATAGAGATTAACCAGTATCTTTATGAAAACAAGTAAATGATAGTAAAAAAATGAAAAACATTGTTAGAAAATGGAGGAAACAATGGAAAAGGGAAAATTCAGGCAGTTTATTAAAATACGCGGAGCAAATGAACATAATCTGAATAATATTTCGGTCGATATTCCAAGAAACGAGCTGGTTGTGCTTACAGGGCTGTCCGGTTCGGGAAAGTCTTCATTGGCATTCGATACCATTTATGCGGAAGGTCAGCGAAGATATATGGAATCCCTGTCTTCTTATGCAAGACAGTTCCTCGGACAGATGGAAAAACCAAATGTAGAGAGTATTGAAGGCTTATCCCCGGCGATTTCTATTGACCAGAAATCTACGAACCGCAATCCGCGTTCAACGGTCGGTACGGTGACGGAAATTTACGATTATTTCCGACTGCTGTATGCAAGAGTCGGCATTCCGCATTGTCCGAAGTGTGGCAGGGAGATTAAGAAACAGACGGTTGACCAGATGGTAGATGTGATTATGCAGTTACCGGAACGGACGAAAATCCAGCTTCTGGCGCCGGTTGTCCGCGGACGAAAGGGTGAACATGTCAAGTTGTTTGAACAGGCTAAAAAGAGCGGTTATGTCCGTGTAATTGCAGATGGCAATATGTATGAACTGACCGATGAGATTAAGCTGGAAAAGAATAAAAAGCACAATATTGAAATTGTAGTGGACCGCTTATCCGTGCGGGAAGGAATCCAGAAGCGTCTGACCGATTCGATTGAAACCACACTGAAACTTGCAGACGGTCTGATGACAGTGGATGTCATTGGCGGTGAGCCGATGCATTTCAGCCAGAGCTTTGCCTGCCCGGATTGTGAAATCAGTATTGAAGAAATCGAACCGAGAAGCTTCTCATTTAACAATCCGTTCGGTGCGTGTCCGGAGTGTTTCGGACTGGGCTATAAAATGGAATTTGATGTCGGACTGATGATACCGGATGAGCGGTTAAGCATTGATGAAGGTGCGATTGTGGCAATGGGCTGGCAGTCGGTGACGGACGAGGGCAGTTTTACAAGAGCGATTATGAAAGCTCTTGCAGAAGAATATCATTTCAGCCTTTCGACACCGTTTCAGGATTATCCGCAGGAAATCCGCGATATTATTATTCACGGAACAAACGGACATTCCGTAAAGGTGCATTACCGCGGACAGCGCGGCGAAGGTGTGTACGATATTGCGTTTGAAGGCTTAATCCGCAATATGCAGAAGCGTTACCGTGAAACCGGTTCGGACACGATGAAACAACAGTATGAAGAATTTATGCAGATTACACCGTGTAAGGCATGTAAGGGTCAGCGTTTAAAGCCGTCATCCCTTGCCGTGACTGTTGCGGATAAAAATATTTATGAGATTACCAATCTTTCGATTGTTAAATTGCAGGAGTTTTTACAGAATATGCAGCTTTCGGAAAGACAGCTTGCAATCGGCAGTCAGATTTTAAAGGAAATTAAAGCACGAATCCAGTTCTTAATGGATGTCGGACTGGATTATCTGGCACTGTCCCGTGCAACAGCGACCCTGTCGGGTGGAGAAGCGCAGAGAATCCGTCTGGCAACACAGATTGGTTCGGGACTGGTAGGTGTTGCGTATATTTTAGACGAGCCGAGTATCGGACTGCACCAGCGTGACAATGACAAGCTGTTAAAGACACTCCTGCATTTGCGTGATCTGGGAAATTCCGTGCTGGTGGTGGAACATGATGAAGATACGATGCGTGCCGCCGATTATATTGTGGATATCGGTCCGGGTGCCGGTAAGAATGGTGGAAATGTCGTGGCAGTCGGAACGGCTGAGGATATTATGCGCTGTAAGGAATCGGTGACAGGTGCGTATTTAAGCGGTAGAATTAAGATTCCTGTACCGAAGGAGCGCAAAAAGCCGACAGGCTGGATTACGGTCAAGGGCGCAAGAGAAAACAATCTCAAAAATGTAGACGTGGATATTCCGTTGGGTGTGCTGACCTGCGTAACCGGTGTTTCCGGTTCGGGAAAGAGTTCACTGGTCAACGAGATATTGTATAAGCACCTTGCAAAGTCTTTAAACCGTGCAAGATGTATTGCAGGAAAGCATGACGACATTGTCGGAATTGAGCAGTTGGACAAGGTCATTGATATTGACCAGTCACCAATCGGACGGACACCGCGTTCTAATCCGGCAACATATACCGGGGTATTCGATATGATTCGTGATTTGTTTGCGGCAACAACCGATGCTAAGGAACGCGGATACAAAAAAGGACGTTTCAGCTTTAATGTTAAGGGCGGACGCTGCGAAGCCTGCTCCGGTGACGGTATTATTAAAATTGAAATGCACTTTCTGCCGGACGTTTATGTGCCTTGCGAAGTCTGCGACGGCAAGCGTTACAACAGGGAAACGCTGGAGGTTAAGTACAAGGGCAAGAACATTTACGATGTACTGGATATGACGGTGGAAGAAGCCGTTACCTTCTTTGACAATGTGCCGAGTATCCGCCGTAAAATCGAAACACTCAATGATGTCGGACTGTCTTATGTCAAACTGGGACAGCCGTCTACAGAGCTTTCCGGCGGTGAAGCACAGCGTATCAAGCTGGCAACGGAGCTTTCAAAGCGAAGCACGGGAAAGACGATTTATATTTTGGACGAGCCGACAACGGGACTGCATTTTGCCGATGTGCATAAGCTGGTTGACATTTTGCATAAGCTGACGGAAGGCGGCAATACAGTGGTGGTAATCGAGCATAATCTCGATGTGATTAAGACGGCTGATTATATCATTGATATGGGACCGGAAGGCGGCGACCGCGGCGGCACAGTGATTGCCAAGGGTACACCGGAGGAAGTTGCAAAGGTCAAGAAGTCCTATACCGGGCAGTATGTGAAGAAGTATCTGGAGACGGAGTAGTTCGGGAATGAAAAGTAGTGTGGCGATACAGCCGATTGAGAAAGAGTGGAAAGACAGATGATTCGCGGAGTAATATTTGATATGGACGGTGTGATGATTGATTCGGAGCGCCAGTCTAACGAAGGGTGGCTTTGGGCGGCAGAACAGCTTGGCGTTGAAATGCCGATGTGGCTGATTGACAGCTTTAAGGGCGCACCCAACACATTGAGCTGTCAGTTTTTTGACAATTATTACCATGGCAAAATTGACTATTGGGAAGCACGAAAACTCAGAACGGAGCATATTTATAAAATTCGGGAAAAAGAAGGGCTGCCGATAAAAAAGGGACTGTTTGAATTGTTGGATTATATCCGTGAAAACGGAATAAAGTGTGCAGTTGCAACGTCTACCCGCAGGGAAAGTGCTGAAAAGACCCTGCATACGATTGGTGCATGGGAATATCTGGACAATGTGGTTTATGGGGACAGCGTGGAACACGGCAAACCCGAACCGGATATTTTTCTGGCGGCGGCAGGTAGAATTGGTGTGCCGCCACAGGAGTGTATTGTCATTGAAGACAGCATTAACGGCATTAAGGCGGGACATGCCGCAGGCATGAAAGTCGTGCATGTGCCGGATACGATTCAGATTGATGATACAATTCGTGCGCTGACTTACTGCGTGTGTGAGCATTTAGGCGAGGTGCCGGACGTGATTGAAAAATTAAATGCGCAGGTGTAGATTTGCCGGGAGTTGACAAAGAGGATTACAAAATGACTTTTTAAAAATCAGATTTTAAAAGTGAAGTAAAACAGGCAGAATAAGGCAGAATTGGCGGTTGCCAAGTATGGATTTGTTTTGTATAATGAAATAATACAATGAGCAGCAAAAGTAAAAGTTTCTGTTAATTAGGAAATGATTGCACAATAAGAAGGAGGAAAACAGTGAACAGCGAATTAGTGTTGGTTCTTGATTTTGGCGGTCAGTACAATCAGTTGATTGCAAGACGTGTCAGAGAATGTAATGTATATGCAGAAGTGATTCCATACACAACAAGTCTGGAAGACATTAAAGCTAAAAATCCAAAGGGTATTATTTTTACCGGTGGTCCAAACAGTGTTTATAAGGAGGATTCACCGTCTTATGATAAATCAATTTTTGAAATTGGTGTGCCGATTCTCGGAATCTGTTACGGTTCACAGCTTATGGCATATAAGCTGGGTGGAGAAGTTGCGACAGCACCGGTCAGCGAGTACGGAAAGACAGATGTTGAAGTAGATACGTCTTCCCTGCTTTTTGAAGGAGTGTCTGCAACGACAACAACATGGATGAGCCATACGGATTATATCGCAAAAGCACCGCAGGGTTTTAAGATTACAGGCCACACAGGCAACTGTCCTGTTGCGGCTATGGAAAATGCAGAAAAGAAGTTATATGCGGTACAGTTCCATCCGGAAGTAATGCATTCCGTAGAAGGTCAGAAGATGTTGCACAATTTCTTATTTAATGTATGTAAATGTACCGGTGACTGGAAAATGGATTCTTTCGTGGAAACAACGATTGCACAGATTCGTGAAAAAGTCGGTGACGGTAAAGTACTTTGTGCATTATCAGGCGGTGTAGATTCATCTGTTGCGGCCGTTATGCTTGCAAAAGCAGTCGGCAAGCAGCTGACCTGCGTATTCGTAGACCACGGTCTGTTACGTAAAAATGAAGGTGATGAAGTAGAAGCTGTATTCGGACCGGATGGTCCATATGACCTGAATTTTATCAGAGTCAATGCACAGGAACGTTTCTACAGCAAACTTGCAGGAGTTACAGAACCGGAAGCAAAAAGAAAGATTATCGGAGAAGAATTTATCCGTGTATTTGAAGAAGAAGCAAAGAAAATCGGTGCTGTCGATTATCTTGTACAGGGAACGATTTATCCGGATGTCATTGAATCCGGTCTTGGAAAATCTGCAACGATTAAGTCCCACCATAATGTAGGCGGACTTCCTGATTATGTAGATTTCAAGGAAATCATCGAACCGCTTCGTATGCTGTTTAAGGACGAAGTAAGAAAAGCCGGACTGGAGTTAGGAATCCCGGAATATCTGGTTTACCGCCAGCCGTTTCCGGGACCGGGACTTGGTATCCGTATTATCGGAGAAGTAACGGCAGATAAGGTTCGTATCGTTCAGGATGCGGATTACATTTACCGTGAAGAAATCGCTAAGGCAGGAGTAGAAGGTCTTGGACAGTATTTCGCCGCCCTGACGAATATGCGCAGTGTCGGTGTTATGGGCGATGAGCGTACTTATGATTATGCCGTTGCACTCCGTGCCGTATGCACAGCTGATTTCATGACTGCCGACTGCGCCCAGATTCCATGGGACGTTTTAAGCACAGTTGCAAACAGAATTGTCAACGAAGTCAAAGGGGTAAACAGAGTGCTGTACGACTGCACGAGCAAACCGCCGGCTACGATTGAGTTTGAATAATGCGGGGGTGCATAGATTATTTGATATGGCAGGTAGTCTTTACGATTTCCTGTCATATTTCAAATTGTATTGATTATAATTCTTTTGTTGCCATGAGAAAGTATATAATACTAAAGAATGAGAATTATGGCTAAATAAATTTGGAAAGGAAACGTGTATAAAGGTATGAATGAAGTAGTATATCATTATTGTAGTGTAGATACATTTTTTGATATTATCAAAAATTCAAGTATGTGGCTTTCTGATATTTCAAAATCAAACGATTATCAAGAGTGTGTAAGATGCAGAGAATTTGTAAATAAAGGAATGGAAGAATATCTGAGAGATGATGTTGAAGCATTAAAAGCATGGGGCACTTGGTATGAGAATGGTGTACATAGTAATTTTTTAATGAAAACATTTTGTGTTTGCTTTTCTGAAAGTAAAGATAAATTAAGTCAGTGGAGAGGGTATGCACAGGATGGAAAGGGAATAGCAATTGGTTTTGATAGAGGAGTTCTTGAGGAACTAAATCAGATAAGTGAATTTCATATTGCTTTCGGAAAAGTGATTTATGATAACCCACAGGAATATGTTCAGGGTATAATTGCAGACAATATAAAAAAACTAAAACATAAGGGCGTGGGACATGTTGCACTTGAGTTAAGCGAAAATTATAGAATGCAGTTTCCATTTGTAAAAAATCCAGGTTTTAAAGAGGAGAAGGAATGTAGAGCAGTAGTATGCTCTACAATAGGACACTATAACATACCAAGTTCAGAAAATATTCTTTTTTCTAAGGTTAAATACAGAACAGCAAATAATAAACTGATACCGTATATAGAAATGAACTTTGAAAGAGTTAAACAAAGTATTATCAAGGAAATATTTATTGGTCCTAAATCAGAGGTGGAAATTGAAGATATAGTTAATTTCTTGAGTTTTTATGGATATTATGATGGTATAGATGGGGGATATAATTATCAGCAACCAGTTGCTATCAAAAAATCAAGCACAACGTATCGATGAAAAATGTATAGATAAAAGAAAACTTTTGTGCATATGCGAATAAGGGTTAATTCAAATATATAAACTAGGAATGTTTTGGTGCTAATGGAGTTTTGAGTAAAGAAGGTATAATATGAAAGATAAATCAAATTTTGAGAAATTTACAGGGATATATTGTTCGGGGCTTTTTATTCCTAATTCATCTATGTTAACTTCATTATGTATTTTATTTGATCAAGTTTACCTAGTAGACAATTTAGAATATGTTCTTTCTTTTGCTAAAAAATATAGAATCACCTTACATGATAAAAAACTTAAAGACAAGTGTGACCACATGGTTTTAAAACCTATTACTGATAGCGATGAGTTATGTATGAAGGATGATCCTTTAGAAGGGCTCGGAGAAAAACAAAAAGAAACTATAAGGGTATATTTAATGCAGGCACAGCATTTTTTTATTCGTAACCATGAGTTGTTGGGAGATGTTATTAAATCAGATATGCTTCCAGATAATGAACCATTTGAGGTAGAGTTAATAAAAAAAGGAAACGTAGGAGAATTAAATACTTATGCTGTGAGAGAAAAAGAGTTACAGGTATCGCTGGATGGATTGCAACAGATGAACAACTTAATAGATCAAGGAGCTTTCCCTATTGTGGGAAAATATCATATTGATTTAAATGAGAATCACAAAGAAGTATTTTGTTCTAAAAGTCTTGCAAGTTTATTGGCAATGAAAAGCGTAGAATTAGTAATACCTGCAATGAAAGAAGTAGAGCCAGAGATAATTTTAGAAGCTCGTGATCGTTTAAAAGATCAATTGCCACTTTTTTGGGCTTCCATGTTAAAATTATCTACGAAGTTAAAGTCAGAAATCAACCAAGATATGAAACCTAACGATATCTTTTTTGAAACACAGGAAATCGTAGATACGACAGTTCTACCGGCGTTAGTGGAATTAAAGAATAAAATATACAAAGATAAGAAAAGTTGGTTTTATAAAATACTGAACCCTGCGTTCGATAGTGTAAAAATGTTTATGGGAAATCCAAAACTTACTACGGAAAATCTAGTTATTACAGGTTTAACTACAGGGATGAATATTACTTCTAATTTTATTGAACAAGAATATGAGATACAAAAAATAAAAAAAGAAGCAGGATTAACATTTTTATTGAGATTAGATGAATTAATAAAATAAATCATGGCAACACTTTGGCAACAGAAAATCAGTAAGCCAAAATAAAATGTGCAAATGAAGTAAAATAGCGGCATATTTCAAATAAAACTTAAACAAATATATTTAAGAATGTCTTTGGACTTGCCGAGTTTGAATAACGGATTAAAATGCCGAAAGCCTGTATTTATGCGGGTTTTCGGCATTTGTTTTACAAAATGGCTCTAGTTTGGCTCTATTTGTGGAGAGAGTAATAGCAAGATTAAGGAGAAATTATGAAAAAGATAATTA
>JABLTL010113292.1_pt1 | contig 25519 bp, 20 predicted proteins | sample 7160151 | NCBI WGS metagenome assembly JABLTL01 (sample SAMN14651223, study PRJNA627086) | human gut metagenome | isolation source: feces | host: Homo sapiens
GCGTTGTCGTAGTCAGCCAGAATCTGACGCTCTCTTGCGTTGAGTCCGGAACTCAGGTAATATATAAAGGCACACTGAGATACTACCACCAAACATCCCAAGAGAGTAACTGAATATGGATAGACTAGTCGTCCCTCCCATCCCCCTTATATTTTGTGTGGACAAGTTGAATTACACTGTTTCCAACCGTTTATGTGTATAATCAATATATGCTTGTATTATTTTTTTTAGATAAGGAACCGTGATTTTGTCGTTACTTCCAATAAACTGTTCTTTTGGAAGACCTCCAAATAGCCTTTTGAGATGAAGAAGGCCTTGTTCGCTACATGCCCAATATGCTACATCTGGAAAATTTGCATAGAACCAAATGTCATAACCCTTTGGGCGGTCCCATGGCCCTGTCGTGCTCCAGTATTTTGCGGTAGGAGTTGCACCCCATGACTCTTCACCGCCCGTTTTGATACACTGCATGTTAGCAGAACATTTTCGTATTGAAAGGTCGAATGGGATAAAAAGTTCTAAGATTGCCTCTTTGAAATATGCATCCTTGCATTCCGAAGCCATTTCATTCCAAAGGGTTTTGCTTGTTTTTAGAAAATCTAACATATCTGTGCTTTATTTGTTGTTATTAAAAAGTTATGCAAATGGACAATGTTTTCCAAAAAGATTGTAGACGTCCTTTAGTACTTGCCTATCCATTACTACAGGTAAGTCGAAGCTATCGTCACGTATTATTCCATATTCATTCACGACAAGGCCATTTGTTGACAGCCTTTGTATTCCAAGTTTCATTCCAAATTTGGAATACGTTATTTTCTCTGTATCAATGACGGCTTTTCCTACCCATCCATATTGGCGTTTCGCATCTGCAATCAATTCCTGTAGTCGAAGAATTGTCTTGTCGTTTGCAACACCCTTTACTCCGTAAGTTTTCTCTATTGTAAGCATATTGTGTTTTATTGAAATCTTGGATATATCAAATTGAAAATTGTATAGTCATCAGGAACGGAAGGGGGAAACATTCCCTTGTAATCAAGTTTTTTGCCAAAGAAAGAGCATTTCCAAGCGGTATTATAGCGATAAACAAGATTGCCATATTCAACGTAGAAACAAGGGTACACATTCCCTGATATACCAATCAAATCAGGGTTGTTGCACTTACCAAACTCAATTCGGTTATTAAATATCCTTACTCGTGGATTAGGATTTTGCGCAATGACAATACCGTTAGCAATGGACCCGGATAAGCACATCGCTGCAGTACGAGTTATAGCCTTGACTGAGGAGTCTAAGTCTATATCCAATGATTGAATGCCGAAACCTTCACTCATAGCCATGAATTTTATCCCATAGTCCCTAAAGGGAGTTTAGTAATGCAAGACGTGGGACTGTATGCCACGTCCTATAGTGAAGGTGCTAGGATAACCTTTGAGAACAGATGTGGGATAACAGCCCCACGCATATGCGTGGAGACCATTACGCCGACACTTGTTCTCTGTGAGTAAGTTTCCTAGGCTTTTCACTAACAAGATGAAGACATAACGCCTCGTTATTTTACCAATAAGATAGACTCGGTTTACACCTAATCCGCCTCAAAGGTAGTTATTTTAATCTAGTTTCACAAAAGTATTCCTCAAAATCTAACAAGTTCATTTCATTTTTCAGATAAAAAGAAGAATTTAGACTCGAAAATAGCATATTATTGAGCACAGTAACGCACGTCAATGTTAGCATTGACTATGACACCTCTGTTTCTACCACCAAGAAAGATGATAGGGTGAATATTGCATTTATGAGAATAACGGGAAAATGGATTTAGTGGCAAAATAAAGTTTAAATCAAATAAAATGACCGTTATATATACGGATTACGCCATTTATGGGCGCGTGCTGTGCACATAAGCGGAAAAACATATAAAAACACAAGATTACACAGGAAGTAAAGTCAAAAGTAAGAACTTAAGCAAAAGTCAATAAATAACAAAGCAAGAATGCCCGCAGCTCCTACTGTATGCCTTGTTAATCACAGGATTTTATAACCTTGTGTTTTTCTTTGTTTTTTCCGCTTGTGCTTTTCGAGAGAGGCAACAGCCTCTCATTCATTTATGGCATATATGGTCGTGAGAACTTGTTCTCACAAGACCATATAGGACATAAAGGAATTGCCGAAGGCTCGAAAAGCACAAGCGGACTGTGGATAAAGGTTTTTGTCAAAGCCCTGCCTATTCGGCCAGCAAATGTCTGGCACGCTCTATTATCGTGTCCTCACCCTTCAGCAAATCGTCCTGCGAGAGACCGACGTTGTAGTCGGGGTCGATGCCGAACTCGGTGGACACTCCGTCCTTGTCGTACATGGGGCATGCGGAGAAACGCACGCTCCATCCGTTGGGCAGTTCCGAAGAGAAGGGCATGCCTGCACCGCCACCTGTGCGGTCGCCGACGATGATGACATTGGGGAAGCACTTCATGTACTTCACGAATTCGTTGGCGGCACTGTATACGGCACGGTTGGTAAGGACAGCCACACGCTTCTGCCACCTCAGACCCTTCGACGGCTTGAGGCGCTGCTCCGCCATCTTCGAGAAGTCGTTACGACCCTTACCCGTCTTGTGCTGCATATATCCGACGAGCGTCTCCTCGTTGGTGAATCTTGCCGCCAGCTGCTCAGCGCTCGTCACAAGTCCGCCGCCGTTGTCGCGGATGTCCACGATAAGGGCGTTGCACGTGGCAAGATACATCATCACGTCGTCAAGATTGCCCTCCCCCATCGGATTGGCGAAGGACGGACAGCGGACGTAGCCGATGTTGTCGTCGAGGATGCGATAGCGCAAGCCCGAGGCAATGCGATAGTCGGTGCCGAGATAGCGTGAGAGAAGCGTGTCGCTGACGTTGGAGGGATAGTCCTCATGCCACGACCAGTAACGTGCCACGTCCCACGACGCATACATGTTGACGTGTCCGTCACGCAGCTCGCCAAGCATATTGCCGAGCACCTCGAAGAGCTGCACGGACGTCATGTGGTCGTCAATCTGACGTGAGTAACGCTCATGCACCTCGTCCCAGTCCAGTCCGTACGCCTTCTTCTTATAGTCGAAGAAGCAGTAATGCTCGTCCACGGCGCTCCATAGAGCCTCGAAGTTGCCGCGCGGATTGTCGGCATACTCGTCCTCGTCAACGCATGAGGAAAGCATGCAGAGACAAACCGCGCAGCAAAGGCCAAGGAGCATCTTGAGTGATGTGTTCCTTATATACATTATAATATACGTTGTTGTTTACTTCATTAACTTAATGTTTCCGTTGGTGTCCAACCCTACGACGTACGTCTTGCCAGCCTTTGTGGAGAAGCGCAGCGTCTTGTCAGAGTAACGCACCTCACACGGCTCGCCTGATCCGGAGCGGATGACAGCTTTCTGGAGCTTGCCGCCCTCCCAATGGATGTCCACACGGAAGTTGCCCCTTGCACGCAGACCCGTCACGCTTCCCTTTGCCCATGCGTCCGGCAGGGCTGGGAGCAGATGAATGAAGCCCATGTGACTCTGGAGCAACATCTCCGTGACGCCGGCTGTTCCGCCGAAGTTGCCGTCTATCTGGAACGGAGCGTGCGTGTCCCAAAGGTTGTCGAGGGTGCCGTTCTTCAGCAGGTTGCCATAGAGAGTGTAGGCATGGTTGCCGTCGTGCAGACGTGCCCACTGATTGAGCTTCCATCCCATTGACCATCCTGTGGCTCCGTCACCTCTATGCTCGAGCACCACCTTTGCTGCCTTAGCCAGTTCGGGTGTGGTGACGGGCGAAACGGTATGGCCTGGATGGAGTCCGAAGAGATGATTGACGTGGCGATGCTCGTCCTTCGGGTCGTCGATGTCCTTCGACCATTCCATCAGCTGTCCGTAACGTCCAATCTTATACGGAGCCAGATGCTTCAGCGCGTCCTCCCACTGGCGGCGCTCCTTGGCATCCTTGCCGAGTGTGCGGTTTGCCTGAACAGCGTCGAGGAGAATCTCGCGGATGACGGCGTGGGCGAAGGTGGCTCCCTCATCCACGGGTCCGTGTTCGGGCGAGGTGGACGGTGCGGCTGTATATACTCCGTCGGGACGATGCCACAGATAGTCAGCGGCAAAGTCGGCGCTTCCCTTCAGAATGTCATAATATTCGGCAAGGAAACGACGGTCGCGGGTAAAGTCATAATAGTTCCAGAGATGAGTGGCGAGCCACGGTCCGGCAAACGGAGAGAAGTTCCACGACATGTCCTCGCTGGAGAGCGGCGTGGTGAATCCGAAGATATTGCCCGACACGGATGTGGTCCATCCACGTGTACCGAAGTATGACTTTGCCGTCACTTCTCCGGGCTTAATGAGCGTGCGGATGAAGTCGAAGAGGGGCTGCTCGCATTCGGAGAGCGCCGTCGGACAAGCCGGCCAGTAGTTCATCTGCAGGTTTATGTTGTTGTGATAGTCCACTCGCCATGGTCCGTCCACATTGTTATGCCATACTCCCTGAAGGTTGGCTGGCATATCGCCGGGGCGCGACGATGAGATGAGGAGGTAACGGCCGAACTGATAATAGAGCTGCTCAAGATAGGGATCCTTGGCTCCCTGACGGTAAGCCTCGAGGCGGCGGTTGATGGGCATGTCGGTGAAGGTGGTGTTGTCGCCCATAAGGTCAAGACTTACGCGACTGAAGAGGTTATGATAGTCGGCATAATGCTCCTTGAGCAGACTGTCATAGCCTTTGTCCGCAGCCTTATCGAGCCACGTAGCGGTGGTGGCAAGCGGATTGACGCCGACGTATGCCTTGGGGTCATGGAAGTCGGGGGCGTAGTTGGCGCGATAGTCTGTGTCGGCGGTGATGAGGAACACCACCTCATCCGCTCCCTTAACCGTGATGCGTCCTCCCTCGTTGGTCAGCGTACCGCCGTGGTTGATGGCCTTTATGCGGATGGCGTACTGCATGTCGTTGTTGTCAAGACGGGCATCCCACAGCAGGGCGTCAGATCCTACGGCGGTCATCTTGCCCTCCGAAACGGGATTGGGGGCATACGAGAAGGTGAGGTTCTGCATGCCTTTCTGAGATGCCTTGAAGCGTACGGCAAGAACATTGGCGGGGCGGCTGACGAAGTATTCGCGACGATAGTCAATTCCGTCTTTGCTGAACTGCACGACGGCAAGGGCGGAATCGAGCGAGAGCGAACGGCGATAACCAGTCATTCCGACGGCGCTAAGCCCGGTCTCTACGTAGAATTCGCCAGCTGTGGTGAAGCTTCCGAAGCGGAACGGATCCTCAGCGTACGACTCGTACGGCACTTCACTGTTAAAGTTCTTCTTAGTCAGTTGTGAGGCACGCTCCCAGTCGTTCTCGGCAAACGCCTTGCGGATGTCGGCGATGACATGCGCCGACTGCTTGTTGACGTTCCAGTAATAGTCGGCTCCCTTCTTTGTGTTGGGACCTCCGCGCCACAATGTCTTCTCATTGAAGGTGATGCGCTCAGCCTCAACGGAGCCGAGAACATTGGCACCAAGCGAGCCATTGCCTATAGGCAGCGACTGCGACTCCCAGTCTGAGTCGGGATTGGTGGCGGTGTCGCCGGCAGAGATAGGCTTCTTACCGCCGGTGAAGTTCTCAGGATGACCGCCATACCAGATGGCCTGTCCGCGTAACGATACGGGACTGTCAAACCAGTATGTAAGGGGCGTTTGGGTTTGTGCGGTAGTTGTTAGCGGAGACAACAAGAAAAGAGAATAAAGAGATAATAGTTTCATACTTTTGTTTTAGTTGGATTAGTCGGATGAAGGCGAGAATGTGTCGTGACACATTCTCGCCTTTCATCTATTTATTTTTGAATTTTAATGGTCTTGCCATTTGCGTAACGCACGATTGTGACGCCCTTTGCGGGAGCGTTCAGACGGCGTCCGTCGAGCGAGTAATAGCCTGTGATGGCAGAGTCAGCGCTGTCGGTGAGCTCCGTGATGCCGGTCCCTGAATTGTCATTGCCTACGCGGCACTTGGCAGCATTGTCGATAACAGTCTTTGTTACGGCCTTGGTGTTCGGGTCGATGGTGCTGCAGATTATCAATGCACAAACGTTCAGCTTGGAGCGGTCCTGAATGAGGTTGTGCTGCGAGATGTTCTCGAACGTAACAGTGGGGTTCTGCATTTCGCCTACGGTGTAAGGAGCTGTCAGCGAACCTTCCACACCATACTCAACGCCCTTGCTGGCGATGGCAACCTGATTGAACGTCAGACCACTCACCTGTGAAACGCCGCCCAAGAAGGGAGCGTATTCCTCCGGCAGTCCTTCGATGCCGTCCCATTCGCCTGCGGCAACATTCTGTACCCAACTGTCGTTTTTCAGTCCGTCGGCAGTAAGCACGTAAGCCACCTCGTACTTGTCGTTCTCGGCAGTGGGGAGGCACGGCAGCACGTCTGTTGAGACGATGATGTTATTGCCGCTCTCGTCAAAGTTTGCCTTTACGTTGATGTCGAAGCTGGCAGTCTGATTCATAGCCATATTGTATTCGCCCTCACCGGTGTAAGAGTTCACCTTTTCGTAACGGTTAAACGTAATATACGGTCTGCCAGTCCATTTAGACATTAGTTCTGTATATGCGTTTGTCCTCATTGCGTCATCGTGGATGGAGATGCCGATAAAGTCGTCCGGATGGATGCGCTCCATATACTCCATGATGGCGATGCCGCGCGGACAGTACTGACACCACAGACCGGTGACATCCTCAAAGACGACGCGCTTCTTGGGAGCCTGCAGCACGGTGCTGCGTGTGATGATGGTGTACGGTATTGTTGCAGAGTTGTATTGACCGTCCACAAGCGTAATGTTGAGCATTACGTCCGACTCACCGATGGTCTTACCGGGCTTGATGGGGATTTCCACATCCAGCATACTGCTGAAAGGAGTCTCGAAGTCCATGTTGATAGGCTCGGAAGTCTCGCTTGTCTCATAATCGTAAAGCGTGTACGTAATCTGGCTTACGGGATTGGTTCCCCAGTTCATAAGTCGGATTGGCACGTTCACGTATTCGTCAGAAGGAGTGACGGTCACCTTAGGTTGGAGCTGAGACGGAGCAACAGAGTAAGTGTCGGCTGCCACATTGAGTGACATCGTAGTCAGCATCACGAGAAGAAGCGTGATGAAATGGAGTAGTCGTTTGGTCATAGTAATATGAATTTGATAGTGAAAATAATGATTTATTTAAATGCAAAGCGGTGCCTATACGCGAAGATTACTTCCGCATAGACACCGTTTTTATATAAGATTATAGCTGAATTTCAACGACACGGTCTATTTCGGTCGGCACGTTATCGAAGCTGATAACTACGCCGCCCTGACATTTCTGTGTCTTTACGGCGCGACGGCTTACGAAGTCGACAGCGCTGCGCACCTTCCTGTCGCCAAGCGGCAGGAAGAGCGACTTGTCCTGGAGGTTAAGGATGTGTACGAAGAGGCGGTTGCCCTTCTGCGTGGTCACTCCCCAGTCATGCGGAGCGATGAAGCCTCCGCGTGTGCCATAGATGGTCTCGCCGTACACCTTCATCCACTCGCCCATCTTCTTGAGTCGCTCCACAGCCACTTCAGGAAGACATCCGTCCGGCTGCGGGCCGATGTTCATGAGGAGGTTGGCGTTGCGTCCGGCTGCTCCGACGAGGTAATGAACGAGAGTGGTGTCCGACTTATAGTTCTGGTCAGTGATCTTATATCCCCACATACCGTTCATCGTCTCGCAAGTCTCAAGGGGCAGACGCGAAATCTGCTGACCAGAGAGTCCGGCAGTGTTCTCACCGGGCAGGTCGCGCTCGAACATCTGGAAGTCCTCGCCTTCGAACGGTGTCTGATGATGGTTGTTGCCGATAAGGCAGGCGGGCTGCAACTTATGGATAAGGGCATACTGTTCGGGAAGCTGCCAGTCAAACGACGGGTTCTGGTCCTGATCCCACCAACCGTCAAACCAGATGGCTCCTACCTTGCCGTAGTTGGTGAGCAGCTCTGTCAGCTGATTGTTCATAAACTGATAGTAGCTCTTCCAGTCGCCGTTGGGATTGGGACGTCCTGTTCCTCTACCCGTACGACCCCACGGAGCATCCTCACGCCACCAGTCGATGTGCGAGTAGTAGAAATGGATGCCGATGCCCTGCTTGTGGCACTCGTCAGCAAGTTCCTTTACGATGTCACGCTTGAACGGTGTGGCGTCCACGATGTTATAGTCAGAATACTTTGTGTGGAACATCGAGAAGCCCTCATGGTGTCTGGTGGTGAAGCAGATATACTTTGCACCTGAAGCCTTGATGGCTGCCACCCAATCGTGCGCATTGAAACGTGACGGATAGAATCCGCCAGCCAGTTTCTGATACTCGCGATAGTTGAGGTCCTTGTTGGTCATTGTCCACTCGCCGGTGGCGAGCATGCTGTAGAGACCCCAGTGAAGGAAGATGCCGAACTTGGCATCCTGAAATTCCTTGCGTGCCTCAAGATTCTCTGCGGTGGGTACGTAATGGTCCTCTGCGGCAGCCTTCGGCGTAACCGAATAAGCCCCCATTGCCACCGAAATGGCAAGGAGGGCTGATGTGATACATCTTTTCATACAATGATTTATTGGGGTGAAGAGACGTACTGTATTACTTAACGGCAATGCATTCCACCTCTACCAATGCGTCCTTCGGAAGAGTCTTCACGGCAACGGCTGAGCGTGCCGGGAACGGCTGTGTGAAGAACTCAGCGTAAACCTCGTTCATAGCGCCAAAGTTGGCCATGTCTGAGAGGAACACTGTGGTCTTAACGACGTGAGAGAGGTCGACACCTGCCTCGCGAAGGATGTTCTGTGCGTTGGTGAGCGACTGACGTGTCTGCTCCTTTACACCACCCTCAACGAATGCGCCCGTAGCGGGATCGATGGGTAACTGACCTGATGCGAATACCATGCCGCCTGCCTCGATAGCCTGTGAATAGGGACCGATTGCTGCAGGAGCCTTGTCTGTACTAATCTGCTTGTTCATAGTTGTAATGATATTATTTTTAGGGTTTATATATGTTACTTATTGTGAGCTTATATGTGCTACTGTTATGTTTGCTTGACATTGCTGCCGACGCTTACAGCGTGTAGTCTACGAGTTTGAAGCCGCGCTTTACCAGCTCGTCCTTTATCTGGCGGATATGCTCCTCGTTCTTTGTCTCTGCCTGAAGACGCAGGATGCAGGAATTGACATCTTCGCTGTCGGCGTTGCGCTCATGATTGACACGCACCACGTTGGCGCCAAGCTCCGCGAACACCTTGCTTACGCCGAGCATCTGACCGGGCTTGTCCTCCAGTTCTATGCACATCGAGCAGGTGCGGCCGCTCTTGGCAAGTCCACGATAGATAACGCGGTTGAGGATGGTAACGTCAATGTTTCCGCCGCTTACCACGCAGACTGTCTTCTTGCCTTTCACCGGCACCTTATTGAACATCACGGCTGCCACGCTGGCGGCACCTGCTCCTTCTGCCACCATCTTCTCGCTCTCGATGAGCTGCAGGATGGCAGCGCAGATTTCGTCCTCGCTGACTGTGACAATCTCGTCTACGTACTTCGAGCATGTCTCGAAGGTTATCTTGCCCGGCTGCTTTACGGCGATGCCGTCGGCAATGGTCGAAACAGAAGGCAATGCTTCCTGCTTGTGATCGTTTATGGAACGTACCATGCTGGCTGCTCCAGCCGCCTGAACGCCGTAGACTTTCACTTCTGGATTGAGCGACTTCACTGCGAAAGCGATGCCTGAAAGCAGACCACCACCTCCTACCGGCACTACCACAGCTTCTATGTCGGGCAGCTGGTCGAGAAGTTCCAAGCCTATGGTTCCCTGTCCGGCGATTACGTTCTCGTCGTCGAAGGGATGGATGAAGGTGTAGCCGTGCTCGTCACGCAGACGAAGGGCTTCCTGATAGGCGTCGTCGTATACGCCCGGCACAAGTTTGACGTCAGCGCCGAGACGTTTTGTGGCTTCCACCTTGCTGATGGGTGCTCCCTCCGGCAGACAGATGAGCGACTTGATGCCCATCGCTGTAGCTCCAAGCGCCACGCCCTGTGCGTGGTTGCCTGCTGAGCACGCAATCACACCTTTAGCCTTCTCCTCGTCGGAGAGCTGCGAAATCTTATAATAGGCTCCACGTATCTTGAAAGAACCTGTGAGCTGCAAGCACTCCGGCTTGAGATAAACGTCACATTCCGTGTTTATTTTCGGGGCGTGTACCAGGGCAGTCTTACGTATTACCTTACTGAGGACGTAGCGTGCCTTATAGAAGTTGTCCAAATTCAGCATATTATCCTTATTATGTTACTTAATGTATGTTTTTCCATCGCAAAAGTAAGCATTTATTCGGATATAGCCAAACTTTCGTATCAACTTATATATAATATATGTCAGAAACCTCCGTATATGAACGGCTGGACATCTTCCGTCGCCATCTGCAACGCCATCTGCATGCAGACGATGAAGAGCACAAGCTTCACTGCCCACGGCAAGGTGACGAATCGTGCCTGAAGACGCTGGTATTGTCTCTCCGACACGAAATAGGTGAGCATGACGGCGATGACCGATACGGTCCACATGGTTCGCGCATTGAAGAACGGCATGAGATAGTCCATGCTGAAGTCTGCCGCTATCTTATTGTATAGGTCGGTCAGATGCGCCATGTCCTTGGCGCGGAAGAACGACCATGCGAAGCATACATATACATAGGTGAGCGTCCAGCTAATGGCGTTGCCCCACAAGGTGGAGGGGAACGAGAAGTGGAGCTGGCGGCTGAAGAACTTATGTATGGCAAGTCCCAAGCCGTGAAGGGCGCCCCATATCACGAACATCCATGAAGCACCGTGCCAGAGTCCTGCCACAAGCATCGTGATGATGTTGTTGACATACATGCGGACGGTGCCGCGACGATTGCCTCCGAGGGGTATGTAGAGATAGTCGCGAAACCACGTGGAGAGCGATATGTGCCAACGGCGCCAGAAGTCGGTAAGGCTGAGCGAACGGTAAGGGAACCAGAAGTTGTCCGGAAGCCAGAAACCGAGTATGGCTGCCGTGCCGATACTAAGGTCGCTATAGCCCGAGAAGTCGAGATAAATCTGGACGGGATAGCCAACAAGGGCTGCCGCACACTCGAAGCCAGAGAAGCCCTGTGGACCATCGAACACCCAACTGGTGAACTGTCCGATATAGTCAGCGAGCATGTTCTTCTTCACCACGCCGAGCATGATGAGCCAAAGTCCCACCCATACCATACGGCTGGACGCCTGCTCATTGCGGCGCAGACGAGGGATGAGGTTCTTGGCACGGGTGATGGGTCCGGCAAGAAGCAGCGGGAAGAACGTCAGATAAAACATAAACTCTAAAAGAGTGGCATCACCATCGAAGCGGCGACGATAGACGTCCACGGCGTAACTGATGGCTTGGAACGTGTAGAACGATATGCCCACCGGCAACGCTATCGAGGCAAAAGAGAAGTTGGTGGAGAGCATCGCTCCTATAACGTCGTTCATGAAGAACGAAGCGTACTTGAAGTAGCCGAGCACTCCGAGGTCAACGACGACGAGCAGCGAGAGCAATGCCTTACGGGCAGCTCCCTCACGCGTCTTCATCTCCTGCGTAAGAGCATAGTTGAAGCACGCCGTGGCTGGCAACAGCCACATCAGCGCACCGTTGAGTTTATAGGCAAAGAAGAGGTTGAAGGCAATGACGTATAGCATCATCGCTATCTTTGATCTCTGTCTTATAAGGGTGAAGACGGCGAGAAACGCTACGAGCGCCATCTGCACGGTTATGTCTGTATAGTCCATTATCTTGGATTAGAATCAGTCTGTAACTTAATGGTAAATACTATGTGGCTGGCATACATCACTGCTTACTGCGCATTGTCTGCGGCTGGAGCCTTTGCAGGAGCCTCAGCTTTGGCTGCAGACTTGGCTGCGTCAGTCTTGGCAGAGCTCTTCGCAGCGTCGGTCTTGGCAGGATTCTTGGCATTGGGCTTCGCGCCATCGGTATGTTCTGCCGTGGCATGATGCTGTGTTTCAGCCTTGGGCTTTGCTGTATGCGCGTCAGTTGCGGGCGTTGCAGAGTTGTCGTCAAGAATCAATGACGGTTCTTCTTCAGCCTGTGCGGGCAGCGAGTCGGCACGATGTGCGGATCTTTTCGGGGTCTTGCCTACAAACAGCTGGCGATAATGCGCATTGCGTTTCTCCGGCTTTTCGAGCGCGAACGGATGTGCCGCCTTTCCACTCTTAAGCCATGAAACCAAATAGTCTGTCCATACAACACCACCATGATAGGTAGGATGACGTCCGTCCTTCTGTCTCGGGAGTTTCAGTCCCTTCGAGAGGAAGAAGTGGCGCTTGCCTGCCACCTGTTCAAGGACGGTGTTGATGCCCTTGTCTTCAGCCCAGTTTGGAGGGCCAACCCATGTATAAGGCACCTTACCGACTTTCTTAATGATGGCCTCAGCACGACGACGGATGTTCTTCAGGTCTGCTGAATAAAGTTCGTTGCTGCCCAGACATATAAACACGTGTGTGGGATTGACGGAGCGCATATAGCGGACAAGAGTGTCGGTTTCCGACCATTGTTTTGTGCCCGAACCGTTCCATGTCACGCAGGTCAGCGTATGTCCGTTCTTATTGGCGTAGTCAGAAAGCCGTAGTGCAAGGAGCTGAGTCATTGAGTCGCCGAAGATCAACAGACGCTGCTTGGTGGTGTCCACAGCCTCTGCCGGAGCGTTATCGTCCTCCGCCGCTGCCTCAATGTCGTCCGACTTCTCTCCTGCTACAGCAATGGACGGTTGTCCTATCTGTTTTAGATGCAAGGCGTCAGCTACGGAGTCTGGCACCATTGAGTAGCCAATGAAGTAGACAAGCGCTATAACGAATATCGAAATGAGTTGTAGTGTGGGTTTCACTTTTTTACTATTGAATGAATATGATTTAAAGATATTGCGGCAGTTCGAAGAGACGTGTTCCGTTACTTCCCTTCACAAGGATGTACATTCCCTGTGGCTTGTGCTCCGCAATGGCTTCTTTCACCTGCGATACGTTGTCGAACTTGCGGAATATGGCTGGTGTAGAGCAGTTTTCAAACTCCTCTCCTACGAGCCAAACCTGCTCCAATCGCATGGCGGCGAGTTGGTCTACGATGCGCTGATGCTCGTCGTGCGAGACGCTGCCAAGCTCTTTCATGTCGCCGATGATGCACATCTTGTGCTGTGTCTCAATGGTTTCGAAGTTGGCGAGGGCGGCAGCCATACTTGTAGGGTTGGCATTATATGCGTCAACGATAAGACTGTTGCTCTCCGTCTTCTCAAACTGTGAGCGGTTGTTGCTCGGCACGTAAGCGGAAAGGGCATGGCAAATCTGCGACGGAGCCACATCGAAATACGTTCCGATGGTTACTGCTGCAAGCATATTGGCGAGATTGTAGTCGCCGATAAGATGTGTTGCTACGTCGTAAGCAGTGTGGTCAGCCTCCTTACGGGCGTCGTTCCACTGGAAGCTGAGCATCGGCTCACAGCTGACAGTGTGTCCTTTAATGGCAAGCCCAGCCTCATCGCCACGTCCGTACGACGTAAGCGGCAGATCGTGTGAGATGCCCTTAAGATACAGGTTGTCGTTGTCGATGAAGACGGTGCGTGGATGCGCTGCGACGAAGCTGTCATGCTCGGCGTTGGCTGCGGTAGCACGTGGCTCCACGATGTGGGCACGCATAAAGTCGTAAAGTTCGCCCTTTGTGCGGATGACGCCCTCGAACGATCCGAATCCCTGCAAGTGAGCGCGTCCCACGTTGGTGATAATGGCATAATCAGGCTCTACAATGTCAACAAGAGTCTTGATGTCGCCGGGGTGTGACGCTCCCATCTCCACAACGGCAATGTCGTGCTCGGGACGCAGACGCAGCAATGTCTTGGGCACGCCGATGTCGTTATTGAAGTTGCCCTGTGTGAAGAGCACGTTGTATTTCTCGCCGAGAACAGCCGAAGCAAGTTCCTTTGTGGTGGTCTTTCCGTTGGTTCCTGTAATGCCAATCACCGGTGTGCCGAGCTGACGGCGGTGGTAACGGGCGAGGAGCTGTAGGGTCTGGAGGCAGTCATCTACGATGATGAAGCGGCTGTCGCCATCCACGGCGTACTCCGATTCGTCAATGACAGCGTAGGCGCAACCTTTCTCAAGGGATGCAGCTGCAAACTTATTGCCGTCGAACGAAGCGCCCTTGAGGGCGAAGAAAATGGAACCGGCAGGACAGTCACGGCTGTCGGTGGTGATGGTGGGGTGTTGCTCGAAGAGCTTGTAGAGTTCGGATAATTCCATTTTTTACAGTTACTGTAAGTATCTATTTATATATGTATATTGCTATCGGATGATGGTTCATCAGAGCGACATCTCCTTAGAGAGGATGTTCTCGAGTTTCTCAGCGGAGAGCCTCAACTGGAAGGTTCCCTTAATTGCCACGGAAATGCCTCCCGTCTCCTCGCTGACAACGATGGCAATGCAGTCGCTGTCCTGCGATATGCCGAGAGCGGCACGGTGGCGCAAGCCAAGTTCCTTTGGTATGTCGTGGTTGTGACTGACGGGCAGGATGCATCCTGCAGCACGTATGCGCTTGTTCACTATCACCATCGCACCGTCATGGAGTGGCGAGTTCTTGAAGAAGATGTTCTCGATGAGCCGCTGATTGATGCGTGCGTCGAGGACGTCTCCCGTGTCGACAATGTCGTCAAGACTGATGGCACGCTCAATAACTATGAGCGCACCGACCTTACCTCTGGACAAATCCATACACGCCATCACGATGGGCATGATGGTTTCCTTGTCGATGTTCTTGTCCTTGTCGCGATTGCTGAAGAAGAAGCGCATTATGGTCTGGAAACGCTGATGTGCTCCAAGCGAATAGAGGAAGCGGCGTATGTCCTCCTGAAAAAGGACTATAAGCGCCAGCACACCCACGGAGACAAGCTTGTCCATGATGGCTCCGAGGAGGCGCATCTCAAGCACCTGACTCACGAAGAGCCAGATTACCACAAAGACAATGATGCCGATGAAGACGTTGAGAGAACGGCTCTCCTTCATCAGTCGGTAGATATAGAAGAGCATCAGGGCGACAAGAAAGATGTCGATGATGTCCTTTATGGATATTTCAAACATACGCGTATATGTATTGTGAAAGTGTCAATCACTCAAGCCGCCGCAGCACACAACGGTCTGCACGGCTTCCTTAACGTCATGCACACGCAGGATGGAGGCTCCCTTCATCAGCGAGACAGCGTTGAGGGCGATGGTTCCGGGCAACGATGTCGTAGGGTCGCCGCCGACTTTCTTGAATATCATGCTCTTGCGCGAGATGCCTACAAGAACGGGAAGTTCAAGTTCGGCGAGGCGCTCTGCATGACTCAGTATCTCGTAGTTCTGGTCGAGGGTCTTGCCGAAACCATATCCCGGGTCGAGGATGATGTCCTTAGCGCCGAGATTGCGAAGGCGCTGCACCTCATCAGCGAAGTTCTTCATCATCGTTTCGAGGGTGGGTTGCACGGACATAAGGATGTAAGGCACCTGCAACTGTGCGACAGTCTGAAACATGTCGCCTTCCTCGTGTATCGGGGTGTCGACAATGCCGGTGATGCCTCCCTCGGAAACGTCGTTGATGATGTCCGCTCCAAACTCCTCCACGCAACGGCGCGCCACGCGAGGACGATACGTGTCGACGGAAACTATGGCGTCGGGCTGCTCTCGTCTCACGATGGCAAGGGCACGCTTAAGGCGCGATGTCTCTTCTTCTTCGCTCACTTCCATAGCTCCGGGACGCGTTGAGAACGCGCCGACGTCAATCATACGTCCTCCTTCGGAGATAATCTGATTGGCACGGTCGGCTATCTCGGCTTCTGTCTGTTTGCGAGATCCTGAATATAAGGAGTCGGGGGTGGCATTGAGGATGCCCATCACCATTGGCTGGGAGAGGTCAACAAGACGCCCACGAACGTTTATAGTGTATTGCATGTCTTTTCTGTTTTTGGGGTTAGGGGATAGAGGCTCTAGACATTCTAGAGATTCTAGAGGTTCTAGGCATTCTATAAGAGTTAGGAGGCCCCCTCTCCCTTTAACTTCGCAAAATACGCAATAAATTTTGAGACTGCCAAATTATTGGGAGAGAAATTTCCAGGAGCTATGCCTTGGGGCTCTTGTCCAGCGCTTTCATCTGACTCCTAAACCTCCACCACATCATCACGCCGGCTGTTGTCAGTCCAAAGGGGAACGCCATCCATACGCCTACGAGACCGTAGCCTAAGTGGAAGGCGAAGACATAGCTCAGGGGCAGGGAGATGACGAAGAAGGCAATGAAGGCTATGACGACGAGGGGCTTGACGTCGGCTATGCCTCGCAGGGCATTGGCGTAGGTAATCTGAAGGCCGTCTCCAAACTGATAGATGAAGAACGGCAACATCAGCGAAACCACGCCCCTTGTCACGGCTGCCGAATCAGTAAACCATGATCCTATGTCATATCTCAGCAGGAAGATGATGCCACCCAGAAGCAGCTCTAAAGCCACCATTAAATGTAGCCCGGCTATGACGGTCTGACGTGTGCCCTGATGGTCTGACTGTCCGTGGAAATAGCTCACACGAACGGCTACCGCGGCTCCAAGACCGTAATAAACCATGAACGTAAACTGCGATATGGTGGTCATTACCTGATGCGAAGCGAGTGCTATGGTGCCAATCCAACCCACCATGATGACTGTAAGCGAGAAGGCTGCAGTCTCCATGCCCATCTCAAGGGCAATGGGCGAACCGATGGCAACAAGCCTACGTACCACGGAGCGCGACCAGCCCAACCCGGCAAAGCCCTCACGATAAGCGGCGAAGGTGCGGCGTGTCCAGAAGACTATGCAGAACATCACCACCATATATATTCGCGAAAACAGCGTGGAAACACCGGCTCCTACTACGCCAAGCTCTGGGAAACCAGCCTTACCGTAGATGAGAAGATAATTGCCGAGGATGTTAAGGACATTTCCGGAGAGCAATATCCACATCGACGTACGCGTCTCCGTTATGCTGTCCGTGAACTGCTTGAAAGCATTGAAGAGCATCACGAAGGGCAGCGACGCAAGCAACACCAGGTAATAAGGGCGTATGTACGGCATCAGTTCGTCAGGCTGTCCGAGTCGGTCAACAAACAGATAAAGCGTGCCGAGAGCCAATACCATGACAGCAGCAGCTAACGTGTTGGCGACAAGGGCGGAACGGAGAGCCGAACCTGCCTGAGCCAACTCGCGTCGTCCGAAGGCTCCTCCTACGATCGGGGTCAGTCCGTAAGAGAATCCGGTGCCTGCGATGATGACAAGATTGACAATACTGTTGACGAAAGAAGCAGCACCCAACTCTATGGTGCTGTGATGACCTACCATCATCGTGTCGGCGAAGCTGAGCACTATCATTCCCATCTGTCCTATCATGATGGGAATGCCGATGGAGAGCAACGCAAGGTAGTGGTGGCGTGTAGGTCTTGTGTTCATTACCAGAATTTATTTTGTTCAGCGTTATACTCAAATCCGGCGGCAGCCAGACGGTCTGTTATCTCCTGTTTGTCGACATGAAGGTCGTCACAAAGCGCATCGAGTGATGGATAAATGTCGCGCAAGCGCATATTGATGACGCTGAAGAGCATCATCGGATCCTTTGGTAAATCTAACATTCTACTTGTATCCTTTCTTTTTTTCTTTTTTAAAACACATTAAGGGTACAAAGTTACGCATTTTTCCGCCAAGTCAAGTCTTTATCACATACTTATATTATATGTACTGCCATTTGATTGACCCAAGACAAAGCCCTCTTAGAAGCCGCTGAACATCTCGATGAGCTTCTTCCTGTAGAATCTGCCCACCTTCACATCCGTCAGATTGTTGAACGGAGGGAAGAGTCGGCACGTATTGTCGGTCACCTCCATAAGGTAAGTGAGATTGATGATATGCTTCTGGCTGACACGCACAAGGGACGGGTCGAGCGCCACAATCATGTCGCTCGTCACGTTTCGCTTCAGTCGGATGGGCTTGTCAAGTCCTGAGACGTACATCTCCCACACTCTCGAACCGTGCTGATAAGCAACGATGCCGATGTCGCGAACGTCCACAAGGGGGAAGTCTACGGCATTGGTATAGATAAGGAACTTGCCGTCCGTGCGTCGTCCGATGCCGTCCGCACACATCGTCACTGCATTGGCGGCATTGTCTGACAAAGCCGCACGCATCGGCGAAGCGGGCTTCGGCATCTGCATATCAAGACATACACGACGGATGATGGTGCGCAGCTCCTGGTCGTCGATGGGCTTCATCAGATAGTCGAACGCCTGATTGCGGAAGGCGGAAAGCATAAACTTCTGATGTGCCGTATACATCACCACGCGACAATCGCTTGCAGCCGAATCGGCGATGCGTTCCAGAAACTCTATGCCGGAGATGTCCGGCAGCTCGATATCGAGGAACAGTAAGTCGGGGTTTGTGTCCATGACGAGGGCCAGTCCGTCCATTCCGTTAGCGGCAATGCCGGAGATATGAGCCTCCTCAAATCCCTTCAGTTTATCGGCAAGCAATCTCGCAGCCGTCTTGTCGTCGTCTACAATAGCGATGTTCATCTTTCTCTATGTCCGTTTAAAGTGTTTAATAAAAGTATCAATAACGTATTCCGTCAGGCACAGCTAATGTTGCCTGACAACCCTTCACCTTTCCTTCCTTGTCGGTGATGTTATGTATGTCGAACCGCATCTTCCTGCGGTTTCGCTGGTTAGTCACGGCTATGGTCTGCGTGATAACCCCAAGTCCAGTTTTCTTCTTCAGTCTGAGATGGTTGAATCCGGGTCCGTTGTCGGTCACGGTCACCACCGTCTGCATCGCTCCGTCGCGTGCCTCGTCATTGACGGGCTTGCGAGTGATACTGATGGAGAGTTCCTTATGTCCTTCCCATCCCTTCAGTCCGTGTACGATGGCGTTCTCGGTAAGAATCTGCAGGAACATCGAGGGCATATTTATGGTGCTCATGTCCAGTCCTTCGCAGATGTCCAGATGGAATGTGAAGTCGTCGCCAAGCAGATATCGCTCCAGCGTGATGTACTTATGCAGGTAGTCCATCTCGCGGTCCAGCGTGATGCATGGCATCAGCGACATGTCGAGGTTTGCCCTAATCAGCTTCGAGAGCGCCACCAGTTCTGATGCTTCCTTCTCGTCTGACGAACCTATCTTGTTGTTCAGGACGTTAAAGACGAAGTGGGGCGATATGCGGTTGCGCATATTAAGGAGCTTCAGATTGAGGATATCCACCTGATACTCTATGCGTTTCTTCTTCATTCTCATCAGCCATACCACCATTATCAATACCAAGACCAGCACTACAGACACAGCTATAGACACCTTCGTATTGGCTTTCTGTATGACGGCGTTCTTGTGCTCTATGGCAATGTCGTGATGCAGTCGGGTGGTGTCTGCCTGGAATCGAGCCATGATTTCGGCTGATCGCATCTTCGACTTGTTGTGTTCCAGCGAATCGGTGTAAGCCACATCCTCCTCCAGTGTTGTGTAAGCCTTACGATAATCTCCCTTGAACGCATAGTACTGGCGCAGATATCGGTTGCGGATGTTCACCATCATATAAGGCACAGCATCATTAGGCTTCTCCGACGCCAGAATCTTCGCCACCTTCTGTATGTCATGCTCCTTAACCGCCAGTCCGATGCGGATGGTATTGCAGTAATAGTTGGCTGTGACATCCCCTACCCTACGGAAGAACGGCTCCACCTCGTCCAGCAAGCGCTTCGACTGTGCGAGGCTGTCCATATTAAGATAAACGTCGGCGAGGTTTATCTTGCAGAGATACATGTCGAAGTGGTCCTGCAGCTTATTGTCTTCAAGCTGCCGCTTCATACGGAGGAACATCTTTAATGCGGAGGGATAATCCTTCGTGAAGTAATAGAAGTTGCCGCAGTTGCAGAGATAGTATGACTGCATGGCGGGTGTCATGTCGGAGTAGTGTTTCTCCGTGGCGCGATAATACTTCAGGGCGTTACGTTCGTCGCCGAGCGTCAGATAAATCTGAGCCAGTCCCATATAGAGCGTCACGTTCTCCTGTTCAGGCATTCGGAGCGAATCCACTAAGAAGAGGGCACGACGATAACAGCGTGCAGCCTCGGGTATGTCGCTGCATTGTATGTAGGCGTCGCCAAGATTGGCGTACGTCTTCGGCATTTCCTCCTTGGTGTCGCTGTTACGGAGCAGGCTGAGCGCTTTCTTATACATCGGCACGCTCACCTCACGGTCACGATGGAAGTTATGGTTGACAGCTGCAAGGCAGTTGTATGCTCCGGCGAGAAGCGAATTGAGTCGGGACTGATTCTTACAGCCTTCCTTCGTCTGCATCTCGCGCTTGCAGAAAGCCTCGATGCGGCGCACGCAGGCGTCCACTCTCTCCGGCTCCGTGGAGAGCCAGTAGATACGGGCAAGTCTGAGATAATATTCGTAATAGGTGATGCTGTCTTTTGCGTTTTTCATTCCCTGATGCACGATAGCCTCCATATTCGGGACGCGCTTCACAATTGAGTCGTCTATTTGGCTGAGACGTTTGAGCCTGACGGTATCGGTGCCGTCAGCACGGTCTGTCTTGCCTCCGCATGCCGAGACTAATGCCATGACGATGAACGCCGTGGCAAGGGCAAACAAGCGGAATGTTTTTTTGTTAGTGTTATGGCGCATTGGTTTAAATCACAGCAAGTGGTAGGTAAAATCTAAAATATTATTCTTTCTTTTTGCAAAGTTAGCGATTTTTTTAAAAGAACCAAATAAAAAACAAAATTTTAGACACAAATATCGTCAACATATTTGTAGGCATACGAAAAAAGGCGACCGGACTCACGTCCAATCGCCCCCAGAAATAAGTTATGTGGATATACAAAATTATAAGAAAAGTCTTTACATCTTAGCGTGCGTTACGGATTGTAGCGCACGAAAGCCTCCATTGCCTCGTAGCATGCCAAGCCGAGCGAATGATAAAGCTCTGCTGTGGCATGGTTGCGGTCTTCGGCACGCTGCCAGAAGAGACGCTCGTCATTGCCGAGGAAGGGTGCGCTCTCCATCTGCGAAGAGTGCTTGAGGATGCTGTTACGCTTGCCGCGAAGCTCCTCCGGCGACATGGGCACGCACATCTCGATGTTCTCAATTTCCCATTCTGCCCACGCTCCGCGATACATCCAGATGCGGCAGTCGTCAAGCCATGCTGCGCCTGCCTGCTTCTCGAGGTCCACGGCAGCGAGTACGGCGTCGGTGCACTTGCGGTGTGTGCCGTGCGGGTCGGCGAGGTCACCAGCCACGTAAATCTGATGCGGCTTCACTTCCTGGAGCAGCGCACGTACAATCTCGACGTCCTTCTCCGTCATCGGGAGCTTCTCTATCTTGCCCGACTCATAGAACGGGAGGTCGAGGAAGTGGACGTGGTCGAGGGGGATGCCGTTGTAGGTGCAGGCTGTGCGTGCCTCACCGCGACGGATGAGTCCCTTTATGGTGCGCACCTCTGGCGTGTCGATGTCTGACGGACGCTTTTGTGCGAGGAAGTTCTTGATGTCAGCATACATCTTCTTTATCACCTCGTCCTTGTTGTCGCAGAACAGCTGGTTATATCCGTTGACGAAGTGCATGAAGCGTGTCACCTCCTCGTCACCCACGGCGATGTTGCCTGAGGTCTCGTATGCCACATGCACGTCATGGTTCTGCTGTACGAGGCGGCGGATGGTGCCACCCATCGAGATGACGTCGTCATCGGGATGCGGCGAGAACACTATCACGCGCTTCTGTGCCGGCATGGCACGTTCCGGGCGGTTGGTGTCGTCGGCGTTGGGCTTGCCGCCGGGCCATCCTGTGATGGTGTGCTGCAGGTCGTTGAATATCTTGATGTTGCAGTTGTATGCCGAACCGAAGCGGGCGAGCAGGTCTGAGAGTCCGTTCTCGTTATAGTCCTTGTTAGTGAGCTTCAGGATTGGCTTGTCCAGCAGCTGGCAGAGCCAGACGACGGCGGCGCGGATGGTCTTCTCGGTCCACTCGCAGTTGGTGACAAGCCAGGGATGTACGATACGCGTGAGCTTGGCGGCGGCGGCAAGGTCGCAGACAAACTTGGCGTCGTTATGTGTCTGTACGAAGGATGCGGGGATGGCGTCCGTAACGGGGCCTTCCACAATCTTCTGCACCATCTCTGCCTTCTCCTCGCCCCATGCCGTAAGGAACATCTTGTGGGCTGAGAGGAGAGTGTGCACGCCCATGGTGATGGAGCACGGCGGCACCTGCTCCTGTGTGCCGAAACTGTTGGTCATCTCATCGCGTGAGGTCTGGTCGATGAGGATGATGCGGCTCTGCGATGCAAGGCTCGAGCCCGGCTCGTTGGTGGCGATGTTGCCCATACGTCCGATGCCGAGGAGGGCGATGTCGAGTCCGCCTTCGGCTGCAATGAGCTGCTCGTAGGCGCGGCAGTGCTCGAGGACGTCTTCCTGTCCAATGTGTCCGTCGGGTGTGTGTATGTTCTCTGCCTTCACGTCCACGTGGTCGAGGAAGCGTGTGCGCAGCTGGCTGATGGCGCTGTGCTTGCTGTCGGCGTTGAGGGGGAAATATTCGTATGCGTTGAACACTACGACATTGTCGAAACTCAGTCCGCATTCCTTATGACGGCGCACGAGTTCCTCATAGACGGGAGTGAGCGAGAGACCCGTACCGAGGGCGAGCACGCATTTTCTGCCTGCTTCCTTGGCACGCTTTATCTCCTTCTCCACGCTGTCAGCAATGAGCTTGGCTCCTTCTTCCACGCTTGGGAAGATGTCGGTGAAGATTTTCTCGCAACGCGTAATCTCTGAACGCTCCACTGCTGTACGAGGACGGTAGTACTGTTCAGGAACTTTGTTAAGTACAATCTGTGAACTTAGATGAAGATTCATAACAGTAAAATATTAAGTTGTGTATGACCTGTTGTTTTTTCTCTCTGATTGTCCGGCTGCCAGCTTTACGGTCTGTCAGCCTTCTTTGTACCCCACTTAGAGGGCTTCGGACCCATCACCAGCTCCAGTGTTCCGCCGTGGCGGATGTCATCAAACTCGATGTATGACTTGCTGTGAGGCTTGCCGTTGAGACGTACGCTCTGCACGTAGATGTTCCGGTCCGAATTGTTCTTAGCCACGACGGTGAACTTCTTGCCGCCGCCGACGTTTACGGATGCCTTGTCGAAGATCGGCGATCCGATTACGAAGCGTCCGCCTACGGGATCCACCTGATAGAGTCCCATGGCAGAGATGATATACCATGCCGACATCTGACCTACGTCCTCATTGCCTGAGAGTCCGTCTGGCTGGTCACGATACATCTCGTTCATCATTTTGCGGAGCATGGGGGCTGCCTTGTCGGGACGTCCGGCGTAGTTATACATATATATAACATGGTGGCTTGGCTCGTTGCCGTGGGCATACTGTCCTGTCATGCCTGACATGTCGGGCGAAGCGTTGTCGCCGGCGTAGCCCTCGACGAAGAAGAGCGAGTCGAGCTTGCTGATGAATGCCTTGTCCGAACCGAAGAGCGAGATAAGGCCACGCACGTCGTGGGGAACGAGGAAGGTGTACTGCCAAGCGTTGCCCTCAGTGTAGTCGTTGGTACGGTGCTCTGCGAAGAAGGGATTGAATGGCTCGCGGAAGGTGCCGTCGGTGCTGATGGCACGGAGGAAGCGTGTCTTCGGATCCCAGTATTTCTTGTATGAGCGTGAACGGTTGTAGAAGTATTCCTGATCGGCTGTCTTACCGAGCATCTTAGCCACCTTTGCCACGCCGTCGTCAGCCTCGCAGTATTCCAGCGCCTTAGCGACGGTCTCATTGGTAGGCTCGAGGTTCCTGGGAATGTAGCCGTTCTCCTTGAGCAGACCAAGCGAGCGGTCTTCTTTCATCTGTGTGGTTTTCAGGGCTTCGAAGGCAAGCTCCTTGTCCTCCACCAGTCCCTTCATGGTGAGGTCGGCAAGTACGATGGCGCCGGGGTTGCCCACCATGCAGTCGGTCTCTGATCCCATGAGATGCCATACGGGGAGGCGTCCCTGCTGCTTGTAGATGTTGAGGAATGTCTTGGCGAAGTCGCGCTGCATCTCGGGGAAGAGGAAGCTCATGAGCGGGTGTGAAGCGCGGTATGTGTCCCAGAGCGAGAGTGTGGTGTAGTTGGTGAAGTCTGCCTTGTGCACCTTTCCGTCTGCGCCACGATACTCGAGGTCAACGTCGTTGAACTTAGAGCATGAGGTCATGAGATGATACATGGCAGTATAGAAGATGCGCTTCTTGGTGAGGTCGTTGGTCTGAATTTCGATGCGCGAGAGCTGACGGTTCCAAGCCTCATCGGCAGCTTTAACGGCAGCGTCGAAGTCCCATGCGGGCAGTTCGGCAGCCATGTTGGCTTTAGCCTTGTCGATATTGACGGGCGAGAGCGCCACCTTTACGAGCAACGGCTTCGTGGCGTCGCTGACAGTGAGCATCACGCGCTCCATCGAGTCAAGGCGCTGCACGGTTACGGGCTGCGAAAACTCGATGTCAAAGTAGATGCGGCGGTCTGCTGCCCATCCGTTGGAGCGGCGGAATCCGGTGAGGCGGGTGGTTGTCTCCTGTGTGAGGAGGCAGTCATTGAGCTTGTCCCATCCTATGCACTGCGAGAGATCGAGTGCGAGCTGTGCCTTGGCACCGTTCTGGAATGTGTAGCGATGGAAGCCGCAACGTTCCGTAGCGGTAAGTTCCACGAGCACTTCGGGTTCGTGAAGGCGGAGCGAGTAATAGCCCGGGTGCATCTTCTCGTCGTCGTGCGAGAAGCGTGCCGCTGTCTGCTTGCTGTCCTTGATGGGCAGGAAAGCCACGTCGCCGAGACATCCGATGCCGGTGCCTGAGAGGTGCATGTGGCCGAAGCCTATCAGCTCGTTGTCGTCATAATAATAGCCTGAGCACCAGTCCCAACCGCGTGTAGGCTCTGTGGGGCCGAGCTGAACGAGTCCGAAGGGCACATTGGCGCCCATAAACGTATGACCGTGTCCACCTGTTCCGACGTATTGGTTGACATACTGGGTGAGGTTTGGAGCAGCTGCTGCATTGATGATGCCCATAAAGAGCAACAACACAGCCACCGCTGTAGATCGCAATAGATTTGTTGTCTTCATAAATTAATTTTTAGCAAGTGCAAATATACAACAAATATATCGGGATGTCGGCAATTTTACGGACTTTTAGAGCACACGGAAAATAAAAAAATCTTAAAATCGGAAGTTTGTTTTAGTGGAGAGTTGAGAGTTATACTATGTCAGGCAGGGCTTTAACAAAAACCTTTCTCCACAATCCGCTTATGCTTTTCGAGCCTTCGGCAATTCCTTTATGTCCTATATGGTCTTATGAGAACAAGTTCTCACGCCCATATATGCCATAAATGAATGAGAGGCTTTCGCCTCTCTCGAAAAGCACAAACGGAA
>JABLTL010075630.1_pt1 | contig 25517 bp, 18 predicted proteins | sample 7160151 | NCBI WGS metagenome assembly JABLTL01 (sample SAMN14651223, study PRJNA627086) | human gut metagenome | isolation source: feces | host: Homo sapiens
AATTTCCGCGCGGCGGCAAGGGCTTCCACCTTGTTGCCGGTACCCAGTTTGTGGTAGGCCTGCTCGCACTGGTATTTGACGCTCCGCTCACTGAGCTGGAGCTGCCGGGCGATCTCAGACCGGGTCAGGCCCCGATCCTGCAGCCGCAGCACCTGCAGGGCCCGCTCACTCAGCTGCACCGCGCCCGGCAGTGCCGCCGGGGCATTGGTGCTCAGGTAGAGCGGATAAGCCTCGGCCATGGTGCGGGTCTCGCCCAGCACTTCCTGCCAGTAGGCCTCGTCCACGCCCTCCGGGCAGCCAAGCTCCTGTAGCAGGGGCAGCAGCGCCGCGCCCTCCCGGCAGAACAGCCGGACAAAGTGGTAGCTTTCAGCCCGGCGGAGCACCTGGGTCAGCTCCGTTTTCCACAGCGGGTTCCCGGTGCGGTAACGGATGATGGATTCCAGCAGGTCGCCCTCCATCTGGAGCCAGGGCCGCTTTTCCATATTGGCATAGCTGCGCAGCCGCATGAGGATCTGCGCGGTTTTATCATACCGCTGCTGCGCCATGTACACCCGGACAAAGGTATTGTAGCAGTACCGTTCCAGCACATTGAAATGGATCTCGTTCTGGGGCTCGTTCTCCATCCAGCGGACCGCGTCCTCTACCCGGCCCTGCCAGAGCTTGATCCGGCTCTGCATGGCCCGCACGTTCCGCACCACGCGGCGGGCACCACGCTGCCGGGCGCGGGTCTCTATCTCTTCCAGTGTCTTGACCGAGTCGCCCGGATGGCCGGTGACCAGATACACCCGGGCCACCAGCGCCGCGCCCACAAACTCCAGCTCAAACTTGCCGCCATTCATGGTCTCCATCAGGCCCCGGTTGGCAAGCTCCAGCACCTTGTAGATGTTGCCGCCCTTTTCAAACAGGCTCTCCGCCAGGCCAATGGACACCAGCCCCTTGGAGTAGGGGCCCAGTACCTCGCCCGCATGCTTTTCCAGCTGGAACGCCATGGTCTGATCATCCCGCGTCCAATCGCAGAAGTCCTTGCTGCCATTGATGAGGGAGGGCTGGCCGCCCGTCACCGAGAGCTCCGGCATCACCAGACGCTCGGTTTGGATCTTCCGGGCCGCCTCGTCCAGTACCTCGATGAGGTTGGTGCTGCCCCGGTGGGGCAGGCTGATGTCCAGATAGACCAGCCAGCTCTCAGCCAGGCGGTGCTCCTCCGGGTCCGGGTGGTCCGCGGCATATTCCTGCAGCACGGCATACCAGCGCTCGCTCTCCGTGGCGTTCAGCGCCAACGAGTAGAGCATACTCCGCGCCGCGATCAGGTCGGGCGAGGAGCGCACTTCCTCCTCCGGCAGGGCCAGATAGGCGGGCGTCAGCTCATAGTAATAGCCACCGCCGGGGTAGCGGCGGGCGTTGTCGATGAGGAGGGCGTGGACCTCTTTCTCGCACTGGCCGTCCTGATACAGCTTCAGTGCCCGGGGGATGTTGCCCTCTTTTTCGCAGATGGTGCCTGCACGGCGGAGCAGCTCATTTTTCCGCACCCGATCGCAGACCGTCTCCATCCGCAGCTTCATGCTGTTGATGACGGCGGGCCGCAGGGTGTAACCGCCGTCTTTGAAGCTGAACAGGTTGCCCATCTCGGCAGCCTGGGCCAGCAGGCGGTTCACATCGCTCCGCCCGGTCATCTCTTCCGCCTGCTGGATGGTAAAATGCTCCAGCAGCGAAAGCTGCATCATCATCTCCCGGATCTCTTCCGGCCACTCGCTGTAAATGGCCTGATTGAGGTACTCGTAAAACTTCCGGGTCAGGTCATTCATCAGCTCCTCCGTATAGCTGGAGCCCTGGCTCATCTCCACAGCCAGCAGCCGGGCCCCCAACGGGCTGCCCTCTACCAGCGGGATGATCCGCTTTTCCAGCAGGTTCCGGGGCAGCTGAACGCCCCACGAAAGGTACAGCTGGGCAATCTCCTTCTCGGAAAGCCTCAGGTCTTCCTCCGGGATGACACTGAGACGGCCATTGACATAGGGCCCTGTCAGCCAGCTGGGCAGCGGGCAGCGGCCCGCCAGAACGAGCCACAACCCCGGCTGATCCAGCATGGACACGATCTCCCGCCGGACGGCCGGGTCCAGCACCCGGGCCAGGTCGTCGATGACCATGGTGGCTTCTGCCGGCAGCGCGATCTCCTGTAAAGTCTCCACGGTCAGGCCCTCGCCGCTGAGCCAGATATGCCTGCGCCGCCGCAGATAGCGGTGGAGCAGCTCCGTCTTGCCATAGCCCGTGGCCGCGTAAAGGTAAACATTCTGCCGCCGCGCGCCTGCCATCCGCAGTTTATCCCATGCAGCTTTGGGGTGGATGTAATTGTCTTTCTGAAAATTTGGGTAATGTTCCATTTCCGCCATTCGCTATTCCCCCTTGGGAGAGTCCTCCTACGGCGTCTTCCCGCACTGCCGCAGGGCCGCCTGCACCTCATTCCCGTGACGGTGCAGATCCGATGCTCAGGTTTTCCGCGGCTGATACCGCAGCACTTTTTCCGAAAAATGCCCGTTAAAAAACTGGATGACCGGCCCCAGGCAGAACGCGCAGATCAGCGTGCCCAGCCCTACCAGGCCGCCCAGCATCCAGCAGGCCAGCGCGCAGACCGCGTCCGTGAAGACACGGCAGCCAAAGTAGGGCACGGGCGTGTGGTCCCGCAGCTCCAGCGCCAGCGCGTCGTAAGGGGCGATGCCAAGGTCTGCCGTCTGGTAGAGCGAAGCCCCCAACGCGGTAACGATGACCGCTGCCGCCACCCAGAGCAGCTGCTCCGGCAAAGACGCCGCCGGGCCGAAAAACGCTGCAATGGGGTCATAGAACGCGGTGACGATGAAACCGATGCAGATGCCGTTGACGAATGTGCCAAGGCCGATGTACTGCCGCCCCACCCAGATCTCAATGGCGAACATCAGGAGATTGGCGGCAATATTCTGCACTCCCAGCGAGATGCCAAAGAGCTCTGCCAGACGCATATTCAGAGCGCTGATGGAATCGTTGCCGAGATGTGACTGCTTGAACAGGGCGATGCCCAGTCCAATGATGACGATGCCGACGACCATCCCGATCACCCGGCGGGCCGAGGGCTTTTGCAGGAGCGTACCATTCATAGGGGTCTTCCTCCCTGGTTTTGTTGGTTCCATTATACGCCAGCTACCGCAAAGAAGCAAATTCTTTCCCCACTTTCTTTGCCTGTCCGCTGCAAAAAATTCAGTTTCGCAGTTTCTGCTCGATCGCTGCCTTGTCCAGCCCCTCGCCAATCACGATGAGCACCTGCTGGCCCTGTGCCAGCGGGCTTGCCGTCAGGCCGTCGGCGGTAGCGTTCAGCTCCACCCACTGGCCGTTTTCCTCCACAAAGCCTTTCACCCGCAGCACCCGCCCGCAGGCCGGGTCGGTGAACAGGCCGGGGATGTTCCGTTCCAGCCGGGCACGGGGCAGCCCCAGCTCCAGAAAATACGCCGAGGAAAAGGCCTCGTGCTCCTCAAAATGCAGCTTTTCACAGCTGGCCTGCCGCATCCCGCAGCGGGCGATCCGGGCCATGTCCGCTTCCGTGAGGGCGGCCCAGTCTTTCACCAGGATCTCCTCCGGCTGGAACACCCGGCTGCACTTGCAGGCCGTCAGTGCCCGTTTCAGGTGGGCCACGGCAGCTTCACACTGGCCGGGTTTGGCCAGCTGGCCGCGGCTCAGCAGCACAAGGCCCGCGTTGGCGCACTCGGAAGCCAGGACATAATCCGCCTGCGGCGAGAGCTGTTCCGGCAGCAGGGCGTCCACAATGGCGATCACATTGCCCAGCTGATACCAGCGGTCCAGCGGGTCATCCCGCAGCACGTCAAAAAACTCGTCCACATCAAAAATGCCGCTGGGCTCCACCAGCACCCGGGTAAACCCCCGCATGGCCATGGAGATGAGCTTGGTGCGCATCCGGCGCTGGTGGGTGTCACAGTCACACCCGCCGCTGATCGTCTCGATCTCGCACCCCAGTTCCAGCAGGTCCTGTACCAGCATGGCGTCCACATTCACCGCGCCAAAATCGTTTTCCAGGATGCAGACACGTTCCCCCTGCCCGGCCAGATATGCCGCGTACCGCCGCAGGAATGTTGTCTTGCCCGCTCCCAGAAAGCCCGTGATGAGGTCTACCTGTACCATCTTGTCTCTCCTCCGTTTCCGATCGATTTCATTCAGAGTTAGTATAGCCTGTCCAGCGGGCATTGTCAAAAGAAAACAGGCCATTTCCCGCAGGAAATGGCCCGTTTTTGCCGCAATGATCTCAATTTTACAAGAATTCCACACTGCCGTCCTCGATGTGATACATCGCACCGACGACCCGCAGGCCGGTTTCCTCTTCCATGTGGTGGATGCACAGGCTCTTCTCGATCTCCTGCACACTGTGCCGCACGTTCCTGCAACTGGCCTTGTAGGGGTCTTTTTCATCGCCAATGGCTTTTTTGATCTCATCGGTGATGTACTTGATATACCCCTCCGGCTCGTAGTGGATGGCGGCATCCACCGCGCCGCAGTGGGTGTGGCCCAGCACCACCACCAACCGGCAGCCCAGGTGCCCGGCCGCGTACTCGATGCTGCCCAGCTGCTGGTCGTCGATCACATTGCCCGCCAGCCGGATGACGAACAGCTCCCCGATGCCGGCTGAGAAGATGCTCTCCGGGATGACCCGGGAGTCCGAGCAGGTGACGATGATGGCGTAGGGGGACTGACCTTTCGCCCAGGTGGCCAGCCGGACGCGGCGGGAGATATCGCCGTGTCCGCTTTCCGCATTGAGATATTTGAGGTTGCCCGCCGCCAGACGATAGATGGCGTCGGCCGCGGTGCAGACAGGGGTTTGGTTCATTGCAGCAGCCTCCTTTGAGGGATTCAGAATGGGGATGGGGATTTTTCAAAAAAGCCGCCCGGTCTGCCCTTGCGGGAAGCGGCCGAGCGGCGGAATGGGAAACTCAGAACGTGATGACGCCGAGGATCAGGCCTGCGACCAGGCAGATGAGGGACACGCCCCACTGCCAGCCAAAGCAGTACTTGATGTGATCCTTGATCTCGACACCGGCCAGACCAATGCCCAGATAGGTAGCGGGAGCCACCGGGCTGATGAAAGTGGCGCAGTTGCGGCAGACGACCATGGCGATGGCAATGTGAGCCGGGTTGACGCCGAACTGGTTGCCAACACTGATCAGGACGGGCAGCAGACCGTAGAAGTAAGAGTCGGTATCGAACAGCAGAGCCAGAGGCACGCTCAGGATGCCGATGATGACCGGCAGGAACTTGCCCATGGGAGCCGGGATGACGCTGGCCATCATGATGGCCATTTTCTCCATGATGCCGCTCTTGCTCAGGACACCGAGGAAGACGCCGGCACACATAATGGTGGAGGCCATGGTCAGGCCGGAAGCCGCATGGCTCTTGATGATGGAATTCTGCAGCTTCTTGCCGCGGTAGTTGACCAGAATGCCCAGAGCGCAGCCAACCATGAAGACATAGTAAGAGGGGAAGATATCCATGACCAGGACGATGATGACGGCCAGGGTCAGGATCACATTGAAGAGGAAGTTCTTCGGGCGAGCCAGCTCATTGTTCTTCTCTTCGCTATCCGAATCATCGTACTTGCTGGCATCCTCTACGGCAGCATCGCCCAGCTTGGCAATGCGCTTCTTCTCCTGGAAGCCCCAGAAGATGGCAGTGCCGACGGCAAGGACCAGGCCGACGACCTGCATCGGAACGATCTGACTCCACAGGTCATTGGGCTCAACGCCCAGAACACTGGCGGCACGCATGGTCGGGCCGCCCCAGGGCAACAGGTTCATGACACCCATCGACGTAACGCAGATCAGCAGCAGGGTCTCACGGCGCATGTGCAGGCGCTTGTAGACCGGCAGCATGGCGGGGATGGTGATGAGGAACGTGGAAGCGCCGCCGCCGTCCAGATGGCCGATAATGGCGATCAGGCAGGTCATCAGGGTAACGCCGATCACATTGTTGCCGACCTTTTTCATCAGCGCGCCGATGATCTTGTCGAACATTCCGGCGTCGGTCATAACGCCGAAGAACAGGACCGAGAAGATGAACAGGATCGCGGTACCATGGACGCCTTTCACGCCCTCCTTGATAAAGTCTGCCATCTCATCGAGGGTGAACGCACCGGTTGCCACCAGAATGGCAGCCGTGATGGTCGAGACACCGACGAAAGCCAGTGCAGGGACCGTGACATTGCGCAGCAGCAGAACGATGACCGCAATCACCGTTGCAAAGCCGAGCAGAGCGAGGATCGTATCACTCATGTTGGTTAACTTCCTTTCCTTTTTCCGTATACGGGATGGCATTCCAGTTGCTACTGGACTTCCATTCCCTCTTTCGATGGTTCCAGTATAGCCCTGTAAACTTACACGCCAAAGTGCCGTCCATTACGGTTTGTTAAGGAAAGACTTAATATCCTGTAAGAGTCTGTATGCTTACTTGTATACAATTATTTCTGCTTCTCGCTCCGCCTGCAGGCACGAATTTCTTCCAGCAGGGTGGCGGCGGAGACCGGTTTCAGGATGTAACCGTCGATCACGCCATGGCGGCGGGCATCCACGATCTCACGGGTGGGAATGCTGGTCATCACGATGCGGGTCAGAGCCGGGTACTTGCCCTGAATGGACATGCAGAACTCCACGCCGCTGCCGCCGGTCAGGCTCTCGTCGATGGCCAGGGCGTCAAAGGGCTGGGTCTCCAGCAGGGTGCGTACCTCGCCCCGGCGGGAACAGGTGAGCACTTCCAGGCCAAAACGGCCGAAATCTTTCTCCAGCAAATTGAGCACTTTCTTGTTGTCGTCCGCAGCCAGGATGCGCAGCTTGTGGTCCACGCCCCACTGCACCTGTTCCCGGGCGCGCTGCTGTTCCAGCACGGGCAGGTAGATATAGAACGTTGTCCCCTGGCCAAGGGTGCTCTCGGCCAGGATATGGCCCCGGTGGGTGCTGATGATCTGCTCCGCCAATGCCAGCCCCAGGCCGGTGCCCTCGCCCTGCTTTTTGGTGGTGAAGAACGGCTCAAAGATGTGGGCCAGCGTGTCTTTCTCCATGCCGCAGCCGGTGTCCGTGACGCTGACGCGGACATAGCTCTGCCAGTCGTCCGAGATCTTTTCCTCGGGGATCCGGGCCGCCAGCTCCTCCCGGGGGACAACTTTTGCCCGCAGGGTCAGGCTGCCCTCCCCCACGCCGATGGCGTGGATGCCGTTGATGCAGATATTCAGCAGCACCTGCTGCAGCTGGGTGCTGTTGCCCAGCACGTTTTCGCCGTGCAGCTCCAGCTCCTGCCGCAGCCGCACCTGTTTGGGGCAGTTGGTCTCCACCAGCTTGCAGGTGTGCTCGATGAGGCTTTCCACGGGCACCGCGTCATAGACCGTTTCCACGTTCTTCCGGCTCATGGAAGAAATTTGCTTCACCACGTCCCGGGCCTTTTCGGCAGCTTCGCTGATCTCCCGGGCGTTGTCATAAATTTCACTCTCGGGGTCGGCGCCGGCCATAATGAGGTCGGCATAGCCCGTGATGGGGGTGAGGAAGTTGTTGAACTCGTGGGCGATGCCGCCCGTCAGGGTGCCCATGAGCTGGAGCCGCTGGTCGTGCGCCAGAGACTCCCGGCTCTTCTGCAGCTCTTCCAGCGCCTCGTTGACCTCCTGCAGGTCGTTGATCTTGGTCACGCTTCGCTGGTTCTTCCGCTGCAGACGGAATATCATCCCGGCAAACAGCACCAGAACCACCGCAACGGTGCTGAACATGAGCGCCATCTTCAAAAAGCTGTCCCGCACCGGCTGGTAGAGATCGTCGTAATCCACCACGGCGCTGACGATCCAGAAGCTGCTCCCCACATCCAGATGTCGGAACGCGCTGATCTTATGCACCCGGGGCAGTTTGGGGTCGGTCCACCAGTAGGAGTAATAATCCCGGATGCCGGAGTCCTGTGTCCGCTGGGCCTTGAGCAGCTCGCTCAGGCTGGTCAGGTCCAGATCTTTGTAGGCATAGAGCTTCTGGCGGCCATCCACCACCTGGATGCCCCACTGGGCCGATTCCGGGTGCATGACCACCATGTCATTGGCGTTTTTGATCATCACATAGCCGTTGGTGCCCACCCGGATGTCCGAGACCAGCTGCTTGTAGAGGGTGGTAGAATCCACCACCAGGCAGACGCTCTGCTCCCCCGCCGCTTTTTTCAGCACCAGATAATGGGTATCGCCCCGGTGGTACTGCCAGTAAGAAACGCCCTCTGACCGGGTAATGAGAACATCGCTCAGGGCGGTAATGCCGTAGCAGCGGTAAACGATGTTGCCATCCTTGTCCTCCAGCCAGAGATCACGCAGGGTATCGCTGGGGGACACCGTGGGCTTATCGTCCGGGTTTGCTTCCACCTTGGCAACCGCGGAGTCCAGGCGGTCGAGGTACTCCTCCAGCGAAAACTCAATGCTGTCGGCCAGGCTCTGCACCACCAGCTCCATCTGGCGGGTCTGGCTTTCCATCAGGGCCGTGCTGTAATCTTTCCAGACCAGATTTGACACAATGGCCAGCATGACCAGAAGAACGGCTCCCACAGCCATTGGCACCCAGAGGGTGTGGAGCGTTTCCAGGGTGGAGCGCTTTTCCTGCGCATTCGGCTTGTTCGGTTTCATGGCGGTTTCTCCTTTCAGCCGGGCAGGTTCTTGCTCTTCCCGGCTAAAAATGTTATACTGTTAATTAAGTATCAATTTCAAGTGTCAATTTTCGACGGTTTTGGTCAGAGGAAGTACGGTGAAGCAACCATGTCTTACCATGTTCTTATTGTAGACGATGATCCGGCAATTTGCAAACTTTTATCCAAAGTAATGGTCAGCAACGAGATGGAGCCCCTTGTGGTGAACAGCGGCGCGGCGGCGCTGGACCTCATCGCGCGGCAGAGCAACACGCTGGATATGATCTTAATGGACATCACCCTGGGCGATATGGAGGGCTTTGATGTCATCCAGACCATCCGCCGCAACGGCGTCACCACCCCGGTCATCATCATCAGCGGCCGCAACGAGGATTACGATTTCATGTACGGCCTCTCGCTGGGTGCTGACGATTATGTCACCAAGCCGTTCCGCCCGCAGATCTTAGGGGCCAAGGTCAAAGCCCTCATCCGCCGGAGCAAGAGCTTCTCTCAGGAGAACAGCCAGCAGATCAGCTGCGGGCCGTTCCTCTGCGACACCACCACCATGCGGTTTTACAAAAACAATGTGGAGCTCAACCTCTCGGAGAAAGAGCGCTCCCTCCTGCTGCTCTTTGTCCGCCACCCGCAGCAGGTGTTTACCAAAGACATGATCTACGAGCAGATCTGGGGCAACCTGATTGCCGTGGACGACAATGCCATCATGGTGTACATCAACCGCCTGCGCAGCAAGATCGAGGACAACGCCCGTACCCCGCAGCATATCATCACCATCCGGGGCGTCGGATATCGGTTTGTGCCGTAAACACGACATTTTTTCATCCACAACATAGAAAACCCCCGGCTGCGCGCGGTGCAGCCGGGGGCTTTTGGTTTTATGCCGGTATAAAACACAAAACCATTAAAAGGAGAATCGCATGAAATTGTGTGTCTGCGTTGCTCAGCGGGTTGAAGAAGAGCGAAAGGAATTTCCGTGAATCAATTCCGAAAGCTGCGGTTGGCAAGCCGCAGAAGAACCGCTGAGCGGGAACACTCAATCTTCGCGGAAAGAGAAAGGCTTGACTTCGCGCACGACGTCCATGATGGTGCCGTCGCGTGCTTCAATGATACCGACTACACGGTCACCGAACTGGACCTTGTCCGGCTCGCCGACGATGGAGTAAGCGATGTCACGCAGCTCCTCGATGGTCTTCAGGGGCACGCAGTCAGCGTCCTGCAGAGCCTTGAGCAGGTCGGGGCGGGCAGGGTTGACCGCCACGCCGTAATCGGTGACAACGATGTCCACGCTCTCGCCCGGGGTGGTGACAGTGGTCACATCGGTGCAGATGGCGGGGATCCGGCCCTGCAGCAGCGGAGCGATGACGATGGTGCACTTGGCACCCTGTGCGGTATCGGGATGGCCGCCCTGTGCACCGGTGATGATGCCGTCGGAACCGACGACCACGTTGCAGTTGAAGTGGGTATCGACTTCCAGAGAAGCCAGGATGACGTAATCCAGCTTGTTGACGAAGGCGCCCTTGTTCATGGGGCTTGCATACTCGCCCGCAGAGATGGGGAAATGGTTGGGGTTGGAGCGGACGTTATTGACAGCGTCCAGGTCAAAGTCCTGGGTATCCACCAGCTTGCGTGCCAGGCCGCGGTCCAGCAGCTCGCACATGGGCTTGGTCAGGCCGCCGACGCCCAGACCCATGTGGATGTTCTTCTCCTCCATGATCTTGCTCAGGGAGATGGTGGAAGCGATGGATGCACCGCCGACACCGGTCTGATAGGAGAAGCCGTCCTTGAAGTAGGGGGTGTTGGCCACGACCTGGGTGCAGTACTCTGCCATCAGGATCTTGCGCTGGTCGGTGGTGGGCTTGGCAGCACCGGTAGCGATCTTCTCGGGGATGCCGATCTGATCCACGACGCAGACGTAATCCACCTTGGTCTGGTTGATCTCAGCGGGGTAGTTGGGGTAAGCCACCAGACAATCGGTGACAGCCACAACGTAATCGGCCATCTCAGCGTCCACATAAGCATAGCTCAGGACGCCGCAGTTGGTCTTGCCGCCCATACCGGAGCAGTTGCCGTACTCGTCGCAGCTGGGCGCGCCGATGAATGCGATATCCACGTGGGTCTCGCCGGTCTCAATGGCGCGGACACGGCCGCCGTGGCTGCGCATGGTAGCCAGACCCTTGAGCTTGCCGTGGGAGATGGCATCGCCGATCTTGCCGCGGACACCGGAGGACTCAATGTTCAGGATGGTACCGTCCTCGATCATGGGGACCAGAGCGTCATGCGCCTTGCCCAGAGAGCTTGCGCTCAGGGTGACGTTCTTGATGCCCATTTTGTGGATCTCTTCCATGACCATGCAGACCACGAGGTCGCCCTCGCGGAAGTGGTGGTGGAACGAGACGGTCATGCCGTCGTGGGCGTTGCACTTGACGAGCGCCTCGTGGATGTCTTTGACCATCTTGTCGTGGTCATTGCGCATCACGGGAGTCACTTTCGGGCTGGCTTTCTGGAAAGCCTTGCCGTCTTTATAATTGTTGCCCTGGAAGACCTCTTTGCCGGTGCGCTCCAGGATCTCTTCGGGAATTTCTCTGCCGACTGCGTTGATCATAATTACAAATCCCCCTTATACACGCCGGAAGCCTTGGCCAGATCAATGGTGCGCTTTGCGCCATCGTAGAAGGCGATGTCGATCATCTTGCCGTCCACGGTGAAGACACCGATGCCCAGAGCTTTCTTGGAATCGATCTCCTTGACGACCTTTTCCGCAAAGATGATGTCTTTCTGGGTGGGAGTAAAGATCTCGTGGACAATGGGGATCTGGCGAGGATTGATGATGGACTTGCCATCGAAGCCCATCAGGTGGATGTTCTCCACGTCCTTGCGGAAGCCGTCCATATCTTTCAGGTCGGTGTAGACGGTGTCGAAGCACTGCACACCGGCCGCGCGGGCGGCAATGATCATCTGCTGGCGGGCACCCATCAGCTCAATGCCGGTGCCGGTGATGTGGGTCTGCAGGTCCTTGGTGTAGTCGCCGCCGGACAGAGCGATGCCGAACAGGCGCTCATCGCTCTCGCAGATCTCCAGAGCGTTCATCACGCCGCGGGCAGACTCCAGAGCGGCGATGATGAGGACTTCGCCCTCGGGGCGGCCGTAGGTCTTCTCGTCCTCGGCAATGGCCTGTGCCACGCGGTGCACATCCTCAGCGTGCTCGGTCTTGGGGATGCGGATGGAATCGCAGCCGCCAGCCACGCAGGCACGGATGTCTTCCCGCCAGTAGGGAGTGTCCAGGCCGTTGATACGGACCACGCGCTCAGCACCGCGGTAATCCACGGTCTTCAGAGCGTGATACAGGCTGAAACGGGCAACATCTTTCTGGTTTTCCGCCACAGCGTCCTCCAGATCCAGCATCAGGGAGTCGGCCTTATAGATGTAAGGGTCCTTGATCAGGCCGGGTTTCTGCGCATTGAGGAACATCATCGTGCGGCGCAGGCGCTTCTTGTTGGGATTGTTCATCGAATGGCACCTCCCCAGGGCAGATTCTCATACTGATCGACGGAACGGAAGACCGCACCCTCAATGCGGGCTTTCAGGGTGCAGTCCAGCGCGCCCTTGTCCACAATGGTGATGCGAACGTTATCAATGTCCAGGTTCTTCAGGGTCTCCAGTGCGACCTTGCGCAGCTGGTTGCCGTACTGGTTGATGACAGAGCTCTCGAGGGAGAAATCAACTTTGCCCTCGCCCGGCTCCACCGTCACCATGCAATCGCTGGATTCCAGAGTGCCAGCAGTTGCTGCTTTCTTGATCTCCATGCTTTTTCCTCCTTGGTGGGTGTTCCCTTCTAATATACCGTTCTTGCGGCCCAGTGGCCGCCCTTGATGATTCTATGATAGCCTTACAACCTTACAGAAATCATAGCCGCAGCCTTAATATTCGTTAAGAAACAGCAAAAATTTCGCTTGTACACAAGAAATATTCCATTTTCTCATGTCTGGTTTCCGTCCGTGTTTCCGCTCCCACAAAAACATCGCTTACAAAGCGGGAAAATCCGCTTTTTCTGCTTCTATTATGCGCCCAAAACCTCGTTTTGTGAAATCGCGTCTTTCAATCTCCATCCATTTCGGAAAAGAATGGATAAAGATGGCAAGCAGCGGTATCACGCAGCAAAGAGCCGGGGCCCCGCGGCTCCAGCTCTCCGCATTGGTTCTGGTGAATGCTTTTGTGCAGGACTCAGTGCAGCGGCACAACGCCCAGGAACACAGCGACGATCAGCATCACGACGGACACGCCCCAGTAAATGGGGATGCTGAACTTCATGTGATCTTTCAACTCCACATCGGTCAGGCCGGTTGCCAGATAGGTAGCAGGGACCAGCGGGCTGACCATCAGGGCCAGATTCTTGCCAATGATCATGGCGCAAGCCGTGCTCAGGGGGTCGATGCCATAGGTGCTGCCCACCTCAATGACCAGCGGCATGATGCCGTAGAAGTAGGCATCGGTGCCAATGCACAGGCCCAGAGGCAGAGCCAGAATGCCAAAGATGATGTGCAGGTACTGGCCCATAAAGCTGGGAACAAACGAGATGATGACATTTGCCATCTCGGTCAGCATTCCGGTGCCGTCAAAGACGCCAACCATCGCGCCTGCGCTGAACAGCGTGGCAGAAATAATGAGGGCTGCTGGTGCGTGCTTCTTAATCAGCTTGTCCTGCAGCTTCAGGTCCGGGTAGTTGACGGCCAGACCGATGGACAGCGCAACCAGGAAAGCAACATAACTGGTAACCACACCTGTGGACAGGACCGCCAGCAGGGCAACCGTCAGAACCAGGTTGAAGATCAGCAGCTTCGGGCGGCGGAGCGCCTCTTCCTCCTGCTGTGCTTTTTCGTCCACCGTGATCTCCTCGCCCTTGCCCTGGCCTGCACCATGCTTGATGGCAAACATGCCCAGCAGAACAGCTACCGCAATATTGGCGATCAGGCCCAGGATCTGGACGGGGATCATGATATGCCACAGATCGTTGGCATCCATGGAGAGGACCGTTGCCGCGCGGGCCACCGGGCCGCCCCAGGGCAGCAGGTTCATCACGCCCATGCAGGCACCCGTCAGGCAGAGCAGAATGCGGGTGTCAATCTTCATCTTCTTGTACACGGGGTACAGGGCGGGAATGGTGATGAGCACCGTGGTGGCGGTGGTGCCGTCCAGGTGGGCAATGGTGGCGATGAGGGCCGTTGCCACCGTGACCGCGATGACGTTGTTGCCCGCCAGCTTGACCAGCTTTTGCACAATGACATCAAACATGCCCGTGTCGCTCATGACACCAAAATAGATGACCGAGAAAATGAACAGAATGCCGTTGCTTGTGGTGGTCTTGACGCCGTCCTTGATGAAACCGGCGATCTCAACGGGGCCAAAGCCCAGCAGCAGCGCTGCAATGGCGGGGATCAATGTCAGCACCACGATGGGCGACATCTTCCCTTTCAGCAGCAGAAAAACGATTGCAACGATCATTGCAAAGCCAATAAGTGCTACCATAATTTTACGTTCTCCTCTTCAAAACTCATGTACTTTCGATCAATCTGACAGCCGCTTTTCCGTTGTCCCCTCCCTTGCGCTCCATTTTTATCACTCAGGGGCATTGTATCCCCAAAAGTACATTTTATCGGTCTTGCACCGTCGTTCTCGTCGTTTGTGATGGTTTTATCATACACTATGGAAAAGCATTTGTTAAATCGTTTGTTTTGATGATTTTTGATTCAAAAAAGGAATGGTTCCATTCCGGTTTCGACTTTCTTTCCATTCCATCTCCTTCTCAAATTTATTTTATCGTCCTAAAAAGACGCAAAAAAATCCCCCTCGGCAGCTTTGCCAAGGGGGATTTTCCAGATCAAAAAGATTGTATTTAATTCTTATTATGCATGTTATGCATGATTGAAACCCTTGCCGAACACTTCGGTGGTACTCAGCATGGAGATGAACGCATTGAGGTTTTCCTTATGGATAAACTCCTGCAGCTGGCCGGCCTCCCGGTTGGTGAGGGTGGTGTAGATCATATAATGGGGCTTATCGGTGTAGGCACCAAAGCAGGGAGTGTAGGTAGCGCCGCGCACCAGCTTGCGCATGACGAAATTACAGATGGGATCTTTGTCGTCACAGATGATGAGGATGGCCTTGCACATCTTGATCCGCTCCAGCACGGCGTCGATGACCAGCGATTTCACGGTCAGACCCACGAACGAATACAGTGCCGTGTACAGGTTAAAGACGAAGCAGGCCGCCACCACCATGAACAGGTCGGTGAGGAAAAGGGCTACGGCGATGCTGTGGATGTGGGTGTATTTTTCCACGATGAGGGCAATGACGTCCGTGCCGCCCGAGGAAGCACCTACATTGAAGAGCAGGGCCGAGGCAATGGCCGGCAGAGCGATGGCGAACAGCAGGTCCAGCATGGGCTGGTTGGAGAGGGAGCCGTGCATGGGGAAGAACTTTTCCAGGAACATCAGCTCCGCCGACATGACCACCGAGGCATAGCCTGTGGTCATGGCAAATTTTTTGCCCAGGAAGATGAGGCCCACCACCAGCAGGATCATGTTGGCCCAGGACGAGAATGCCGAGGCCGAGAGGGGGGTCAGCTTTGCCACCAGAGCTGCCGCACCGGTCACACCGCCAAAGACGAAGTTATTGGGGAATTTGAAGAAATACACACCAACGCTCATGATGGTGATGCTCAGGGTGATGATCGCGTACTGGCTGACGTACGCCATGATCTTTTCCCGCTTATTGTGTTCCATACCGTTTTTCCTTTCAGCGCCCCGGCGGGGCGTTCTCCTCGTTTCACCGTTTTTTGCAGGGTGTTTTGCCGCACACCCCATTTCACCTTGGCTATTGTAGCACGCCGCCCCCCGCCGCGCAACAAAAGAAGTGATTTTTCTGCAAAACGAAACTTTTTACGCCAAAAGCACCCGCTCCGTTTTCCACAGGGCGGGTGCTTTGCGGTTGAAAGTTTGTTTTTGAAAATCAGCAGTTCTTACAGCTTCTTGCCCGTGAGCATCTCATAGGCTTCCTCATACTTGGCAATGGTCTTGTCAATGATGTCCTGCGGCAGGTTGAAATCGCTGTCGGGGTTGGCCTTGAGCCAGTTGCGGACAAACTGCTTGTCGAACGAGGGCTGTCCGTGGCCTGCCTCGTAGCCCTCCAGCGGCCAGAAGCGGGAGGAATCCGGGGTGAGCATCTCGTCGCCCAGGATCACATTGCCCTCTTCATCCAGGCCGAACTCAAACTTGGTGTCGGCAATGATGATGCCGCGGCTCAGGGCATACTCAGCGCACTTCTTGTACAGGGCAATGGTGTTGTCCCGCAGCTTGGTGGCGTACTCCTCGCCCTTGCCGGGGAAGAGCTTTTCCAGCACGGTGATGCTCTGCTCAAAGGTGATGTTCTCATCGTGGTCGCCCAGCTCTGCCTTGGTGGAGGGGGTGTAGATGGGCTCCGGCAGCTTCTGGGACTCTTTCAGGCCCTCGGGCAGCTTGATGCCGCAGGCAGTGCCGTTCTCCTGGTAGCTGGCCCAGCCGCTGCCGGTGATGTAGCCGCGCACGATGCACTCGATGGGCAGCATGGTCAGCTTGCGGCACATGGTGCACTTGCCCTCAAACTCGGGCTGCTGGAAATACTCCGGCATGTCCTTATTGTCCACGCTGATGAGGTGGTTGGGCACCACATCACGAGTGTAATCAAACCAGAACTTGCTCATCTGGGTGAGCACTTTGCCCTTGTTGGTGATCTTATTTTTCAGGATGTAATCAAACGCAGAGATGCGGTCCGTGGCAACCATGATGAGGCTGTCGCCATTGTCGTAAATTTCGCGGACTTTGCCTTCCTTGATGGGCTTAAACTCTGTCATAGCAAAACACTCCTATTTCTTGTGTAACCCTCTCCGTCGCTTCGCGCCAGCTCTCCTGTCCGGAGAGCCTTTGGCAAAGAGAGAAAGCCTTGCGGTACGCCAGGGTCACCCCTGTCAGGGGAGGTGTCACCGCAGGTGACAGAGGGGTTTTGTTTTCAGCTTCCATCAATATCTTATCACAGAACCTGTCCGTTTGGAAGAAACAGAATCCAAGGAAAATGCCCTCTTTTTTCGGTTTTCTTCGTGAAAATTGCTAAAAATCAGCCTCGTTTTTCGTCGTATCGACGATAAAAGTCGTACTTTCCCCTGGTTTTCCCGGCCAGCAGTGCCAAAACCGCGGGCCGATTTTTGTACAAAGCGTGACTGGACACGCCGCCGGGAGATGGGGTATAGTGGTAGCAGAAGAATTTTTCACAAACAGGAGGGTATTTTTATGGGCAGATTTCCAAAGGATTTCTTATGGGGCGGTGCCACCGCCGCCAACCAGTGCGAGGGCGCATACAACGAGGGCGGGCGGGGCCTGTCCAGCGTGGATGTGGTACCGTTCGGCCCGGATCGCTTCCCCGTGGCCATGGGCACACTGAAGATGCTGGACTGTGACGCCGGGCACTTTTACCCCTCCCATGAGGCCATCGACATGTACCACCATTATAAAGAGGACATCGCCCTCTTTGCGGAGATGGGCTTCAAATGCTACCGGCTCTCCATCGCCTGGACCCGCATCCTGCCCCACGGCGACGATGCCGAGCCCAACGAGGAGGGGCTGAAATTTTACGAGAGCCTTTTTGACGAGTGTCACAAATACGGCATTGAGCCGCTGGTCACTCTCTGCCACTTCGACACCCCCATTGCACTCATCCAAAAATACGGCGGCTGGAAAGACCGCCGGATGGTGGACGCCTACACCCACTACTGCGAGGTGCTGTTCCGCCGCTTTGCGGGCAAGGTGAAATACTGGCTGACATTCAATGAGATCAACATGCTGCTCCACATGCCCTTTATGGGGGCCGGCCTGCTGTTTGAGCCGGGCGAAAACGTGCTGCAGACCAAATACCAGGCCGCCCACCATGAGCTGGTGGCCAGCGCCAAAGCCGTCCAACTGGCCCACAGGCTGATGCCCGGGGCCATGGTGGGCTGTATGCTGGCGGCAGGCCAGTATTACCCCCGCACCTGTGCCCCCGCCGATGTGCAGGCCGCGGCCGACGCCGACCGGGACAATTATTTCTTCATTGATGTCCAGTCCCGGGGCGAATACCCGGTCTGGGCCAAAAAGAAGATGGAGCGGGCCGGCATTCAGCTCCGGATGGAGCCGGGCGACGAGGCCCTGCTGAAAGAGGGCGTGGTGGACTTCATCTCGTTCAGCTACTATTCCAGCCGCTGCATCACGGTGGACAAGACCCTGCTGGGCGATGCCGACGGCAACGCCGTGACCGGGGCTGCCCGCAACCCCTACCTCAAGGCCAGCGAGTGGGGCTGGGCCATCGACCCGGTGGGCCTGCGCGTCACCATGAACAGCCTGTACGACCGCTACCAGAAGCCGCTCTTTGTGGTGGAGAACGGCCTGGGTGCCGTGGACACCGTGGAGCCGGACGGCTCCATCCACGACAGCTACCGCATCGACTACCTGCGGGCCCACATTGAGCAGATGGAAAAAGCCATCCATGAGGACGGCCTGCCCCTGATGGGCTACACCACCTGGGGCCCCATCGACCTGGTATCCGCCTCCACCGGTGAGATGAAAAAGCGCTACGGCTTCATCTATGTGGATAAGGACAACGACGGCAGCGGCACCCTCAAGCGGAGCCGGAAAGACAGCTTTTACTGGTACAAAAAGGTCATCGCGTCGGACGGCGAGGACCTGGCCTGAGCGTGGTTTTGCAAACCAAATAAAATTCACATTTTGTTGATTGACGCCGCCCATAAAAACGTGTATGATGAGACAATGTATGGCAAACCAACTTTTGAACGCGTTGGGAACATCGTTGGTTTGCCTATCGCAACGATGTCGTTTCGTGACACGATATTTTTAGAATTGCGATCAAATCATTGTAATATCGTAATATAAGGAGCAGTTGTATGCGTCCCCTCATCATAGCACACCGCGGTGCCTCCAACCTGGCACCGGAAAACACACTGGCGTCGTTCCGGCTGGCCAAGGAGCTGGGTGCCGACGGCATCGAGTGCGATGTCCAGCTCACCAAGGACCACAAGCTGGTCATTGCCCACGATTTCTTCACCGATGCGCACACCGGCGTCAAGGGTGATATCTACGATATGACCTTTGACGAGCTGCGTCAGCTGGACTTTGGCAAGTGGAAGAGCCCCGAGTACGAGGGCGAGAAGATCCCCACCATCGAGGAAGTGCTGGACCTCGGCAAAGACATGAAGATGATGCACATTGAGCTCAAGCCCTATCTGGACCGGGATGCCGATTTCCCGGAGCGGGTCATCGACGCGGTGGTCAACGCGCACATGGAGGATAAAGTCATCCTCACCTCGTTCCAGTACGGCCTGCTGGGCCGCATCAAGGAGATCCGGCCTGAGATCCGCACCGCCGCCCTGTTTCTGAACACGGAGTCCTCCCTCTGCCCGCCCACAGCCCTGTGGGAAGATCTGGGCCTGACCAACGGCGACCCGCTGCTGGAAGAGCTCTCTGGCCCGCAGGGGCTGGAAAAGGCTGTCTCCATCGTGGAGAACCCAGACTCGGTGGACGAGGAGAACGGCCTGCTGGTGCGCTACCTCAATGACCGCCTGACCGCCCTCTCCTCCAACTACCCGGGCAAAAATCTGGTGGAGATCTTACAGCAGTACTATTACCAGACCGATATGCTCAAGTATGTCTCCCAGTTTGATTTCCCGCTGGACTATGTCGGCCCGGAGTACCACGTCTGCTTCCGGGACACCACCCTGCTCCAGCGCGCGGTGGAGATGGGCTACCATGTGGCTCCCTGGCCCGTGGGCGACGAGAGCCGCCGGGACCTGCGCAGTGTCCTCAAGCAGAACCCGGAGATCATCGTGACCAACAAACCCGAGATCGTCATGGCGATTTTGCAGGGCCAGAAAGCACAATAAGCTTTTCCTCTTCGCCAGGGGCTCTCCCTTTGGGAGAGCTGGCGCGCCAGCGCCTGAGAGGGCGAGCCCGGTAAAATAAAATCTGTATGCGCAGCGATACGCTGACTCTAGCAATAGAGTGCGTATCGCTGTGTTTTTTCTTTTTGTTCCCATCCTTGCCCTCTCCGTCACCTGCGGTGACACCTTGCCCCCTTCTGGCACTTTCGTGCCACCTCCCCCGGACGGGGGAGTCTTTCAAAGGGAGAGGCCTTGGCATTTCGGAAACTTTTCTCTTGACATTTCCTTTCTCGCGCCTATAATTGTACTGTATCAAACAGTTTTATTTGAAACAGTTCAATTTCAAAACGATCCAAAGGGTGATTCTTATGTTGACCGATTTTAAAACAGTGCATCCCGGCTGCTGCCCTCCCCACGACAACCCGCCCTGGGAGCCGCCGCAGGTCATCCCAGCCCAGATCCGCCGGGTAAACAACCTCATCTTCCGCAAGATCAACGCGTTCTCCCGGGCAAACGGGCTGGAACAGGGCACGCCCATGCATGGGTGGATCGTGGAATATCTCTACTCCCATCAGGGTGAGCCGGTCTTCCAGCGGGACATCGAGCGGGATTTTTCCATTACCCGCTCCACCGTGACCAACATTCTGCAGCTGATGGAGCGCAAAGGCTACATTGAGCGCCAGAGCGTCCCCCAGGACGCCCGGCTCAAAATGCTGGTGCTGACAGCCAAAGGCCTGGAATTTCACGAAAAGACCATGCTCTCCCTCCATCAGACCGACGAATTTGTAGCTGGGCTGTTGACAGAGGAAGAAAACACCGAGCTGCTCCGACTGCTCAACAAACTCAAGAACGGGCTGAATGATTCACAAATATGAACTTTTTCCGAAACCTTTTTGAATTGCATTGACAATAAAAAAGTTCTGTATAGAATTGTTCTGTACCAAACAAAATCAATCACAGGAGGAAACTACAGATGATCAAAAAGTTAGCGTCACATCTGGGCGAGTACAAACGCTCTGCCATCGTGACGCCTCTCCTTTCCGCGCTGGAAGCGATCATGGATATCCTGCTTCCCACCATCATGGCGTTCATCATCGATCAGGGCATCGAGAAGAGCGATATGAACGCCATCCTCAAATATGGTCTGCTCACGTTCCTGGTGGCCGCTTTCGCGCTGCTGCTGGGTGTGCTGGCGGGCCGCTTTGCCGCCGATGCTTCCACGGGCTTTGCAGGCAATCTGCGCGACGCCATGTATGAGAGCATCCAGCATTACTCGTTCTCCAACATCGACAAATTCTCCACCGCCGGCCTTGTCACCCGTATGACCACCGACGTGACCAACGTGCAAAACGCGTTCCAGATGATCGAGCGGATGTGCGTGCGCGCCCCCGTGCATCTGGTGTTCGCCCTGTTCATGTCCTGCATGATCGGCGGCCCGCTGGCCCTGATCTTTGTGGTGGCGATGGTATTCCTGCTGGTGGTGCTGGCTTCCATCATGGTGCCCACGTTCAAAATTTTTGATCGCGTGTTCAAAAACTACGATAACCTGAACGCCTCCGTGCAGGAGAACGTTTCGGCCATCCGCGTGGTCAAGAGCTTTGTCCGCGAGGGCTTTGAAAACGAGAAGTACACCAAGGCCTGCGAGAGCCTGTACAACCAGTTCGTCAACGCGGAGAGCCGCCTGAGCTTCAATAACCCCGCCATGCTCACCGCCGTTTACGGCTGCAACATCGCCCTGAGCTGGTTCGGCGCCAAATATGTCCTGCACGGCGCCATCACCACCGGCCAGCTCAACGCCCTGTTCGGCTACATCATGAACGTTCTCATGGCTCTGATGATGCTGAGCATGGCGTTCGTCATGATCTCCATGTCCGCCTCTTCCGCCAAGCGTATCGTGGAAGTGCTGGACGAGAAGACGGACCTGCCCCCGGCCAAGAACCCCGTGCAGCAGGTGGCCGACGGCTCCATTGAGTTTGAGCATGTTTCCTTTCAGTATAAGCACGGCTCCGGCCAGCCGGTGCTGAATGATATCACGTTCTCCATCAAACCCGGCGAAACGCTGGGCATCATCGGCGGCACGGGCAGCGCGAAATCCAGCCTGGTCCAGCTCATTCCTCGCCTGTACGACGCCGAGACCGGCACCGTCAAGGTCGGTGGCGTGGACGTGAAAGATTACAACCTTGATGTCCTCCGCCATGAGGTCTCCATGGTACTGCAGAAGAACGTGCTGTTCTCCGGCACCATCCTGGATAACCTGCGCTGGGGCAACGAGAACGCCAGCGAGGAAGAGTGCATCCGGGTGGCAAAGCTGGCCTGCGCCGATGAATTCATCGAGCGCTTCCCCGATCAGTACAACACCTGGATCGAGCAGGGCGGCAGCAACGTCTCCGGCGGCCAGAAGCAGCGCCTGACCATTGCCCGCGCCCTGCTGCGCAAACCCAAGGTCCTGATCCTCGATGACTCCACCAGCGCCGTGGATACCGCCACGGACGCCAAGATCCGCAAGGCGTTCCGGGAAGAGATCCCCGGCACCACCAAGATCATCATTGCACAGCGCATCTCCTCGGTGCAGGATGCTGACCGCATCCTGGTGCTGGACAACGGCCAGATCAACGGCCTGGGCACTCATGAGGAGCTGCTGAAGACCAACGCCATTTATCAGGAAGTCTACAACAGCCAGACCCAGGGCAGCGGCGACTTCGACAAGCAGGGAGGTGAGCAGTAATGGCACAGGAAAAAGCAAAAGTGGTTCACGGCCCCGGCCCCCGCGGCGTCGGCGGCCCGCGCCCCAAAGTAGAGAACCCGGGCAAGCTGCTCAAGCGGATCATGGGTGAGGTATTCAAGCACTACCTGCCCCACTGCATCATCGTGCTGTTCTGCATCGTGGCAAGTGCCATGGCAAATGTGCAGGCCAGCCTGTTTTTGCAGACGCTGGTGGACGATTACATCGTCCCCATGACCCAGCAGGTCAACCCTGATTTTGCTCCCCTGCTGGGCGCTCTGCTCAAGGTGGGCTGCATCTATCTGGTGGGCATCATAGCCGCCTGGTGTAATTCCCGCATCATGGTCAACGTGACCCAGGGCACCCTGCGCAACCTGCGCGTCCAGCTCTTCACCCACATGGAGAGCCTGCCCATCAAGTATTTTGACCAGCACCCCCACGGCGATATCATGTCCGTTTACACCAACGATGTGGACACCCTGCGCCAGATGCTCAGCCAGAGCATCCCGCAGCTCATCTCCAGCGCCATCACCATTGTTTCCGTCTTTGTCAGCATGTGTATGCTGGACATCCGTCTCACCGTCGTCACCATGCTGATGGTAGCCCTGATGCTCTTCACCACCAAGAAGATCACCTCCCAGAGCGGCAAATACTTCATCGCCCAGCAGCGTGACCTCGGCAAGCTGAACGGCTACATCGAGGAAATGATGGAGGGCCAGAAAGTTGTCAAGGTGTTCACCCACGAGCAGAAAGCTCTGGCCGGTTTCCGGGAGCTGAACGATAAGCTGAAAGACAGCGCCAAGCAAGCCAATAGCTACGCCAACATCATCATGCCCGTCACGGCCCAGCTGGGCAACGTGAGCTACGCCGTCTGCGCTCTGGTGGGCGCGGCCATGGCCGTGGGCAATGTGGGCGGCATGACGCTGGGCACTGTCATGGCGTTCCTGGCCCTGAACAAGAGCTTCAACATGCCCATCAGCCAGGTGTCCATGCAGGCCAACAGCATCATCATGGCACTGGCCGGTGCCGAGCGTATCTTCAAGATGATGGATGAGCCCAGCGAGGCCGATGAGGGTTATGTCACCCTCGTCAACGCCAAGTACGACCGGGACGACAACCTCGTGGAGACCAAGGAGCGGACGGGCATCTGGGCCTGGAAGCATCCCCACCACGACGGCTCCACCACCTACCACAAGCTGGCCGGTGACATCACCTTTACGGGTGTTGATTTCGGCTATGTGCCCGAGAAGACCGTCCTGCACGACATCAACCTGTATGGCCGCCCGGGCCAGAAGATCGCCTTTGTCGGCTCCACCGGTGCCGGCAAGACCACCATCACCAACCTCATCAACCGCTTCTACGATATCTCGGACGGCAAGATCCGCTACGACGGCATCAACATCCAGAAGATCCGGAAGAGCGACCTGCGCCGCTCTCTGGGCATCGTGCTGCAGGATACCCACCTGTTTACCGGCACGGTCATGGAGAACATCCGCTATGGCCGTCTGGACGCCTCGGATGAGGAGTGCATCGCAGCCGCCAAGCTGGCCAACGCCAATGGCTTCATCCAGCGCCTGCCGGATGGTTACAACACCATGCTGACCGGCGACGGTGCCAACCTGTCTCAGGGCCAGCGCCAGCTGCTGGCCATCGCCCGTGCCGCGGTCGCTGACCCGCCGGTGCTGATCCTGGACGAGGCAACCTCCTCCATTGATACCCGCACCGAGGCGCTGGTCCAGCGCGGCATGGACGGCCTGATGTACGGCCGCACCAGCTTCGTCATCGCCCACCGCCTGTCCACGGTCCGCAATGCAGACTGCATCGTGGTCCTGGAGCAGGGCCGCATCATTGAGCGCGGCAGCCATGATGAGCTGATTGCCAAGAAAGGCAAGTACTATCAGCTCTACACCGGCAACCTGGCCGAGAATTGATCAGACCTGAAAAGGGGCTGTTGCAAAAAACGCAACAGCCCCTTTTTTATCATTTGCTTTTTCTATTCTGTCCGAAATTATTTCCACAGGAAGTTCTCTGCTGCATTTGCAAAGGTCAGCTGCCAGCACTCCCAGTCATGGGCGGCGGGCACCTGCAGATCGGTATCGTCCAGACCCAGTTCGCTCATTCTTGCATGAAAAAAGTCTGTCTTTTTCATGTTTTTCCGAAGCAGTCCGCTTCTATCTCATCTGATCTATTGGAGTCTTTTCTGCCGGAGATCCGACAACACTGTAAGCCATCGCTCCATTGGGCTGCACCGCTTTTCAGTTGATATCGTGCTTCTTGCAGAACTGCTTGCTCACCCAGTACATCCCGCCCCAGATGGCAATGGCCAGCACCAGATACCCCGGGTTGCGCAGGCTGCTCAGCAGCGATTGTCCGAACACGGCCATCATGCCAACCATGGCACCTTTGCCCAGCAGCACGGTGCGCAGATAGTGGCCCTCGTCCATGTCCGACATGCCAAAGGCAAAGTGCATGAATGAAGTGGGCGCAAAGGGCAGCAGGGCCAGCATAAACAGGGACGCCGTATCAAAGTGGTTCACCCACTGCTGCGCCCGTTCCAGCTTGCGGGAGCGGCTGGCCAGCTTCCAGAAAAACCGCTTGAACACCCGCCGCCAGAGCAGGAACATGAGGGTGCCGCCTGCGGCCACCCCCATCCAGCTGTACAAAAAGCCCAGCACCCCGCCGTGAGCCGCCACATTGAGGGCCACAATGGCCACCAGCGGCAGCGGCGGGAAAAACGACTCCACCGCTGCCAGCAGGATGGGCACCAGCGGGCCCAGATCCTCAAACCCGGCCAGCAGGCCCTCCCAGAACTCCAGCTGCCCCAGCTGGTGGAACCATGTCCAGTCCATCACGCGTTCATCCTTTCCCGTCTCGCACATTCTATGCAGCTAGTATATCCAAATTCTATGACGGGGCTATGAACAGAATTTGAGCGTTTTTGCCTTTTTGCACCCGTCCTCTCCTTTTGTTACGGAAGAACGGTAGGTTTTCCTGCAAAATTTTTCTTATTTCGCGGCGTTTTTGGCGGCTTCTTCCGCCTGCTTTTCGGCCCGGGCACGCATCCGCTCGATCTGCTGGGTGCGCTGCTTGTGCCAGCGGGCCAGGCCCGCGTCGTCCGGCACCTGCACGCAGCGGGCAAAGCTCCAGTGCAGGCCGTCCCGCCGG
>JABLTL010146792.1_pt1 | contig 25493 bp, 20 predicted proteins | sample 7160151 | NCBI WGS metagenome assembly JABLTL01 (sample SAMN14651223, study PRJNA627086) | human gut metagenome | isolation source: feces | host: Homo sapiens
CCTTCGGGTGCAGTTCTCCGTTGCTGGTATGCAACTTCGCTCCCAGCGGGCGGAGAAGTGCCGCCAGCTCACTGACTTTCTCCGGGTCCGGTTTATCATGAGTACGATATACAAAGGGGAGCTCCTGCCAGAAATAATCCTCTGCAACCGTCTCGTTTGCCGCCAGCATAAAGTCTTCAATGATATCCGTCGCCGCATTTCTCTCATAAGGGTGAATATCCACCGGGCGGCCTTTCTCATCCAGGATGATCTTGCATTCCGGCAGATCGAAATCAATGGATCCGCGCTTTCTGCGCTTCCTGCGAAGCTTGTCTGCCAGCTCTTTCATGAGAAAGAACATCTCTTTCTCTTCCGCGTACTCTGCCTGCGCTGCTTCATCCCCGTCCAGAACCGCCGCCACTGCTGTGTAACTCATGCGCCGGTTCACGCAGATCAGTGTCTCCGCAATCCGGTGTCCCTGGATCGTACCATCTGCACCAATCTCCATGATGCAGCTCAGAGCCAGACGATCTTCACCTGCGTTCAGCGAACAGATTCCATTCGACAGGCGGTGCGGCAGCATCGGGATCACGCGGTCCGTCAGATATACGCTAGTTCCTCTTGTCCTGGCTTCTTTATCCAGAGGGGAATCCTCCGGCACATACTGACTGACATCCGCGATATGCACACCAAGCACATAGCCGTCGCCATTTCTGGTAACAGAGACAGCGTCGTCCAGATCCTTCGCGTCCTCTCCATCAATGGTCACCATCTGCCAGTCCCGCAGATCCAGACGGTCTTTAAAGAGAGACGTGTCCACACTCTCTCCGACCTGTGCCGTCTGCTCCATCACCTCTGGAGGAAACTCATCCGGGATTCCGTAGGCGCGCACAACTGCTGTGATATCCACGCCGGGATCATTCACATGTCCCAGAATCTCTGTAATCTCGCCCTCGGGGCTGTGCCTCTGATCACCGTAATTCTTAATATGCGCAACGACCTTGTGGCCGTTCACCGCCCCCATATCCTTTCCTTCCGGAATAAAGATATCTACACCGATCCGCTGATTCTCCGGAACCACGAACCCATAATGCTTACTCTTGTGAAAAGTTCCCACAACATCTGCAAAAGCACGTTCCAGCACACGCAGAATTTTTCCTTCGGTGCGGTGGCCGCCGCGTCCGCTCTCGATTACTGCCACCTGTACCGTATCGCCGTGCATGGCCGTGTCCACATTAGACTCATGGATATAGATATCCTCATCCATGCCCTCTACAGTAACGAAGCCAAATCCTTTTGCGGTTCCGGTGAAGATTCCCACAAGAGCCGTATCCTCCGGCCTGCCATATTTTCCGCGCTTCGAAATGCCGATCTTTCCTTCCGCCAGCAGAGCATCCAGTACCTCCTTCAGTTCCTCTCTCTGCTCTCTCGGAACCTGAAGAAGAATCGCCAGTTCTTTGATCTTCATCGGTGTATAATTCGGATCACACATCAGCGCCTGTATCATTTCTTTTCTTTTTTTAAACGTTTCTCTGTCCATTACTGCTTCTCTTCTCCGTCTTTTCTGTCTTCTGAATATTTGCGCTCTGTCTGCACATATACAAAACAGCCCATGGTTATTCTTCCGCAAAACCATGGGCTGTATGTAAGATCGCAGATTGTATGGCGCACCTGTATTCATATAAATAAATCCATACAGAATACTGCCGTTCTATTCCGATACGATGAACTCCTCCGAATTACAGAATATTCAGAATCAGAGAAATTACCATGAAAGCAATTACAAGGATCGTGGTGTAGCGTACCATCTTGCCTTCGGCTGTACGACCCTTGTTGCGGCTGACATAACTGTCTCCGCTTCCGCCGGCAATGCCGCCGCTCAGGCCGTTGCCCTTGCCTTCCTGCATCAGAATAATAACCGTCATACCAATGCTGATCAGCACTAAAACTACAGTTAAAATTACTTTTAAAACGTCCATTTTAGCTCCTCCTAATGGTCATACGTTGATAGTATAGCATATCCGGCCAGAAAATACAAGCGATTTCTGATTTTTTGTAGATTATCCCCAGCCATGCGCCTGCTCATAGGCACGGAGCGTATCGAAATTCATCTTCTCCACCGACGTAAATCTTGCGATAATACCATCCTGATCACTAGTCTTCGTCATATTCAGATACCAGCTGTACTGATTGAAGAATGCTTTCGTATCCGCATTGCTGAAATCATAGCCGTAACGGGCAAAAAGCTCGCTGACCGCCCGCTGGCAGAGATCCTTCGTATAGGCATACGCATCAATCTGCTCTGTCGTGATTAGTTTCTCATCACTGTCCGGGAAAATAAAGCCGTAGCAGGGATGATCCGTCGGTACATCCGCAGGGTTATCCGAAGTGGCTGCTGTGGTTGTCTCCGGAACCGTGATCTCCGGTACAGTCGCTATCGTCTCCGGCTGCGTCGGCGATACGTAATTTACCGCATTCGCTGCGGCGTATGTTCCGTCAAAATCATAATTCCCGTAGGCTGCCGCATTCTCCTCGAAGGCCGGAAGCGTCTCCGCTGCAGCCTCCTCACCAGTGCGGGAAGGGGACTGCAGCAGACTGAAGATCAGAAAAGCGGCGCAAAGTACATCCACAACGCCAAAGACGAGAATCGCCGGAAGCAGGGAAGAACCTTTACCTTCTTTTTCTTTCTTCTGCATGGATTTATGCTCTCAGTTCCGCTCCCAGGTCACTCAGAGCTTTCATAATCTTATCCATAATGGCAGATACATCCTTATCTTCCAGCGTGCGATCTTTCGCGCGGAAGGTTACAGAATAGGCAACCGACTTATAGCCGGGCTTGATCTGTGCGCCTTCGTAGATATCGAACAGTCGGAAGCTTTCCAGAAGCTTTCCGCCCTTCTTCTCGATGATCTCCTCGATCTGGCCGACATTGATCTCCTTGCGAACCGTCATACTGATGTCGCGGGTAACTGCCGGGAACTTCGCAATACCGGTGTACTTGCGGTCGAAGCTTGCCATCTCAGTAACTACCGGCATATCGATAACTGCTACATAGGTTCTCTCTCCGATGCTGTAGTTATCAGCAACCTGCGGATGAATCTCGCCCAGGTAACCGGCCACCTTGCCATCATAGCTGAAGACTGCCTGACGGCCGGGATGCAGGAAGGTCTTGCCGCCATTCGGATCATAGGAAAGCTTCTTGTGAAGACCAACATGGTCGAAGAACTCTTCCACAACACCCTTCATGGTAAAGAAATCACCACAGCCATAGCTGCCCAGAATCAGCTGTACGCGCTCCTCCGGAAGCTCGGTCAGAGGCAGAGCCTTCGGCAGGTAGGTGTTCGCCAGCTCGTACAGAGCAACACTCTTGTTTCTGCGGTTATAGTTGATGGAAAGGGATGTCAGCATACCGTTCAGCGGAAGGGTACGCATAATACTGAAATCCTCACCCAGAGGATTCAGGATCGTAACCGTCTGACGCAGAGGGCTGTCCTCCGGAATCAGAAGCTTGTCGAATACCTTCGGGCTCTCGAAGGAGTAGGTCATCGCCTGGCTGAAACCGCAGAACTCAGCAACTTCGCGGGCTACAGACTCTACACGCAGCTTGAAGGACAGCTTTCCATTCGTGGCTTCGCCGCGGGGCAGAGTAACTGGAATATTGTCATATCCGTAGAAACGTGCCACTTCCTCCGCCAGATCGGCCTCGCACTCCAGATCCTGACGGAACGAAGGTACGATAACCTCCTCGGATACCTCATCATAATCCAGATCAATCTTCTTAAAGTAAGAAATCATCGCCTCCTTCGAAATATCCGTTCCAAGGAAAGCATTGCACCAGTCAGGGCGGAATGCGATGCGCTTCGGGCTGGAAGCCGTCGTATATACATCTACCATACCGCCGACAATTTCACCGGCCCCCAGCTCCTCAATCAGCTGGCAGGCACGGTTCATGGCTTCCTCTGCATTGTTCGGATCCAAGCCCTTCTCGAAGATACCGGAAGCATCGGTACGAAGACCCAGGCGCTTGGAGGAGAGACGGATATTCGTGCCGTCGAAGCAGGCAGCCTCGAACAGCATCGTGGTTACATCGTCCGTAATCTTGGAGTTCTCACCGCCCATGATGCCGGCAAGTCCGATGGGCTTGTCCGCATCGCAGATCATCAGCATATCCTTGTCCAGCTTGCGGAACTGACCGTCCAGCGTCTGGAATTCCTCACCATCCTCGGCGCGGCGCACGATAATCTTGTGACCGGCAACATGATCCAAATCATAGGCGTGCATTGGCTGGCCGTACTCCATCATTACATAGTTCGTGATATCTACCAGGTTGTTGATCGGGCGGATACCGCAGCCGGCCAGACGGCGCTGCATCCATTCAGGCGAAGGCTCGATCTTGATATTCTTAACAACTCTTGCGCAGTAACGGGGGCAGAGATTGCCGTCCTTTACTTCTACAGAAATATAATCCGCTACGTTCTCGTCATTACCCTTTACGACCGGTACAGGAGGTACGAAAGGCTTCTTAAAGGTAGCTGCCGCTTCTCTTGCGATACCAAGGATGCTGTAGCAATCTACACGGTTGTTCGTGATTTCATATTCGAAGACAACATCATGCAGGCCAAGCACCTCTACAGCGTCGCTTCCGACTTCGGTATCCTCCGGGAAGATGTAGATGCCATTCTCCGGAGCCAGCGGGTACATATCACGGCTGCTGCCAAGCTCCTCGATGGAGCACATCATGCCGTTGCTCTCTATGCCGCGAAGCTTGCCTTTCTTAATCTTGATGCCATCCTCCGGCAGAGGGGAGCCGTCATGTCCGCCAGCAACGCGACCGCCATCCAGAACAACGGGAACCTTGTCGCCCGCCTTGATGTTGTTCGCACCGGTTACGATCTGGATCATGCTTCCGCTTCCGATCCATACCTGGCAGATCACCAGCTTCTCAGCGTCGGGATGCTTCTCGATGGAAACAATCTGACCGACCACGATCTTCTCCAGGTTCTTGTCCAGGCGTTCATAGCCTTCTACTTTGGTGCCGCTTAATGTCATGGCATCCGTATATTCCTGAGCAGTGCATTCCAGCTCAGGTACATATGCTTTAATCCAGGATAAAGGTGTATTCATCTCTAAAATTCCTCTCTTCTCTTAGAACTGTTTCAGGAAACGGTCATCGTTCTCATACATCAGTCTCATATCGTCAATCTCGTACTTCAGGAGAGCGATACGCTCCAGACCTACGCCAAATGCGAATCCGGAGTACTCTTCCGGATCGATGCCGCTCATACGCAGTACCTTGGGGTGTACCATACCACAGCCAAGGATTTCGATCCAACCGGAGCCTTTGCACATACGACAGCCCTTACCGCCGCACTTAAAGCAGGTAACATCTACCTCTGCACTCGGCTCGGTAAACGGAAAATGATGGGGACGGAACTTTACTTTCGTCTCCGGTCCGAACAGTTCCTTCGCAAACTCTGCCAGAGTTCCCTTCAGATCCGAAAAAGTGATACCCTTGTCGATAACCAGACCTTCGATCTGATGGAAGCAGGGAGAATGGGTGGCATCCACCTCATCCGCACGGAATACGCGGCCGGGAGCAATCACGCGGATCGGAGGCTTCTGCTTCTCCATGGTACGTACCTGTACCGGAGAGGTCTGGGTACGAAGTACGATATCCTTATTAATATAGAACGTATCCTGCTCATCCTTGGCCGGATGATTCGCCGGAATGTTCAGCGCTTCAAAGTTATAGTAGTCATACTCTACTTCGGGACCTTCCACTACTTCATAGCCCATACCAATGAAAATACGCTCTACTTCATCCAGTGCAACCGAATTGGGATGAGAATGACCCACCTTGGTCTTCTTCGCCGGCAGCGTAACATCGATCACCTCTGCCTTCAGCTGCTCTTCACGCATCTTAGCTGCAAAAGCATTCTTCGTCTCTTCCAGCTTCGCCTCGATAGCTGCGCGGGTGTCGTTCACCATCTGTCCTACCTTGGGGCGATCTTCGGGGGAGACATTTCTCATGCCCTTTAATACCTCGGTCAATTCACCCTTCTTGCCTAAATAAGCGACACGGATCTCGTTAAGCTTATCCATATCGAGGGATTCTTCAATCTTCGCAAGTGCTTCACTGCGAATCTTTTCCAGTTTCTCTTTCATGACTTCCTCCTTAAAAAATAACCCCGTCCCGAAAGGGACGAGGCTATCGTGGTACCACCCTAATTCCTGCTTATCGCAGGCACTCAGACCGCGTAACGTGCGGAATCCCGGCGCTTCTTACTGTTCCTGCCAGACAAACGAACGCCTGACAATGCCTGAAGTTCGGAAGCACAGCTCCGGTGTGAAATTCAAACACATGACTGAACCTGAGAAGACTTTCAGCCGATGATCCTCTCTCTCTGACGGAAGTTCATGCTTTTACTTTGCACCTTCGTTGCTTTTCTCTTATCTATCGAAATAGTGATTCGGTATTGATTATAGCCCTCTTTGCCGAAAATTGCAAGGGGGAGATTAAAGTTTCTTTGCGCAGATATCCTCCAGGCAGCAGCGCTCACAGTGCGGCTTCGTCCTGGCGGTACAGACCTCACGACCGTGATACACCAGGCGGTGACAGAAATCACTGCCCTCCTCCGGCGGAATTATCTTCCAGAGCGCCATCTCCACTTTCTTCGGTTCTTTGATCTGATTGACCAGGCCGATCCGGTTCACCAGGCGGATACAGTGCGTATCCGTTACAATCGCCGGCTTGCCGAAGACATCTCCCATAATCAGGTTCGCGCTCTTGCGTCCCACGCCGGGAAGCGCCAGCAGCTCCTCAAACGTCGTCGGCACTTTACCTCCATACTGATCCCGGAGCACGCGCATACACGCGCTGATGTCTCTGGCTTTACTGCGGCCGAGACCGCACGGCTTTACGATGGCTTCGATCTCCTCCGGCTCTGCGGCGGCGAGAGCCTCCACATCCGGATATTTCCGGTAAAGATCCTCCACGACCACGTTCACGCGCGCATCGGTACACTGAGCAGCCAGGCGGACACTGACCAAGAGCTTCCACGCCTGATCATAATCCAATGTACAATCCGCGTCCGGATATTCTTCTTTCAGGCGCCGGATGACCTCCAGCGCCAGTTCTTCCTTTGATAAATTCTCTGCTTTGCTTGCCATAATCCACTGTTAGTTCTTAAAGCTGTGGATCGGCGCCGGGATACGTCCGCCGCGGTTCACGAAAGCTTCACAGGAGAAGGGATTGACCGGCATAATCGGAGCATATCCCAGCAGGCCGCCGAACTCTACAGTCTCGCCGACGCCCTTGCCAATCACGGGGATCAGACGTACTGCCGTCGTCTTCTGGTTAATCATACCGATTGCCGCTTCATCCGCGATAATACCGGAGATCGTGGATGCCGGTGTATCACCGGGAATCGCGATCATATCCAGGCCAACGGAGCATACACAGGTCATAGCTTCCAGCTTCTCAATCGTCAGTGCATTGCGCACCACCGCATCGATCATGCCCTGATCCTCACTAACCGGGATGAATGCGCCGCTCAGACCGCCCACATAGGAGGAAGCCATTACGCCGCCTTTCTTCACCTGATCATTCAGCAAAGCCAGGGCTGCCGTCGTACCAGGAGCTCCGACGGATTCCAGACCCATTTCCTCCAGAATCTCCGCCACACTGTCGCCGACTGCAGGAGTCGGAGCCAGGGACAGATCCACAATGCCAAAAGGAACACCCAGACGCGCGGATGCTTCCTGCGCAACCAGCTGACCCACACGGGTTACCTTGAATGCGGTCCTCTTCACGGTCTCACAGAGAACCTCGAAGTTCTCCCCGCGCACCTGCTCCAGCGCGGTCTTTACTACGCCGGGGCCGCTGACTCCGACATTGATGATCACATCTGCTTCCGTCACGCCGTGGAACGCGCCGGCCATGAATGGATTATCGTCCGGAGCGTTGCAAAATACCACCAGCTTGGCGCATCCGAGAGAATCCTGTTCCTTCGTCTCCTCCGCTGTCTGCTTCACGATCTCTCCCATCAGTTTGATCGCATCCATATCCAGACCGGTCTTCGTGGAGCCGACATTCACGGAGCTGCACACGCGCTCCGTAGTAGCCAGAGCCTTCGGAATCGACAGGATCAGGTTGCGGTCCGCCTGCGTCATGCCCTTGGATACCAGTGCGGAATATCCGCCGAGGAAATTCACACCGACTGTCTTCGCCGCGCGATCCAGTGTCTGTGCGATCGTCACAAAATCCTCCGGCGAATGGCAGGCGCTGCCGCCGACTAGAGCGATCGGAGTTACAGAGATACGCTTATTCACGATCGGGATTCCAAATTCCTTCGAGATCGCCTCGCCGGTCGATACCAGGTTCTTCGCAAGACGCGTAATCTTCTCGTAGATTTTTTCGTTCAGCTTCTCCAGGTTCTCGTCACAGCAATCCAGCAGACTGATGCCCATTGTAATCGTGCGGACATCCAGATTCTCCTGCTCTACCATTTTATTGGTTTCGTTTACTTCATAAATGTTAATCATAAGAAACCTCCTGCCTTAGATTCTGTGCATCTTCTCGAAGATTTCTTCTCTCTGGCAGCGGATCTTTACGCCGATCTCCTGGCCCAGAGCGTCAAGGTCATCCGCCAACTCACCAGTTGCCTTCGCAGAATTATTGGCATCTACGATCATCATCATGTTAAAATATTCCTGTACGATCGTCTGGGAGATATCCAGAATGTTTACCTGGTTCTCCGCAAGGTACGTGCATACTTTTGCGATAATACCGACAGTATCCTTGCCCACAACAGTGATAATGGTCTTTTGCATCTTATGTTCCTCCTGTTTTGCCCTCTGCAGGCTTTGATTTATTTTATATAAATAGAATATCGTTAACTTCTCCAGATTCCGGATCAGACAGTCGCCACGGCGGACAGACCCGTGCGCGGCGCCACGGAAAGATCAAGATCTTCCCCGCGCCAGTCGCCTTCTCCCAGTGTGACCTCCATGCGAACCGTCTCATAAGCAAGTTCCGAGTAATTATTCTCCTTGCTGAGATGCCCCAGCAGAACCTTCTTCATACCCGGATGCAGCAGTCGCAGCAGAAACTGCCCGGCAGCTTCATTCGACAGATGCCCCAGCCGGCTCATGATTCGCTGCTTCAGAGGATAGGGATAGGGTCCGACCTGAAGCATACGCACATCATGGTTAGCTTCAAGAAAAAGCGCGTCAAGCCCCTGCAGACCGGTCACAATCTCCTCCGTGTACTCGCCGAGATCCGTGACGACAGCGACCGAACTGCCGTTACTGTTCACCCGGTAGGCCACCGGCTCCGCCGCATCATGCGCAACGGCAAATGGATGCAGCTTCAGATCGCCGATCGTCACATCCTCCCCAGCATGGATTGGATGATATAGTCCTTCCGGCATCGTTCCAAGGGAGGATGTCCGACGAATCTGTTCGATCGTGCCTTCGGTTGCGTAGATCGGCAGTCCGTATTTACGGGACAACACACCAAGACCGCCGATATGATCCGTATGTTCATGTGTAATAAAAATCCCGGAAATATCCGTCGGTGTCAATTCCAGCGCCTTCAGACCTTCCTCCACTCTCTTCTTCGAGATTCCGGTATCGATCAAAATATGATGGTTCTCTGAACCGATATAGATGCAGTTTCCACTGCTTCCGCTGGATAAGCTTGCCATTCGCATAATTATGTATTCTTCCTATTCCATTCTACTGCCTCACTGCCAGCAGGAAAGCAGTTCATTCCTCTTTTATCTCATATTATACTACCAGAAACACGAACGGTTTAAAAGCGGTTTTGTTTTAAAAAAATATTGTAACTATCCCGAATCTGCTGATGTGTCTCTTCTCTTGCTCCACCATTTTCAATCACAACATCTGAAAGGCTTCGGAATTCCTCTTCCGACAGCTGACTTGCCATGACCTGCAGGCATTTTTCCCGGCTGTAGCCGCGATCCTGCATCAGGCGGGCGATCCGGATCTCATCCGATACATGCACATACCAGACGGTATCACAGAAGCAGCGCAGTCCCGCTTCCCGGGGAAGTGCTGTCTCCACCACGGAGAGCCCGTCATATGCCGCAATCCTGCGGCGTACTTCCCGCTCAACCAGCGGATGTGTCAGCGAATTCAGCTGCTTCCGCTTTGCCTCATCAGAAAATACAAGCGCCGCCAGCTCCTTCCGATTAATCTGTCCGTCCTCCGCCAGGATCTCCGGGCCGAAAACTTCCGTGACCGCCTGATAGCAGGCTCCCCCCGGCTCCATCAGCTCCCGTGCCACCTGATCTTCCTCAATAATCTGCGCTCGGTACCCGTCTCTCAGAAAATTCAATACGGTACTCTTCCCGGAGCCAACGCCTCCTGTCACACCGATTACCATCTCTTCTCCTCCTGTAGGTTCCGCCTTAGTGCGCAGTATACCAGTTATCTCCGCAGTTCACATCCACTTCCAGCGGGACGGCAAAATCCGCCGCATGCGTCATTTCCCGTTCCAGAAGCTCCATCACCTGATCCTTCTCCTCTCCCGGTACCTCCAGCAGAAGTTCATCGTGAACCTGCAGAATAATCCGGGAGCGAAGCCCTTCCGTCCGCAGTGCGCGATCCACACGAATCATTGCGATTTTCATCACATCCGCGGCGGTTCCCTGGATCGGGGAATTCATAGCTACACGCTCGCCGAAGGACCGCTGCATAAAGTTGTTGGACTTCAGCTCCGGAATCGGGCGGCGTCTGCCGTACACCGTAGTAACATAGCCCTGCTCTTTTCCTTCTGCCACCAGGCGATCCAGAAAAGTCTTAACGCCAGGATATGTTTCAAAATACTTCTGGATATATTCCCCGGCTTCCTTACGAGTAATGCTCAAATCTTCGCTCAGCCCGAACGCACTAATCCCGTATACAATCCCGAAATTTACCGCCTTGGCGTTGCGGCGCAGCTGAGGCGTCACCTCGTCGAGCGGAACATGGAAGACCTGAGAAGCTGTGATCCGGTGGATATCCTGCTCCTCCCGGTATGCTTCAATCAGCTGTTTATCCCCGGACATATGCGCCAGGATTCGAAGCTCGATCTGCGAGTAATCTGCGTCCACAAAGACGCATCCCTCCTCCGGCACGAAGACTCTGCGAATCGCGCGTCCCAGCTCCATGCGCACAGGAATATTCTGCAGATTCGGCTCTGTACTGCTGATTCGCCCAGTCGCCGTAATCGTCTGGTTAAAGGTTCCATGTATCCGGCCGTCTTCGCTGATGTAACCGGCCAGTCCGTCCGCATACGTGCTCTTCAGCTTCGCATATGTCCGGTATTCCAACACCTTTTCTACAATCGGGTGTACCGGCTTCAGCTTCTCCAGAACATCCGCAGAGGTCGAGTATCCGGTCTTCGTCTTCTTCGCACCGGGAAGATGCAGCTCATCGAAGAGAATCTCACCCAGCTGCTTCGGCGAATTGATATTGAATTCCCGGCCCGCCAGCGCGTAAATCTCCTGCTCCATCGCCGTCACCTTCACGGCCAGCTCACGGCCGTATTCCGCCAGCGCTTCCTTTTCGACACGGATTCCCGCCTGTTCCATCCGGTGCAGGCTGAAGATCAGAGGCATCTCAATTTTCGTAAAGAGATTCCACATGCCGGTTGCTTTCAGCTGCTCTTCCAGCTTTCCACGAACAGTGAATGGCACATGCGCAAGATTCATCACATAGCGCTGCCAGTTTTCCGGCTCCTTCTCCCGGACATCCTCCACGCGGCTCTTCCCCAGAAGTTCTGCCCGCGCCGGAACAGACTCACCTATAAAATCCCGGGCAAGATCATCGTACGTATACGAATTTTTCAGCGGATTTAGCAGATAGGCAGCCACGCCGGCATCAAAATAATGTTCTGATTCCTTCACATCCAGCAGCTTCAAAATCTCCTTCACATCCAGTGCGGCGATCTGCGTCTTCTCCGCCAGCTCTTCCAGCTTCTCCTTCAGGTAGGCTTCCGTAAGAAAGCCCGCGCAGGCAAGATAGCTTACCGTATCCTCATCCACTGCCATGGCAAGTCCCAGCAGCTGTCCGCCGTCCGCCACCGTCTGTACAGCGATCAGAGGCTGCTCCCCGGCAGAACGGAAAAATCCCTCTGCTTCCGAGAGTCCGTCGATCACAGTCAGCGTGATTTCTTTCTTCTCTTCCGCCTGCTGCTCCATCGCCGAGAGATCAAATCGCTTCAGGAAGGATTTCAGCTCCAGACGGTTCATCACTTCATAGGCTTCCTTTGTATAAAGGTTGCCCAGTCTGGCTGCCTCAAAATCCAGCTCTACCGGAGCTTCCGTGCAGATCGCCGCCAGCTCCTTACTCATCTGCGCCAGATCATAATGCTCCCGCAGCGCCTTCTGCGCCCGCGGCGGCTTTACTTCATCAATATGCGCATACGCATTCTCAATACTTTTATAGGAAGAGATCAGCGCCGTCGCCGTCTTTTCGCCAATACTGGGGACTCCCGGAATGTTGTCCGAAGTATCCCCCATCAGCGCCTTAACATCGATAAATTCCGTCGGCGTTACACCGTAAGCTTCAATGACATCTTCCTTCCGGTAGTTCTCCGTTATGGTCACGCCGCCTCTTGTCTTTGGAATACGGATACAGATATGATCCGTCGCAATCTGCAGCAGATCACGGTCGCCAGATACCAGAGTAACCTCCATACCGGCAGCTTCCCCGCGTCTTGCCAGGGTTCCCAGGATATCATCAGCCTCATACCCCGGCTTCTCCAGGATGGGGACGCCGCAGGCGGTCAAAACATCCTTAATCAGCGGGACCTGCTCATGAAGCTCCTGCGGCATCGGTTTCCGCGTTCCCTTATAAGCGTCGTACATCTTATGCCGGAAGGTCGGTGCCTTGACATCGAAGGCAACGGCAAGGTACTGCGGCTGCTCCTCTTCCAGAATCTTAAACAGAATATTCAGAAATCCGTACACAGCATTCGTATGAAGCCCGCTGGAATTCGTCAGTTCCGGAACTCCATAAAATGCACGGTTCAGTATGCTGTGTCCGTCAATCAGTACAAGTTTTTCACTCATGGATTCTCGCATCCCTCCTAAACTGAGATATTCCTCCCGGAATATCGTCTCACTGTTCTTAGTATACCATCTGCAGCGCTTAAACTAAAGCCATATTTTCGTATTTTCCTCCGTGAATTTATCTCGCTTTAAAAAAAGCAGTTGACAGTCCTTTTCGGCAGTGTTAGAATAAGAAAGCACGAACGGTGCACCTGCGGGTGTGGCGGAATGGCAGACGCATCAGACTCAAAATCTGACGAGGGCGACTTCGTGCGGGTTCAAGTCCCGCCACCCGCATAAAGCGAGTATCCATGTAAGAGAATTACAGGATACTCGCTTTTTATTTTTCACCGATACCATTCCACATGTCAACTTTCATTCGGTGGTGGCTGAGTCAGTGCTAACTGAATAAATTTTTTTAGTTTCCTGCAGAAGCGACATGCACCGCAAATCATATGAAAAAGCTGCAGCGAACCGTTTCTTTTGTCGCTGCAGCTTCTCCTGCTTTCTGTTCTAATATTATAATGCTGATTTCTTGACACTCCCCATGCCTAAAGGCAGGGGCTTTACGCCATGATTGGTAATGGTTCCGAACTCCGGGATTACTCTCCGTGATCAGAACTTCTTGTATGACTTGGTCTTGATCTGCTGATCCAGCTTCTCTGCGAACTCGTCCAGAGGAAGAACGGTCGTCTCGGCCTCGCCGTGCAGACGGTAGGATACAGTTCTGTCGTTTTTCTCATTCTTGCCAAGTACCAGCAGGTAGGGAACCTTCTGGATCTGTCCCTCTCTCATGCGGTAGCCCAGCTTCTCGGAACGGTTGTCAAGCTCAACTCTGACACTCTTCTCCTCCAGCAGGCTGCATACTTCCTGCGCGTAAGCAAGAAGCTCCTCATCGTCATTCTTAACCGGCATTACACGTACCTGTACCGGGGCCAGCCATGTCGGCAGATTGCCCTTGGTCTCCTCCAGGATATATGCCATGAAGCGATCCAGAGAACCAAGGATTGCACGGTGTAAAACTACGGGTGTCTTCTTCTCGCCATCGCTGTCGATATAGTACAGCTGGAACTTCGCCGGCAGGCAGAAGTCAAGCTGGCAGGTGGACAGCGTGTATTCGTTGCCGATAGCAGGCTTTACATTTACGTCAAGCTTCGGGCCGTAGAAAGCAGCCTCGCCGATTTCCTCGGTATATTCAATGCCAAGGCTGTTCATAACCTCACGCAGCGCGTTCTCCGCCTTCTCCCACATCTCGTCATCATCGTGATACTTCACTTTGTTCTCCGGATCTCTCAGGGAAAGAACGCAACGGTAATCCGTAATATTGAAATCCTTATAGGTGCTGAAGATCATATCTACCACGCGGCTGAACTCTTCCTTGATCTGTTCGGGAGTTACGAACAGGTGAGCGTCGTTCTGACAGAAATGTCTGCCTCTCTCGATACCCTTCAGCGTACCGCTGGCCTCAAAACGGAAATCATGTGCGATCTCACCGATACGCATGGGCAGATCCTTGTAGGAATGTCTGCGGTTCGCATAAATCATCATGTGGTGCGGGCAGTTCATGGGACGCAGAACAAAGGACTCGCCTTCCATTTCCATGGGCGGGAACATGTTCTCCTTGTAATGATCCCAGTGACCGGAGGTCTTGTAGAGATTTACTGTGCCTACGCATGGAGTCATAACATGCAGGTAGCCTGCCTTTCTTTCCTTCTCCTTGATATAGTTCTCCAACTCCTGCCAGATCGTATATCCCTTCGGAAGGAACATGGGAAGACCGCGGCCTACCAGGTCATCCACCATGAACAGCTGCATATCCTTGCCGATCTTTCTGTGATCACGCTCCTTGGCCTCCTCCAGAAGCTTCAGGTGCTCTTCCAGCTCTTCGGGAGTCGGGAAACATACGCCATAGATTCTCTGAAGAACGCGGTTATTGCTGTCACCCTTCCAGTATACGCCGGAATGCTTGGTCAGCTTAAAGTTACGGCAGAGCTTTACATTATCTACGTGCGGTCCGCGGCAGAGATCGGTGAAGTCGCCCTGCTCATAGCAAGTAATATTGCCATCTTCCAAGTGAGAAATCAGATCCAGCTTGTATTCGTCGTCCTTGAACATCTCCATGGCCTCTTCCTTGGAAATCTCCTTGCGGATGATCTTCTTGCCGGATTTGGCCACCTTCTTCATCTCTTTCTCGATCGCGGGAATGTCCTCGTCACGGATGACGTCGTCGCCCAGATCAATATCATAATAGAAGCCCTCCGCTACAACCGGTCCTACCCAGAACTTCGCCTGCGGATACAGATGGCGGATCGCCTGAGCCATCAGATGGGCACAGGAATGATTCAGCACGCTTAACTGCTCATCTTCTTTAAAATTTACCATTGTTTATATTCTCCTTCTTAATTTTTATATTAAAAAACACCCTGGAACACCTTCCGGTATCCAAGGGTGCGGTTATGCACGGTTCCACCTTTTCTTTTACTCATTGCTGCCTGTAACGCGGCAAGACGGCATCGTTTCAGAGCGCTTCATCTCCTCGGAAACCTCCGGTTCGATTCTACATTCTCCTTCTGCGTGCAACTCAGGAATGGTCTTCACCCGGTTTTCCATAGATCGCTTCCAGCATATGCGATCCTCTCTGTAAGGTACAGCCCGGCTACTCTTTCCGTCGCAGTTTTTAAATATAAAAGCGGGCAGAACGGCAGAAATCTATCTTCCTGCCGTCTGCTTCGCTTATTATATCACTCTATCCCGTATTATACAAGGCTGTTTTTTATGATTTTCCTATAACTGTTCTGGTTTTCCTTCTTCTTTATACGCCATTTCCGAAAGTACCATTGCTATCTGCTGGTTTCCGGTCCACATTTTCTCCGGTCGGAGGCTCCGAAGGTCTGCCGTTTCTGTTATTACCTTCCGGGGCTCCCATGCCGCCCATACCGCTGCTCTCACCGACAACGGTATCACTCTGCTCTACGGCAACACTCTGACTGCCGGCGGTCACGGTGTATGTCTCTTCAACCTGCAGTTTCGGACAGCTGAATATGATGTTCTGATAGGAACGAACCGGTGTGTAGCTCGCCAACACATTGTCGGAGGCATCGGTGATGGTTATCGTATCACCGCCAGAAGCCGTCTCGTCCAGGTTCTGCATAAAGGTACACTGTGTGGAAGAGCTGCTCATATTCTCTGCCATACCGGAGGCTCCTACTGCGAGCAGCACGCCTCCGGAAATCTCACCCGTGCAGCCTTCTCCGTAATCCAGTGCGCCATTGCCGCTGTCCGAAGGGCCGCTGATATAGGTAACACCGCCGGTAATATAGAGATTGCCGTTGGAATCCAGGCCGTCACCGGAAGCATCGATGGTAATCTCACCGCCGTTGATTGCAATATAGATATCTGTCTCGGAACTTCCGAAAGAGTCTGTCTCGAAGCCGCGTCCAAAGCCGCCGAAGCCGGAGGAATCCGCGCCGCCGTTGGCATTGATGCCGTCATCCGCTGATACCAGAGAGATTGTGCCGTCATTGATCACAACAGACTTACCTTCCAGCCCCTCATAGCTTTGCAGAATCTGAATACTGCCGCCGTCAATCTGCAGATTTTCATCCGCATGTACCGCATCATCATCGCTGGAAATCGTCAGATCGCCTGCTGTGATCGTAATGCTTCCATTGGAGTGAACGCTGTCATCCTCGCTGTTAATGACGATCGTTCCTCCCGTGATCTCCAGGAGACTTCCGCTCTTTAAGCCTTTGATGCTCTCACTGGAAGAGCTATCTGTGACATTTGTACTGCCGTTACTCGTGCTATCTGTATCTGAACTTCCGTTAACGGCAGCGTCGCTTCCGGAAGCTGCGCTCTCCGTCACCTCTGAGGGGAGTTCCGGCGGCTGCATATCTCCGTTGCTGTCATCCGAACCGGGACGTCCTCCATCTCCCAAACCTCCCGGCTGCATACCTCTTCCAAAGCCGCCAGACATCTCTTCCGTCTTCGTATTCCCCACGCTTCCGGTTCCGGTTGTAATATTAATCGTTCCTTCTGCAACCTTTAAGAGAGTTTCCGCCTGGATACCGTCGTGACCTGCCGTGATATCATAAGTTCCTCCGGCGATATAGACGAATCCGCGATCTGCGTCCTCCTCATTGTCCGATTGAATACCGTCCATTTCTACGTTCACATTAAAGGTTCCGTCCAGAATTTTTACGCAGTCCTTACCGTAGAGTCCGCCTCCAACTGCCGTAATGTTATAAACACCACCGGTAATCACCAGATCATCCTTCGATACAATGCCATGCTTATACCCTGCGTTGATCGTAAGAGAGCCGCTGCCATTCAGTGTCAGATCCGACCGGCTGAAAATCACGCCGTCCACGTTTTCATCCTCTCCGGAAGGGGCTTCGGAGCCGCTCTCCAGTGTATTCTCACTTCCTTCCGCCAGTGTTACGAACACCTTATCCGCTCCACGGATCAGCAGTGCCGCCGAATTCTCACAGCGAACGCTCACTCCGTTCAGCACCAGATGAATCTTCGCGCTGTCATCCGCCTCGATCACAATCTGACCACTGCTTAAAGAGCCGGAGATGACGTAGGTTCCTTCTTCTTTGATCGTAAGCGTGGTTCCGTCTGCTTCCGCGCCATCGCCGGATACCTGAATCCCACTATCGCTTAACGTCACCTGTACAGCAGTGCTTTCCTCATAGCCAACATCAAGATCTCTTGCCGTAAATTCCAGATCCATCGCGGATTCATCCAAAGAATTCTCCGTGTCTGCACTGCCAGTCTCTGTCGTGGAAAGCGTTTCGTCGGAAAGGTTTTCTGTACTCTCATTCTGTGCCTCAGATGAAGCAGCGGATGTTGCTGCTGTCTCATTGCTGCCGCATCCGGCAAGCATCATAGCGGCCACTACCAGGCCGGATAAAATCGCATTTGTATTCTTCTTCATGTTATAGTTCCTCCTTTCCAAAGGATGAAGTCATGCAGCTGATCTCCAGGTTACCGTTGCAGCAGCGCAGTTCGTCGATCATCTTCTTTTCTTCCGATGTGTCTTTCATCTCAATCTGATACGTAAGCTTGTACAGGCTCCCCATGTTCGTGGTCTTCACCTGAACCAGCTCCCAGTTCTTTGCGTAACTCTTCAGAATATCATCGAATACGTCCGTGTAATTCAGACTCTCAGGAATCGTAATCCGAAGATCTTTGCGGTTTCTCTGATCTCCGAAAGATGTTATCGTCAAAATCATGCTTACTGCTCCCAGAACAACTACCAACAATACCGCGATTCCCAGATATCCCATACCTGCGGCAAGTCCGACCGCCATCGCCAGGAAGATACTCGTAATCTCCCGCGCGGTTCCCGGTACAGAACGGAAGCGAACCAGGCTGAATGTACCGGCCACAGCAACTCCAACTCCCAGATTTCCGTTCACCAGGAGGATCACTACCTGTACAACTGCCGGCAACATCACCAGGGTCATCACAAAGCTCTTACTATAGTGAGAGCGAAACATATATAAACCGGCAATTACAAATCCGAGTGCCAGGGATATGGCAAAGCTTAACAAAAAATTCGATGCCGTAAGTGTCATTGTGCTTCCTTCTAAAAATATACTGTCTAACATGTTATCTTCTCCTTCTCTTTCTTTTTGTCTCTGCGCATATTTGCTTTTTCTTATTTTTTATCTCGTATCTTTTGTCTTTACGCATATTTGCTGGATTTTCTTACTATGTAGGGTCTGCAGGATGCCTGGTAGGCGCTTCCGTATTTGGAGAAGGAAATCTGATAGATTGCTTCTTCATCCAGCATCTGCACCAGCCACATCGGCATACTTCCCGCAATCTTGATCTCCATCAGCCGCTGGCCGTCTTCCAGTAGCGGCTGTCCCCAGACACCGGCCTGCAGGGAAAGATCAGATTTTCTCCACAGGATCTGGCTGTCGAAGGTGATTCTCAGATCCGGATCGTCTTTATCCAAAAGAGCGATCCGATCATAGGAGAGAACCATGGCCGGAGCCAGCCCCTGGTAGAAGTCGAATGCGCGGTCGATCTCTTTGCCGATCTGACTCGCTTGGCGGCATTCTCTTCTTTCCAGCCATTTCTCCGCTTCCGCGAGCGGCATATTCACTCTCCTCTTATATACAACGCCTTTGTATTTCTTCTTCAGTTCTACAAACACAATTTCTTCTTTCTTCGGAACGCCGTAACTGCGCAGCCGAAGCTTTTCTTTGTAGATCGGCTTCTCCAGGGATTCCCGGATCAGCCGGTGATCCGGCGTATCGTAATAGATATTACAGATCGTGCTCTTGCCATATTGATCTTCTCTCATATGTGATTCCAGCTTCCGTCTCAGGTTCTGATACTGTGTCCGGCTCAAAAGGTATTTTTTCTCATATCTCTGAAAGATTCCCTGATACTGACTCATCTCTTTTCCTCCTCCCGATGGCATAAGTATAAGGGTCGAACCTAAAAGAAAGCTTAAAGAAACCCGGAATTTCCGGGTGGAATTGTGAGGAATCTGTGAAAAAACATGTCATTATAAAAAACCCCTGAAGTCAACCTGACTCCAGGGGCATGTTCGTGTTATTTAAGAGGGAGGCGCACCTGAAATACAATCCGATGTTCCGATTCTTTCTCTGCTGTAATCTTTCCCTTGTGGGCTTCTGCTGCCGCGCGGGCAACCGCAAGCCCAATCCCGTAGCCGCCGCTTTCTCTCGTACGAGATTCGTCGGCACGGTAGAAGCGGTCAAAGAGACGTTCCGGTTTCTCCGGCATCTCTTCCACTGCATTCGAGACCGCCAGGATCGCATAACTCCCCTGGCGGGAAAGGGAAACGAAGATTCGGCGGTCTGCATTTTTCTCTTTCTGTTCTGTTTCGTTGTCCTTCACCGCATATTTTACGGCATTATCCAGCAGAATCGAGAGCATCTGCCGGATACTCTTCTCATCCCCGCAGAATGTAATCTGCCCTGCAATCTCCGTCTGAAGCTGCAGCCCTTTGCTTTCCGCGAGTGTACCGAACGGCTCCGCGGTCTCGGACACGGCGTCACTGAGTGAGAAATCCGTGAACACCGTATGGATATTCTCTTCTTCCATGCGGGACAGTGTTACCAGGTTCTGCACAAGCTCACTCATACGTCCGATCTGATTCCGGATGCTTTCTGTCCACTCCGATTTTCCTTCTATCATCTCCAGGACTTCGGCATTGGCTGAAATAATCGCCAGCGGTGTCTTTAATTCATGACTGGCATCCGTGACAAACTGTTTCTGCTTCTCCATATTCTCCTCCATCGGTCGCACAATACGCCGGGATAAGAGAGAGACAAGAAGAAACATTGCCACAAGTACCGCCACAGCCACAGCCAGCGAAGCAGCCAGCTGGTTACCGGCTGTATGCAACTCTGAATAACGGTACAGAAAAATAATCTGCTTACCGTTATCCGTATCCGATACGCGGTAACGGTAGGAATCGCAATAACCGCTGGTTTTTCTCGCCTGAAGAACTTCTTCTCCGTAGGATTTCGCGTCACCTGCACTGATAGAAGCGATATGCCCAGTATCCAGCTGACTGATTTCTCCGGAAGTGTTTACATTCACGACAAAATAACGGCTCTCAAACGGAGTATCCTCTGTGATAAAATCATGATTTCCGGCATAGGGAGGCTTCCCGGCATCATCCTGCGGAGGCTGTGGTAGCTTATCCGGAAACTTTCCCTGATTCTCCTGCAGAATATCCAGCACGCGATCCGCCTGCGCAGTGATCTGCCGGTAACTCACTATATTAATGGCTCCCACAACGATAATCAAAATGACCGTAAGGGACAGCATCACTACGCCAATCAGTTTTCTACGCAAACGCCTGATCATACGTTCCTCCCGTTCTGATGATTTTAGGAACTGTCCGCGACCTTATGCGTTTTTCTTCGTCGCTTCCAGGCGGTAACCGGCTCCACGGATGGCACGGATCTGTACCGGAGCTTCCAGCGCCGTGATCTTCTTTCTCAGATAGGAAAGATACGTCCACACGATATTGATCTCCGCTTCGGAATCGTATCCCCAGATCCGCTCCATGAACTGATCCGCTGATATAACACTGCCAGGATGGCTCATCAGCATCTCCATCATCTGAAATTCCTTATTGCCCAGGCGGAAGCTGCCGCCTGGCCCCTGAAGTTCGAAGGTCGATAGATTCAATGTCATACCTTCAAAAGACAAAAGCTCCGGCGTATAAGCCTCCCGGCGTCGGGTCAGGGCCCGCACTCGGGCCAGAAGCTCGCCCATGGCGAACGGCTTGGTCAGATAATCGTCCGCCCCGGCGTCCAGCCCCTCGATGCGCTGATCAATCTCCGCCCGCGCCGTAAGAAGCAGCACCGGCGTCGAGATGCCGCGCTCCCGTAGCTCCCGCACAACCTCCAATCCGTTCTTTTTGGGCATCATAATATCCAGAATCAATCCATCGTAGTTCTCGGAGAGAGCGTAATCCATTGCGTCCGCGCCGTTATTCACTACATCCACAGAATAATTGTTGTGTTTTAAAACGGCCTCCAGTGCCCGGGACAGTTCTCTCTCATCATCTGCCAGAAGCAGGCGCATGATTATTTCCTCCCGTCAGCTTAATTTCCATATTTTAAGCATATCCTATGGTTTTCAACGAAAGCGCGTCATCATACCGGAACGTCCTGCCGGGGATGCAGCTGTAAGATCCGCTGATTCCGGCTGCCGCGGAACTGCAACGTCAGATCCCGCTCTGCCTCTACGAATTCTCCGTCCACCAGGACATCAATATACGAAAGCATCTCATCCGTATCTTCCGTGTGTACCGCTCCGCCTTCCGCAAGATCCGTCTCATACGTATAACCACTGTAGCACCAGATGTCCTTCTCCGGATAAGTATTCTTTATCTTTGCAAGCAATCCTTTCAGCACTACCTGATTCTCCGGTTCAAAGGGCTCCCCACCAAGCACTGTAAAACCAGCGATATATCCTGGCTTCAATGCTTCCAGAATCTCTTTCTCCGTTTTTTCGGTATATGGTTCGCCGTGAGCAAAGTCCCAGGTCTCCGGATTAAAGCAGCCCTTGCAATGGTGCCGGCAGCCGGATACAAAAAGGCTGACACGCACGCCGGGACCGTCCGCAATATCATATTTTTTTATATTCCCGTAGTTCACAATATCCCCTCTTACAGATGAAGAACTCTGTCCTTGATCTCCTGGGTACGTCCCTGATTCCAGAACTGCGTGCCGATATAACCGCAGGTTCTTCTGGCTACGAACAGCTTCGACTGGTCATGGTTGCCGCAGTTCGGGCACTCCCAGATCAGCTTGCCGGTCTCGTCTTCCTTGATCTGGATCTCACCATCATAGCCGCAGACTTCGCAGAAATCGCTCTTCGTATTCAGCTCGGCATACATGATATGGTCATAAATGAACTTCATCACAGAAAGAACCGCCGGGATATTGTTCTGCATATTCGGAACTTCCACATAGCTGATCGCTCCGCCGGGGGATACCTTCTGGAACTCCGCCTCGAAAGCCAGCTTGTCAAAGGCATTGATCTCCTCGGATACGTGTACGTGATAGCTGTTCGTGATATAATTCTTATCCGTCACGCCCGGAATGATACCGAATCTCTTCTGCAGACATTTGGCAAACTTATAGGTGGTGGACTCCATCGGCGTTCCGTATACGGAATAACTGATATGCTCCGCTTCCCTCCATTCTTTACACTTATCATTCAAACGCTGCATAACAGCCATCGCAAAGGGCCTTGCCTCCGGATCAGTGTGGGTCTTGCCCAGCATGCGGACACACATCTCATACAGACCGGCATAACCAAGGGAAATTGTGGAATAACCGTTATAAAGCAGGCGGTCGATGACCTCCCCCTTCTTCAGGCGCGCCAGTGCGCCGTACTGCCACAGAATCGGCGCCACATCCGACACTGTGCCAAGAAGACGCTTATGACGGCATTGAAGCGCACGGTGGCACAGCTCCAAGCGCTCCTCCAGGATCTTCCAGAACTTATCCATATCACCTTCCGAGCTGCAGGCAACATCTACCAAATTGATCGTAACAACTCCCTGATTGAATCTGCCGTAGAACTTGTGACTGCCATCGGCATTGCGCTGGCTGTCCTCCACGGTAAGGAAGGAACGACATCCCATGCAGGGATATACTTCGCCCTGTTTCAATTCTTTCATAATCTTCGCAGAAATATAATCCGGGACCATGCGCTTCGCTGTACAGCGGGCGGAAAGCTCCGTCAGATACCAGTAAGGTGAATCCTCTGTGATATTATCCTCGTCCAGCACATAGATCAGCTTCGGGAACGCCGGCGTAATCCATACGCCCTTCTCATTCTTCACGCCCTGCATGCGCTGCTTAAGCACTTCCTCGATGATAAGCGCAAGATCCGCTCTCGTCTGCCCCTCCGGAACCTCATCCAGATACATGAAAACCGTCACAAATGGAGCCTGACCATTACATGTCATCAGAGTAATCAGCTGATACTGAATCGTCTGAATACCGCTGCGGATCTCATCCAGGAGGCGGCGCTCCGTAATCTTGTGGATAATCTCATCGTCCATGCTCTCACCGCAAAGCTCTCGCTCTTCAATCACAAGCTTGCGAATCTTCTTTCGACTGATATCGACAAAGGGAGCCAGATGCGCCAGCGTAAAGGACTGGCCGCCGTACTGATTGCTGGCCACCTGTGCAACAATCTGTGTAGTTACATTACATGCAGTAAAAAAGCTGTGCGGCTTCTCTATCAGGGTATCACTGATGACGGTTCCGTTCTGCAGCATATCCTCCAGATTGATCAGATCACAGTTGTGCTCCTTCTGGGCAAAATAATCAGAGTCATGGAAATGGATAATGCCCTGCTCATGCGCCCGCACAATATCTTCCGGAAGCAGAACACGGCGGGTCAGATCCTTGCTGACTTCTCCTGCCATGTAGTCTCTCTGCGTCGAGTTAATTATCGGGTTTTTGTTGGAATTCTCCTGCTTTACTTCCTCATTCAGGTGTTCAATCAGCGCAAGGATACCGTTATCCGTGGTATTAGACTTGCGCGCCAGCTCTCTCTTGTATCGATAACGTACATACTTCTGCGCTACCTCATATCCACGCATGCTCATGATGCCGGTCTCTACCATGTCCTGAATATCTTCCACATTCACAGCATGCGTTGATGACTGCACCTGCTGCGCGATATCATTCGCGATCGCCTGGATCTGATACTCATTCATGCGGAAGATGTTGTCCACTTCCTCATTCGCAGCCTTGATTGCATTCACGATCTTGCTCAGATCAAAGCTTACTTCCTCACCGTTACGTTTAATTACACGACTCATTACCTGTCCTTCACGTTCGCTCAATTCTGCTCTCCTACCTTTTTAATAATCTGCTGATACTTCCAGGTCTCCGTACAGAAACCGCAAATCCCCCCTCTCCGCGGCCTCCGTATCTTTTTAACGATCTATGAATATTATCTGCTGGAAATGTACGGATTTCTCCGTACATTTCCCTATTACCTACGAATCCCCCTGAAAAGAAATCTTCAGGGGGGAAACTAGATATTGTGTGCAGTAAGTATATTACCACAAGATACTCCTCTTGGGAAATACCTTTTTCTTATAAATCTTCGCCTGTCCGTTTTCCAGGAAAACTGCACAAACATAGAGAAAAAGAGAGTTTCCGGGATTTTCCGGCACTCTCTTTTTCTTTTGCATATAAGACATATACATATTTTGTATATCCGAAGAGCACTATATATAGTATGTTGGCATATATTTAACTACAACATATGCCATTAGTCAAGAAATGTAATAAATCCTTCTTTCATGCGTGCCTTTGTATTGTTGATATGCTGCTGCAGGAAACGAAGTGTAGCTTCTTTATCCCGTGATTCCACATAGGAAATCCACTGTTCATGTTCCTCTATCGCCTCCACATTTCCCTTTTTCACAGTTTTTACCGGACACAGCATATATGTTTACATCCCGGCGAGTGCAAGCATCCGCCTCATGAAACACTTATTAAAGAGCGCGATCACACGGCCCACGCCAAGGACAGCTACAACGGTTCCAATGCCGATTCCGATCAGATGATGCGCGAAAATCATGCTGATCGTGATGGTGATGCAGATATTCAGCAGATCGAAGCAATTCTTCGTAAAGCCGACCGGGCGGTGAATACAGTCCGCGATCGCCTGCACGATTCCGTCTCCGGGATTCGGAATAATTCGCATATTCAGCGACATGGCAGCGCCGATTCCCGTGAAGATGATACCGCCAGCCAACGTAAGGAGCTGCAACGGCAGCGTGTCCGAGGCCGGAATCCATGCAGAAAACAGATTCATAAAACGGGTAAAGATCAGGCTGAGCGGCAGCTGCAGGATATCCAGTCCCAGTACCACCGGCAGAGAGCGCGCTCCGCCATTTCCTGTATCTGTATTCGGCTTCCG
>JABLTL010053998.1_pt1 | contig 25430 bp, 20 predicted proteins | sample 7160151 | NCBI WGS metagenome assembly JABLTL01 (sample SAMN14651223, study PRJNA627086) | human gut metagenome | isolation source: feces | host: Homo sapiens
GCGAAGTGAGCATGCAATGCTCACAAAATCCGTAAAATCCGTCATCTCCGTGGTGCTAAAGCACGTTGCACAAGCAAAAAAATCCGTGCAATCGGTGCGATCCGTGAGCATGCTATAATATCAGAATGTTTTCAATGGACAGCAATATTTTTTGCACAAATTACTTGCATCTTGCACTCTTTGATAGTAATGTGTTGATACTCACAAAGTTACGCAGTGTAGGTAATGCTGAAATCTGCTTACACTTTTGCCTGCACTGCCTGCACTTCTTGCACTACCTGCACTCCAACCTGCACTGCCTGCACAACCTTGCACGGGCAAGCATACATATATCATGCAGGTAGGGAGTGACCGGTATAGGGAGCCCGAAAATAATGTCGGAGCAAATGAAAATCCGCCCTCCCTATGCTCCGTAACCGCCCTCCCTATGCTGAAAAAACGCACTGCCGTAATTGATGCGTGCAGATGGTAGTGCATGTAAAATTAAAGGCTGCCTACACATTTTTATCCGTTGATTATCAAGGTATTGTCATGCAAAAGTGCAAGATGCAGGCAAAACGGCAAAAAATAATCTACCAGAGCTAAAGCGGTGTATTATATAATAAGGTGTAGACAAAACCGCACAAAAACACTTTACATGACCCCATAAATACCCTTAAACGTTGTGTTTCAGCTTTTTTCAATGCCATAGTATTTGCCAATACAACTAAAAGGCGTAATTTTGCCGCGATAATGCAATCAATCATGCCCCGACAAGTGTCTACTTGCCACGGCATCAACCAAAATTCAACCAAAATGAAAGTAACTAAGCTATTGTTGGCCTTGCTCCTTTTTGTAGGGGTAACGGCAAGCGCCTTTGCGCAGCTGCCTTCTGTCAAACTGAAGGATATTAACGGTAAAACCATTGATACTGCAACGCTCAGCAACGATGGCAAACCCTTCATCATCAGTTTCTTTGCCACATGGTGCAAGCCCTGCAACCGCGAGCTTAAAGCCATAAACGAGGTCTATGCCGACTGGCAGGACGAAACCGGTGTGCGTGTGGTGGCTGTGAGCATTGACGAGGCACAGAACGCACAGAAGGTAAAACCCATGGTCGATGCTGCAGGTTGGGAGTACCAAGTGCTGCTTGACCCTAACTCTGACTTCCGCCGTGCCATGGGCGTGAACATGATTCCCCACGTATTTGTGATTGACGGCAATGGCAAGATAGCCGAAAGCCGCAGTGGTTACACTGAGGGTGGCGAACAGCACCTCATCGACAAGGTGAAGGAACTCATTGCCGCCAGCAAGAAGTAATCGTTTAGTTTGGAGTTTTGAGGTTATGAGGTTATAAAGTAACCTTTGCGAGCTCAATAGCCAAAGGTAACTTTATAACCTCATAACCTCAAAACTCAAAACTCCAAACGAACCTCCAAACTAAACGCTCTCCCTCAAACACGATGCATCATCACATGAAACATTACGCCGCCATCACGGCATTAGCTCTGGCCTCGGCCGCCATGTCGCTGCATGCACAAAATGCAGACGGACAAGACAACGACGCCAAGAAATTTACGCTGCATGGCTCACTGCAAACCGATATCCTTACAGCAGCCAGCGAAGACAATAAAATAGGCACCGGCACGTACGACGACAAGTTTATGACCAACACGTATGCCGAGTTGCACTTGCTCAACAAGTATTTCCAAGCGGGAGCCCGCCTGGAATACCTTGACCACCCCCTGCCCGGTTTTGAAAAAGACTTCAAGGGCTGGGGCGTGCCATATTTTTACATCAAAGGCAATTACAAGTGGGCCGAACTCACATTGGGCGACTACTACGACCAGTTTGGCTCAGGACTCATATTCCGTGCTTACGAAGAGCGCTCATTGGGCGTAGACAACTCGTTGCGTGGTGCGCGCTTGGCACTCAAGCCCTTCAAGGGCGTGAGCCTCAAGCTCATAGCCGGACAGCAGCGCTACTACTGGCACCACCGCAACATGGACAGCTGCTCGCCCTGGACCTACGGCGGCGACCTCGAACTGAGCGTAGACCAATGGGTGCGCCGCATGGACGAGTCGGGCACACGCCTCACCCTCGGCCTGTCGGCCGTGAGCAACCACAAGGGCAAAGCCGAAAAGGACATTTACAGCATACGCCCAACGGGCGAAACCGACCCCGCGACGGGCAACGAGGTGAATGGGACCTACAAACTGAATATGCCCAAGGACGTGGCCGCCTTCGATGTGCGCGCCAATCTGCAAAAGGGCAACTACAACTTCTTGGCCGAGTACGCCTGGAAGAGTCAGGACCCATCGAGCCGCAACAGCTATATATATAAGCGTGGCAAAACGCTCCTGCTTTCGGGCTCCTATTCAAAGCGCGGCATGAGCGTGCTGTTGCAGGCCAAGCGCAGCGAGGATATGGCCTTCCGCTCGCGTTCAACCATCGATGCCATCACCCCGTGCTACATCAACCACCTGCCGGCCTTCTCCATGCAGCAAACCTACACGCTGGCCGCACTCTACCCCTATGCCACACAGATGACACCGGGCGAGTGGGCTTTCCAGGGCGAAGTGGGCTATAACTTCAAGCGCCACACCGCGCTGGGCGGCAAGTATGGCACCAACGTCAAGGTCAACTTCTCCAATATTCGTGCCATCGACCAGCACGTCAACGACCTCAATGGCGGCGAGCTGATGGGCACTGACGGCTACAAGTCGCACTTCTTTAAGTTTGGCGATGCCGTCTACTTCCGCGATGTGAATGTGCAGATTGAAAAGAAGGTGAGCAAACCGCTCAAGCTCAATTTCATGTATTCATACCAGCGCTACAACCAGAAGGTGGTTGAAGGCCATGGCTACGACGCCATCAAGAGCCACATCTTCATAGCCGAGGGCAAGTATCAGTTTAGCCCCAAGGTGACACTGCGTGGCGAGGCCCAATATTTGCATACACGTCAGGACCAGAAGGACTGGTGGTTCGGCCTGCTCGAGCTGAGCGTGCTGCCCAACTTCATGTTCACCGTGAGCGACCAGTTCAACGCCCATGTGCCCATGCACAATGCCGATGGTTCGGAAAACGAGGCCGGTGGCACCAACAAGGTGCACTACCTCATGGGCAGCGTAACCTATACCCATGGTGCCCACCGCCTGCAAGTGGGCTACGGCAAGACACGTGCCGGCTACAACTGTTCGGGTGGCGTGTGCCGCTACGTGCCCGCATCGAAGGGCTTGCAAGCCAGCTACACGTTTAACTTTTAAGCGATGCACCGACATGGCAAGCACGCTCACCTATTTAACAAAAGCATACACAATGAAACTCCATCATATCATACTTGGCATGGCCATGGCCGCAGGTTGCCTTACAGCCTGCGACGAGGTAGATGCCGACAAGCGCTTTACCGGTCCCATTGGCGTTGAGGCACAAAAGAACGTGCTCATCGAGGACTTTACCGGCCAGAAGTGTGTAAACTGCCCCAACGCGGCTGCCGCTATCGAAGCCTTGCAGCAGCAGTACACTGCCGAGCGCGTCATAGCCGTGTCGGTGCATGGCGGTTCGCTCTCGCGCGATGAGGCTACCGACAAGTTTGGCTTGGCCAACGCCACGAGCAAGGCCTATAACGAGCATTGGGGCGTGGCGCAGTGGCCCTCGGGCATGGTAGACCGCATTGGCGGGCTGCAAGGCGAGGACAAATGGGCAGCCGCCGTGCTCACCCGTTTTGGCGTTGCCCCTAAGGTTGACCTCGATGTGGCGAACCTTGTCTACGACGCTGCGAGCAAAACGCTCACACTCGATGTCAGTGTGGCAGCCAAAGAGGCTGTGACGGGACGTCTGCAAGTGTGGCTCACCGAGAGCGGTGTGGTACAGCAGCAGTATATGCCCGACGGCACCAAAAACAACCAGTACGTGCACAACCATGTGCTGCGTGCCTCGGTAAACGACCCCTATGGCGACCCACTCACATTGGCAGCCAACGCCACAGACACCAAGCACTACACCTACACGTTGCCCGATGTGTCGGCACTGAGGAACAACACACCGTGGAACACGCAGAACATGAGTGTGGTGGTGTTCTTCTACAACGACCAGCAGGGCGTGATGCAGGTGATTGACCACAAGCTGCAATAGGTGTGAGCGTTGTGATGGGCAAGTTTGCTTTATAAACAGGCTTAGGCTTTAAGAGCCAATCAGACGCCACGCCGTTGGTTAAATCCGAATACATATATATAACAAACAATACACACATTATGAAGAAGTTATTAGCGCTTGCGGCTTTGGTACTTGCCTGCACTGCAAGCATGAAAGCACAAGTAAAGGTTACTTGCAACGGCAAGGAGGTGGCCACCAACGAGGTAGTGACATTCTATGCCGATGTAGACGAAGGTGATGGCTCTGGCGAGGTTTTAGCCCGTGAGCCCATGATCGTCAACACCGGCGACGAGGCAGTCGACCTCAAAGTGACAGTAGTCATTGACCGCAAGCTGGCGTCGGAAAACATTTTCTCGTGGTGCGGCATCACAGGCTCATGTGGTGAAATGTCCACTTTTACCGAAACACGTGAAGCTCCACTTGCTCCCGGTCAAAGCACAGACATGTCCTTGCACGCCAATTTTAAGAGCGGCAATTACATGACGGCTAATGCCAATGTGACTGTAATGGCAGACAATGAATATGTAACAAGCTTTGTGTTACGCTACGTCTATGCCGACCCCACAGGCATCAGCCAGGTAAAGGCCGACAACAAGGGACTGCAGGTGAACGGCAACACACTCAGCTATGCCTTTGGCTCGGCAGCACCGCGCACTATCAGCCTCTACGCCACCGACGGACGCCTTGTAAAGCGCGCCGCTACCACTGCCGCCAATGGCACAGTCAGCCTGGCCGGTTTGCAGCGCGGCCTCTACCTTGCCACAACAGGCATGGGCAGCAGCGTCAAAATCATGGTAAAGTAAATCTGACAAGCCGCAATATTAAACGGCAATAGTTGAACAACTAATTACATAACTAATAATATATGAAGCAATTTGTACTCACACTGCTTTCTGCCGCTTTTGTGGCTGGCAGCGCAGTTGCACAAGTGGCAACAACTCCCAAGGCGCTTAGTGGTCTTAAGAGCACATTGCCCGCAACCCGTATGAGCCAGCGCGCAGGCATGGCCACACCGTCAGCCAAAATTGGTTTGGCAAACGCCACCGGCCGCATGCACGTCATGGCCGACGACGAAACCGTTACCCGCAACCCCAAAGAGCTCAGCTACCAGGTGACCGGTAATGAAATTAACGGCTATATGGGCATCGGCAGCACTGGCTTGTCGCTTTCAACTCTTCAAAAAGCTGGCATCACTGGTATAGGTTATGCCGCTGCTTTCCCCGCCATCGTAACCGACCGCTTTGCAGGCAACAAAGTGGGCCTCATCAACTTTGTGGCATGGATGGGTAAGTACACCGACGCCAAGGTGTTCGTCGGCACAATGGCAAACGACCAAGGCGACATCAACGTGTTGTGGTCGGCACCTGTCACTGTCAAGACTCCGACCCCTGTCAAGCAGAATGGTAAGACCGTGTACCAGCCTCAGGCTACTTCGGTAGTTTGCGACTATGTTATTCCTGACACCCTCAAAAGCGAGCTCTTTATTGGTTGGGTGGCCGGCGGCACAGCTTACGACAGCAATGACCCCTTCGTCAGCCAGGAAGGCAAACCATTGGGCATGATTTACTACCCCGACTTTACCAACACCGGTTATGGCGCGTTCATGATGGGTTCAACAGGTAATGACGATGTGTTTGCCGTAACCATGATGAGCGGCCAAAACTACTACTACAATGCCCCCATTTGGGTGCAGACCACTGGCAAGGGAGGTTTGAAAACCAACGATGCGGCCATTCTCGCCATTGACGATGCCCGCAACTTTGCTGGCAAAAATGGTGAAGCCACAGTGCAACTGATGTCGCTTGGTACCGACTCTATCAGCAGCATTGAGTATACCGTTGAAAATGGTGGCTCTACCAAAACATATACAAAGAACTTTGCCGGTGAGTATGGCTTGCAGTATATGACTGCCTCTCAACTTGCTCTGCCCATGGATATGCCTGCCACTGCAGGACGCTCTGAAGCCAAGTTTACTATTACCAAGGTGAACGGTGTGGCAGACGACTATACAGCAAAGACTGAAAACGAGGGTCCGCTCCCCGTTATCGCACTGCCTGCCGAAACGTACAAGCGCATTCCCGTTGTAGAGGAACTTACCAGCACAGCATGTGGTTGGTGTCCTTACGGTATAGCCGAATTCAACCGATTGGCCGATTCGATCGATGCCAAGAAGATTGTGAAGGTTGCCATTCATGGTCCCTATAATGGAGACGCCGACCCGCTTACTTGCAGCGATTACAGCGCTTTCTTCAGCAACTTCAGCAGCTCTCTGCCCACCGTGTTGCTCAACCGTCAAATCAGGCTCCACCCCGCCGAGGGATTGCTGCAGGCTTGCCGCTACATAAACAGCTTGCCTTGCGAGGCCAGCCTCACTGTAAAGGGTAACAATGGCTTGGCCGGTCCTAACATCAGCACGACTGTTAAGTTCAACATTGATGTGCCTGCCAACCAGTATGCCTTGGCATACGTGCTCACCGAGGACGGTGTAAGCGGCGTAAACCAGGTTAACAACTTTGCTGCTGTAAAATATATGTACACTTACCAGGGTCAGACAGGCTACAAGAGCTATATTGAAGCCTGGAAGAAGGACCCCTACTTGTGGGCTCTTGCTTCTGCCACATTCAACCCCAAGACTGCTACCTCGAAGTTTGACATGAACCACGTGGCACGCGCCTTTACCGAGGCTGGCGCAAATGAGGCTGGCATTCTGCCCGCACTCAAGGCTGGCGAGGAGTGGACTAACAGCTACAACCTGAAGTGGCCGAAGAACCTCACTCCCGCTGTGAACAAGGGGAACTGCTCGGTGGCTGTTTACTTGGTAGACGCTTCAACCGGCAAGATCGTGACTGGTTGCCAGACTAAGCTTGGCGAGACTAACACCGTAGATGAGACCATGACGGGCATCAACGATGTGACTGTTGCCAACAATGCTGCTGATGCACAGATTTCGACTGTTGATGGTGCATTTGTGGTGAAGGCTCATAATGCTACTGCACGCGTGTTCGACGCTCAGGGCCGCCTTGTGAGCAGCGCAACTGTTGATGGTGAGGTTTCATTGCCCACCTTCGGCACTGGCTTGTTCATCATTCGTGTGGACCAGGCTGGTCGTAGCACTACGCAGAAGGCATTGTTCTGATGCGCTAATGTGACAATATGATAAATGGCAGACGCCGTAACGTTACTACTTGTAACGCTACGGCGTCTGTTTGTTTGCGCATCTGCATATTGGCAAATAGCTTATTATTATTGGTGTTCATAATGCTGATCCCTTAGCACAGAGCGTGACTGCTAAGCGCTACCACTAAGTGCAACCTCTAAGCGCTATCACTAAACGCTACCACCAAACGCTAACTCTAATGGGGGCGACGCGTCTCGCGTCGGGAAAATTGCAATGTTCATACACTAAACAAAGGCTCACAGACAGCACTAATTACATGCTTGTTTGTGAGCCTTTGTCTTAGTTCCCGACGCGAGACGCGTCGCCCCCATTAGAGGTAGCGTTTAGTGGTTGCGTTTGGTGATATCGTATAGAGGTAGCGTTCGGGGCTTGACTCCGTTCGCGTGATTACGTCTTATCGGACAGCAATAATCAATGTTCCAGAATTACTGGCCCTCACCTATAATTTCCCAATATCCATTTCGCTTACCATTTGCCCTACGAAGTATACCGATCTCTTGCAGATGCACGGTGATTGTCTTAATAGTTCGTTCAGACTTGCTCATCTGCACCGCAAGTTCTTTCTGTGTGACTGATGGATTACCTTGCACTATGCGGAGCAGTGCAATCTCCTCCAAAGTGCAAAATTTGCACTTTGGAGGTAATATTACTGCCATTTCTGCACTTTGAACAGCCTTATTTGCACTTTGAACTTCATTTTTGTCTTGCACTTTGTTCCATTCAACGTGCATTGTTCGGTTTCTCAAGTCATGCTCCTCACCAAGCAGCATACAGCGGAAAAAGTTCTCCAAATAGGCAGTTGTCTCCGTTATGCCTTGGGTTAAGTCGCTGTAGTTTGCACGAACCAACGCATTCCGAAAGTACCATGAATTCTCGGCAAACGCATCGTTCGTCACGTGAAACCCCAATGTGCGTAGGTACTTAATCATAAAAACCGCCGTTGTTCGGGTGTTTCCCTCGCAAAAAGGGTGTATCTGCCAGATATTGGCACAGAAGCGTGTTAAATGAGATATTGCATCGTCCACATTCATGTCCGCATAATTAAAAGCACGTTCTTGCCCCATGTCATAGTTGAGCGTTTCGCTGATAGTGTCGGCACTTGCGTAATAAACGGTTTTGCCATTTAGCACCCATTCGCTTTTGGTAATGTTATAGTCACGGATCTTACCAGCTTGCTTGTAGATGCCTTCAAATAATCGGCGGTGAATGGAGGTAAGTTGAGTTGGGGCGAACGAGAACGTTTTCTCTGTCAGAATCTCTGTAATACGAGCCGATACTTTGTCTGCCTCTTCCGTTCGGTTGTTTTCCACCTCCTTACGTCCAGCTGCCGACTTGTAATAGGCATCTATAAGTCTTTTAGCTTCGCCGATACTGATGTCACCTTCTATGTGCTTCTGAGCTGTATCAAGTAGATACTCTGAGGGGATTAAGCCATCTACTTGTTGTAATCCGATAGCCACCCTCCAGGTTTCACCACGCTCACGTTGTAGAGGCTCTCCCTGACGGATATATTCCTCTAATCCTTGTATCGTATATTTCTGTTCGTCACTCATTTTGCTCTACTTTCCATTTTGTAAATCATCGGTCGCGACCGACTCTGCCCACCAACGGGCTTGGCTCGCTATCGCACCACTGTGGCGCGCTCAATGCGAATGTCGTCGAAGGGACGGTTGTTCTCGTCGCGTCCGGCCCACTGAATGAGGTCCGTCACATCGTAGCCCTCCACCACCTGGCCAAACACCGTGTACTGCCCGTCGAGGTGAGGTGCCCCGCCGTAAGTGCGGTATGCCTCCTTGACGGCCGGTGTGAGTTTAACTTGATGGTTGGTGGTGCTGTCAAGGTATTGTTGGGCACGGTCGAGCATGTCGTTGGTAAAGATGCTCCCCGTCACAATGTAGAATTGCGAATATGATGAGGCCTTTGTGGGATTGGTGTCGTCGCCCTCGCGGGCCGCAGCCAAAGCCCCGCGGCAGTGAAAGTGCGTGGGGTAGAGAATTTCGGCCGGCAGTGTGTAAGGTTCTGGCGAGTCGCCAAGCCGCTGGCCTGGTGCGGCATGCCGGCTGGCCGAGTCGCCAGCCTGAATCATAAAGTCGGGAATGACGCGGTGAAAGAGCAAACCATTGTAGTAGCCCTCGCGCACCAATTTCATGAAATGGTCGCGGTGGCGCGGTGTGTCGTTAAACAATTTGACACGAATGTTGCCCTTTGTCGTTTCGAGCAGCACCTCGTGCTCCACCGTGTCGACAGGTGTTTGCGCTTGGACGCTGAGGCCACACAAGGCGGTGGCCATCACAGCTATGAGGTGGGAAATGCGTTTCATGTGTAATGCTTAAAATTATGGGTTGAGGGGGCGACGGGTCTCGCCGGGATAGAGAAAGGATATACGAACTCTACTTAATAACAGCTGCATCTTTCCCCGACGCGTCTCGCGTCGGGATAGAAAAAGGAGAGAAATAAGGCTTTGCAAACTTACCCGTTCACTAATTCCGTCAGCGCGTTAAATCTTGTCCAGCCCTTTCGTAAACTTGAGCCAATAGTACTTCAGCGGGTTCTTATATTTCAGCTGTTTCCAAGGGCGGCTTTGGTGCGGACGGTGAATGACCGGCAGCGAGGTGAACAAATAATTGTGCAGCCCGTGCTTGAGCGACTCGTGCGATATGGTGACGTCGAACCAGTTCTTTTCGGGATTAAGCTCCGTGAACGCATAAGCGCGCAGCAGGGCCGGTGTGAGCAGCGAGCAGCAAAAACTGCAATGCCGCTTGGTGTCGACAACACGGTTCTCCATCCCCTTGGCATAGAGGTATGGATAGTTGATGTCGCCATTGTCGTCCACCGTAACCGATGCCGCTATGCCACACTGCTCGTGCGCCGTGGCCCCGTCAACTAATCCCTGCAGTGTGTCGGGACGCACAATCACATCGCTCTCGACGATGCACACCCCCGCATCAGCCGCCAGTGCCTCGCGCTGCACCGTTTGCAGCACCAGCAGATAGTTGGGCGAGGGGTGCGACGTGAGGTCGCTCAGGTTGACCAGTCTGAACCCGTAGCGCTTGGCGGCCTCCTCGAGGCGAGCCGTATTCTCGGGTGTTGAAAAGTCGTTGTATACCGTATAGGTGTGGGCTATGCTCAGCTGGCTGGCCATAATGGCCTCGATGGTGAGCAGAGTAGACTCTATGGAGTCCTTAACCGGAGTTATGATGTGTAATTCCTTCATTGCTTGGAGTAGCTCGTTTTAAGTAATGGTACAAAGGTAGTCGTTTTTTAGATAAAATAAGCTGCGGCTCGGCATAACATTCAAGCATGCTTGATGTTCTGCGCTCGCCTTGCGTTATTTTTGCAGAAAAAGACGTACCTTTGCACGAAATAGATAGTGACGAACGTAGGGGCCAGCCCATCGGCCCAGCCCCCGGCGTTTGCAACGCAATAATAAATATAGACACAATGACCGAAAATTATAGTTTGAGCCATTTGAAGGAACTCGAGGCAGAGTCGATACACATCATACGCGAGGTGGCAGCAGAATTTGAAAATCCCGTAATGCTCTACAGCATAGGCAAGGACTCGAGCGTGATGGTGCGCTTGGCCGAAAAGGCCTTTGCCCCCGGCCGTCCGCCATTCCCCTTGATGCACATCGACTCAAAGTGGAAGTTTAAGGAGATGCTCCAATTCCGCGACTGGTATGCCAAGGAACACGGGTGGAACCTCATTGTGGAGAGCAACATGGAGGCATTCAAAGCCGGTGTGGGCCCGTTTACCCACGGTTCGAAAGTGCACACCGACCTGATGAAGACCCAGGCCCTCAAGGCCGGCCTCGACAAGTACCATTTTGACGCAGCCTTTGGCGGTGCACGCCGCGATGAGGAAAAGAGCCGTGCCAAGGAACGCATCTTCTCCTTCCGCGACCAGTTTCACCAATGGGACCCCAAGAACCAGCGCCCCGAGCTGTGGGACATCTACAATGCCCGCATTCACAAGGGCGAGAGCATACGCGTGTTCCCGCTCAGCAACTGGACTGAACTCGACATCTGGCAGTACATACGTTTGGAGAACATACCCATCGTGCCCCTCTACTTTGCCAAGGAACGTCCGTGCGTAGAGATTGACGGCCAGCTCATCATGCCCGACGACGACCGTCTGCCCGAGCAGTACCGCGACAAGATAGAAATGCGCAAAATACGCTTCCGCACCCTTGGCTGCTGGCCCTTGACCGGTGCCATTGAGAGCGAGGCCGACACCATCGAAAAGATTGTGGAGGAGATGATGACCACCACCAAGAGCGAGCGCACAACCCGTGTGATAGACTTTGACCAGGACGCCTCGATGGAACAGAAAAAGCGCGAGGGATACTTCTAACCCCGTGCCCTCTCTCTCTATTCACTATAGCAAACTACCATTACAATGATAGACGCATTTATAATAATAGTAGTGCTTTGGGCCCTGTTTAGCGGTTGGCGCGCCGGCTTTGTAAAGGAGCTTGTGTCGACCGTCGGCACCCTGGCCGGTTTGCTCATAGCTGCCACCTGTTACTCGGCCTTTGGCGAATATCTGGCAGTTAATGGCACAGAAACCAACATGGTGACCAGTATCATAGCCTTCTTCCTGCTATGGATAGCCGTGCCCATTGTGCTTGGCTTCGTGGCCAATGTGCTTACCACGTCGCTCAAAGGCATGAAGCTTGGTATGCCCAACTCCATACTTGGCGCCGCAGTCAGCGCGCTGAAGTATGTCGTTATATTGAGCTGCGTGCTCAATGTGATGCAGAGCCTGCACATACTCAACCAGGAAAAGGCCGAGTCGTCGACACTGCTCGGTCCTGTAACCGGCGCCCTGCGCGCTTGTTTTGACCACGACGATGCGGCTAACGGCGGCCAGCAGGTGCAGCCTGCCGACAGTGCGGCCACAGCCCAGCCCGACACCGTCTGGGTGGACATGACAAAGAAGAAAAACTGACATGGCTAACGACAACGAACTGGTAAGGGAACTTACCGATAAGAAATACGAATACGGTTTTACCACCGACATACACACCGAGGTGATAGAACGCGGACTCAACGAGGACGTGATACGCCTTATTTCGGCCAAGAAGGGTGAACCCGAATGGCTGCTCGACTTCCGCCTAAAGGCTTTCCGCTACTGGCAGACACTCGAACAGCCCGACTGGGGGCACGTCAACCTGCCGCAAATTGACTATCAGGCCATATCGTACTATGCCGACCCTACAAAGAAACAAAAGGACGAGGGCAACAAGGAGATTGACCCCGAACTGATGAAAACCTTTGACAAACTCGGCATTCCGCTTGAGGAGCGCATGCAGCTGGCCGGTGTGGCGGTTGATGCCGTGATGGACTCGGTGAGTGTGAAAACCACCTTTAAGGACAAACTGCAGGAGAAGGGTATCATATTCAGCTCCATATCTGAGGCCGTGCGCGAAAATCCCGAATTGGTGCGCAAGTACCTCGGCTCGGTGGTGCCTTATCGCGACAATTACTTTGCAGCGCTCAACAGTGCGGTGTTTTCCGACGGTTCGTTTGTCTACATACCACGTGGCGTGCGCTGCCCGATGGAGTTGTCCACCTATTTCCGCATCAATGCACGCAACACCGGACAGTTTGAGCGTACCCTCATTGTGTGCGACGATGGTGGCTATGTGAGCTACCTCGAAGGGTGTACCGCCCCTATGCGCGACGAGAACCAGCTGCACGCCGCCATTGTGGAGATTGTGGTGAACGAAAATGCCGAGGTGAAGTATTCGACCGTGCAAAACTGGTATCCTGGCGACAAGGAGGGCCGCGGCGGTGTGTACAACCTCGTGACCAAGCGTGGCCAGCTGCGCGGCGCCAACTCCAAACTGTCGTGGACGCAGGTCGAAACGGGTTCGGCCATCACCTGGAAGTACCCGTCGTGTGTGCTCATGGGTGACAACTCGCAGGCTGAGTTCTACTCGGTGGCTGTGACGAACAACCACCAGGAGGCTGACACCGGCACAAAAATGATACACATTGGGCGCAACACGCGCAGCACCATCATATCAAAGGGTATTTCGGCCGGCAAGAGCCAGAACTCTTACCGCGGACTGGTAAAGGTGGGCAGCAAGGCGGCCGGTGCGCGCAATTACTCGTCGTGCGACTCTTTGCTGCTGGGCTCGGAGTGTGGCGCACACACTTTCCCCTACATTGACGTGGCTAACCCAGACTCTACTGTGGAGCACGAGGCTACCACTTCTAAAATATCAGAGGATCAGCTGCTCTACTGCAACCAGCGCGGCATACCTACCGAGGACGCGGTGTCGCTCATTGTGGGCGGCTATGCCAAGGAGGTGATTAACAAACTGCCTATGGAGTTTGCCGTTGAGGCTACCAAACTGCTCAGCGTGTCGCTCGAGGGGAGTGTGGGGTAGTGCGCGCGTTAATATGCTAATATGCTAATATGTTAATGTGCTAATATGCTAATGGGCGGACGCCGTAGGCAACTAATGTATACAAATCATGGTACAGATTTCAAACGGAATAATAACAGCTTCCATCAGTGAGGTGGGGGCCGAAGTGCAAAGCCTGCGCTGCTGTAAGAGCGGGCGCGAGTATATGTGGCACGGCGATGCCAAATGGTGGAACGGCCATTCGCCCATACTCTTCCCCATTGTGGGCGGATTGTGGAACGGCACATGCCGCATCGATGGCGCAGAATTGCAGATAAGCAAACATGGCTTTGTGCGCCGTGCCACTTGGCGCGCCATTGATGTGCAGACCGACTGCGCCACCTTCGAGATATGCAGCACCGTGGGCACATTCAAGGTGTTCCCCTATGCCTTCAGACTTACCGTTACCTACACGCTCGACAACCGCACGCTGCGGGCCGACTTCAGTGTGCACAACCCCTCGGGCTGCGACCTGTGGTTCCAGTTAGGCGGTCACCCCGCCATCGTATTGCCCGATTGGGACGAGTCACACACCGTAGACGGCTATTTGCAGCTTGAGGGCAACCCAACCCATGTGCTGCGCGCCGGCGAGCAAGGTTGCCTTGAACCTGACACTTACAACGTGCCGGCTGACGCCGATGGTTTGATACCCATCTCGGTGGAGACATTCAGTCACGAGGCCCTTATCTTTGAAAATCATGAGGTGACAGCGGCCACCGTACTCGACCGCAACCGCCAGCCGGTGGCCCGTGTGGCTTGCGATGCCCCGGCGTGGCTCTTTTGGAGTCCGCAGGGTGTGCACACGCCCTTTGTGTGCTGCGAACCATGGTATGGCTTGTGCGACCACCAGGGCTTCAACGGTCCTGTGAGCGAGCGCCCCTACATCAACTGCGTTCACGGCGGCCAAACTTGGCAGGGAGAATATAGCATATCAGCAATCTGACAGACTGATATGCACATTAGCGAGCATGGCAAGTAACACATTGACAACGCATTTGCGCATCAATTTAGTTTCTTTTTTGCCTTTTCGCTTTGCCCATCTCCCGTCATACACTAACTTTGCGGCAAAATCATCAAACAACACAACACATCACACAGAAATGTTTAAGAAACTCTTATTACTCGTGCTCTTTGTAGCACCTCTGAGCCTTTGCGCTCAAAAGTTTGCACACTTCGACTATGGCACCATCATGCAAGCCATGCCCGAGTTCAAAACAGCACAAGCAAGCATCGAGGCCCTCGGCAAGCAGTACCAGAGCGAAATTGAAGGTATGCAGAAGGAACTCCAAACAAAGGCCGAGAAGTATCAGAAGGAAGATACCGACGCTACTCCCGCCAACATAAAGGAGCGCCATCAGCAGGAACTGCAAGATATGTACCAGCGTTTGCAGCAGGCACAGCAGGACAACACTGAAAAGTTCCAGCAGGAGCAGCAAAAGAAAATGCAGCCCATCATGCAGAAGGTGATGAACGCTGTCAACACAGTGGCACAAGAGGGCGGCTACGTCTACATCATCGACAAAAACGCCTCGCAGCAGGCTGGCATCGTAATCAACGAGACACTTAGCACCGATGTCACTTCGGTAGTAATGAAGAAACTCGGCATCACGGCCTCTGCTGCAACAGCCGCACCCGCTGCTAAGAAATAATAAGGCCTATCACACAATAGCCTTACAACAAGATAATTCGCATAGAAGCATAATCGGCACGCAGACTTTATGCCTGTGTGCCGATGCTTTTTAAGGTGAAATCTATAAATAAACATAGTTAAAGCCCCTAATGCACATGATCACACTACGCAACATACACAAGTCGTTTGGCAAACTCGAGGTGCTCAAGGGCATCGACCTCGACATCGCCCCGCGCGAGGTGGTGAGCATTGTCGGCCCGAGCGGCGCAGGCAAAACCACCCTGCTGCAGATTATGGGCACACTTTACAAGCCCGATGAGGGCACGGTAAACATTGCCGGCTGCGATGTGCTCGCACTCTCGTCAAAAAAACTCTCGCGTTTCCGTGCCGAACACCTGGGCTTCGTGTTCCAGTTCCATCAGCTGCTGCCCGAGTTCAGCGCACTCGAAAATGTGATGATACCCGGCATGATAGCCGACAAACCGCGCTCCGAATGCCGCAAACGCGCACTCGAACTGCTCGACTACTTAGGACTGGCCGAGCGTGCACAACACAAACCTGCGCAACTCTCGGGCGGCGAAAAACAACGTGTGGCAGTGGCTCGCGCCCTGATGAACAACCCCGATGTCATACTGGCCGACGAGCCGTCGGGCAGCCTCGACACGCACAACAAGCAAGAGCTGCACCAACTCTTCTTCAAACTGCGCGACGAACTGGGGCAAACCTTTGTCATCGTCACACACGACGAGGAACTCGCCTCGCTCACCGACCGCACCATTCACTTGCTCGACGGACGCATCAACAGCCAGCCAACTGACGCAACCCCCACAATCACCAACACCCCCAACACAGCCTTATGATAAAACTCGGCCAATACAACACCCTGCGCATTACACGCTTTACCGACCACGGCGCCTACCTCGACGGCGGCACAGTGGGCGAAATACTTATGCCCAAAACCTATGTGGAGCGCAGCATGCGTCCGGGCGACGAGGTAGAGGTGTTTGTCTACCTCGACCAAAGTGAGCGCCTTGTGGGCACACTCGAAACTCCCCTGGCGCGTGTGGGCGATTTCGCATTCCTCAAGGTGGCATGGGTCAACGAGTATGGTGCCTTTCTCGACTGGGGCTTGATGAAGGACCTCTTCGTGCCCTTCCGCGAGCAAAAGATGCCCATGCAGCAAGGCCGCAGCTATTTGGTGCACGTGCATATCGACCCCGAAACCCAGCGCATTGTGGCTTCGGCCAAGGTGGAGCGCTACCTGCAGCCCGCAAGGCCCACCGACTACCACCGCGGACAGGAAGTGGAGGTCATAGTACAGCAAAAAACACCCCTCGGCTTCAAGGTGGTAGCCGACAACCGCTGTGCGGGACTCATTTACGACAACCAGATATTCGAGGCCGAGCCCCACGCTGGCGATGTGCTGTCCGCCACAGTGGTTAATGTGCGCCCCGACGGCAAGCTCGACCTCTCGCTGCAACGTATTGGCAAGGGACGCTTCCGCGACTTTGCCGACCAACTGCTGCACGAACTGCAACAGGCCGGAGGCCGACTGCCCTTTACTGACCGTTCGGCCCCCGAGGACATTCAGCAACGCTTCGGTGTGAGCAAGAAAACCTTCAAGCGCGCCGTGGGCACCCTGTATAAAAAACATGAAATAATATTGACCGACGATGCCATTATGGTTGCTAATAGGTAATGAGCGTGTCGCTATATTAAATAACCTTAATGGGGGGGTAAAAAGTTGCATAAAGACTTGCAACATAACGCATAGTGTATTATCTTTGCACACGTAATGTAAAGACAACAGCGGCAGCGCCCATAGTGGGCAGGCCTGCATACTACGATAGTTTTTTCATCTCTATATAAGTTCTGTGAGGTAAATATGCGTTGTGAAACGCGTATTTACCATTTTTTTTTGTGCAAAAGGCCATCAATATCACCCCCTTGTGCGTGGCCGCGTAGCCCGTAACCGCAAAAAATTAGTAACTTTGTACGCCAAATGGGCCGACTGCCCGTTGAAGCGGAACCCCTTAAGTAGGCGTTCATACTGATTGTATAAATAATTGAAGTTTCGGATTTAACAAGGGCGGGCTGAAAGCCCAATGGAGCACATAGCCCAGGGCAAGCGAAGCGGCACCCTGGGTATCGCGTGTTGAAGCAGTCGCGCCCTGTAAGGGCAAAAGCTTTAACCCTTACAGGCAGGGTGCTCAAAATTGGCATCAATCATTGTTATTGCTGTTCGATGAGGATCTCAAAAGCACGTTTAATGCTTTTGCCCTTTCAGGGCGCGACTGCACTAACACGGGGAACCCAGGGTGCCGCTTCGCTTGCCCTGGGCTGAGTGCTCCATTGGGCTTTCAGCCCGCCCTTGCTAAATCAGAAACTTGAGTAAATAATTTTGAACACCTACTTACCACACAATCATACAACACGATGAGCGACGAAACAAAAGACATGGACAACGAATTGAACGATGCTGCCACTGCACCCCAACAGGGCGCACAGGACGATGCCACAACCGACTATGCCGATGCCACAACGGCCCACTCAGACTATCACCCCGCCGGGGTGAAGGACGACGAGGGCAAGTTGCAGCTTACCGGCATGTATCAAAACTGGTTTCTTGACTATGCCTCGTACGTCATACTTGAGCGTGCCGTGCCACACCTTGGCGACGGCCTCAAACCCGTGCAGCGCCGCATTCTGCACTCGATGAAACTGCTCGACGATGGCCGCTACAACAAGGTGGCCAACGTGGTGGGACACACCATGCAGTTCCACCCGCACGGCGATGCCTCAATAGGCGACGCGCTGGTGCAGCTCGGACAAAAGAACCTGCTCATCGACAGCCAGGGCAACTGGGGCAACATACTCACCGGCGACAGTGCCGCCGCACCGCGTTACATCGAGGCACGCTTGTCAAAGTTTGCGCTCGACGTGCTGTTCAACCCCAAAACCACAGAGTGGAAAATGTCGTACGACGGCCGCAAAAAGGAGCCCGTGTCGCTCCCCGTCAAGTTTCCGCTGCTCCTGGCCCAAGGTGCCGAAGGCATTGCCGTAGGATTGTCGGCCAAAATTCTGCCCCACAACTTTGGCGAGCTTTGCGAGGCCGCCATCAAATATCTGCACGGTGAGGAGTTCCACCTCTACCCCGACTTCCAGACGGGCGGCTCCATCGATGTGTCGCGCTACAACGACGGCATGCGTGGCGGAGCCGTCAAGGTGCGTGCCAAGATTGAAAAACTCGACAACAAAACCCTCGTCATTCGTGAGGTGCCCTACGGCAAGACTACAAGCACCCTTATCGACTCCATACTCAAAGCCAACGAAAAGGGTAAAATCAAAATACGCAAGGTGGAGGACAACACCGCCGCCGAGGCCGAAATACACGTACACCTCACCCCCGGCACCTCGAGCGACAAGGCCATCGATGCCCTGTATGCCTTTACCGATTGCGAAACGAGCATCAATCCCAACTGCTGCGTCATCGACGAGAAAAAGCCAAAGTTCCTCAGCGTGAGCGACGTGCTGCGCCGCTCAGTAGACCACACGCGCTCGCTGCTCGAAAAGGAACTCATGATACGCCGCGGCGAACTGATGGAAAGCCTGCACTTTGCCTCGCTCGAACGCATATTTATCGAAGAGCGCATCTACAAAGACCGCGCCTTTGAGCAGGCCAAGGACATGGACGCCGCCGTCAGCCACATCGACAGCCGCCTCGAGCCCTACAAGCCCCAGTTCTACCGCGAGGTAACGCGCGACGACATCTTACGCCTGATGGAAATCAAGATGGGCCGCATACTCAAGTTTAACAAAGAAAAGGCCAACGAGCTCATTGCCCGCATGAAAGAGGAGGTGGCACGCATCGACCACGACCTGCAAAACATGGTGGAGGTGACCGCCAACTGGTTCCGACTCATACGCGACAAGTACGCCCACGAACACCCCCGCCGCACCGAAATACGCTCATTCGACAACATCGAGGCCACCAAGGTGATTGAGGCTACCGAAAAACTCTACATCGACCGCGAAAACGGCTTTATGGGCACCAGCCTCAAAAAGGACGAGTTTGTCGAGAACTGCTCGCCCATCGACGATGTCATCATCTTCTACCGCGATGGCACCTACAAGGTGACGCGTGTGCAGGACAAAGTGTTCATAGGCGAAACCGAGCGCATGAAGGCCGAAAAGAAAAAGAAGGTGGAGGTAGTGCACATAGCCGTGTTTAAGAAAGGCGACAAACGCACCATCTACAATGCCGTCTACCGCGATGGCGCCACCAATGCCTGCTACATCAAGCGCTTCAATGTGACAAGCGTCACCCACGACCGCGAGTACGACCTCACCACCGGCACCCCCGGCAGCAAGATACTCTACTTTACGGCCAATCCCAATGGCGAGGCCGAAACCATCAAGGTTACCTTCAGGCCCAACCCCAAGCTCAAACGCATCAGCATGGACCGCGACTTTGGCGAGATACTCGTCAAAGGGCGACAGAGCCGTGGCAACCTGCTCACACGTGTCGATGTGCACAAAATCACGCTCAAGGCCCACGGTGCCTCAACCCTTGGCGGCCGCAAGGTGTGGTTCGACCATGATGTGCAGCGACTCAACTACGACGGCCGCGGCCAGTACCTTGGCGAGTTCCACTCCGACGATTACGTGCTCGTCATCTTGCAGAGCGGCCAGTTCTACACCACCAACTTCGACCTCAACAACCATTATGAGCCTACGGGCATACTGCGTGTGGAGAAGTTTGACGAACACAAGGTGTGGACGGCGGTGCTCTTCGATGCCGACCAGCAGAACTTCCCCTACGTCAAGCGTTTCACCTTGGAGCGTTGCACGCAGGCCCGTCCGCAGAGTTTCCTTGGCGACAATGCCAACTCGCGCTTTGTGCTGCTCACCGACCAGGTATATCCGCGCTTGCTCGTCACCTATGGCGGCGGCGATGCTTTCCGCGACCCCATGGAGCTTGATGTGGAGCCATTCATCGGTGTAAAGAGTTACAAGGCCAAGGGCAAGCGCATCACCACCTGCACGGTCGATAAAATTGAGGAACTCGAACCGTTGCGTTTCCCCGAACCGGCGGAAGCCGGGGCTGATGTTGCCACCGGGTCCGATGATGATGCCGGCGACACCACCGCCACCAGCGACACTCCGGACGACGCCACGCCCTCGCTTTTCGACGAATTGCCAGATTGACGCCACGCTATCACTAAAAGCTACCTCTAATGGGGGCGACGCGTCCCGCGTCGGGAATCAAGTCAAAGGCTCACAGACAGAAGTGTAATTACAGCTGTCAGTGAGCCTTTATTTAGTGTATGAACGTTGCAACTTTCCCGAAGCGAGACGCGTCGCCCCCATTAGTGGTAGCGTTTAGTGGTAGCGTTTAGTGCTTGCGTTTTGTGCTTGCGTCCGTTCGTATGTTATTGTTTCCCCAGACGCAAATCATTGTTACTACACACCTGCCTGCACTTGCCTGCACGCCTGCCTGCCCCCTCATTATACACGCCAGCCCCTGTTTGCATGATTGGTTATACCACTTACACTTTTCGGCATTGGGGGAGCGATTTTTTGGTTAGAGCAACTGAAACGTCTACCTCCCGTTATCGTATAACCGCCCTCCCGTACCAGTTTTTTCTCCTTTCACCATCGAAAAACATACCTCCACGTAGCACAATCCGCGTCCCCGTCCGCTGACGCGCCTTCCTCCCCCGAAAAACGAAAAAAATGTATTAAGTGACAGTCTGCTGGTGCCAAAATCCCCGTTTGATTAACACTTATGCCGAGAAATTTAATCTGTTAACATACTTTTACCCCCCCGTTTGGTATTTTGGGAAATGCACCATATATTTGCAGCGTTAATACAGACATCAATACTAACATATCTATAAAAATATTTTGTTAATGTAAAGTATTGTTTGTCAGTATCATGTGTGCAACGCCCCTTGCGTTGGTGCACATATCTAACTTGATAGAGAATAAATCTTTAGTGGAAACAACACTTTTTACAAACCTAATAAAAACAACAAAAGCATGAAGAAAATTACTTTCTTGTTGTCGTTGCTTCTTGCATCTGCAGGGGTGACGGCAAGTGCGCAGGACTCTTACACATGGAAGAAGTTGTCTGCTGATGCCAATTTGGCAAAAGCTGTGACAAGCCTTGACGCATTGCAAAATGGTGGTACTTACGCTTTCTATAGTGTAGGTAAGAGCAAGTATGTCAAGATTGACAAATACGACTACAACAACTTGCATTTTGGTAATATCGCATCTTTGACAGCAAGCGATGAGGACGCAGGTTTGGCCGTATTCACGTTCCATATTACAAAGACCGGTGAAACAACAACCTATACGTTTGAGACTGGCGTAAATGGTATGTACATGGGCGAACCGCAGGACGGTGCTACCAAAGCATCTAGCACCGCAGCCAACTTTGTCATTCAAGCAGCTAATGTAGATAATGGTTCATCAGAATCTGGCAATTTCTGCATCAAATCAACTGCAGGCGGTACAAACTCGTGGTTCGATATGCAAGATGGTCAATTCGTAGGTTGGCAAGGCAAGGGCGACAACTGCTGGTACAAGATTGTGCCTGTAACAGTATCAAGCGAGGACGTTACTTGCTATAAGACCACACATACAGTAAAGGAAGGTGATACTGTTTTAGATACTTATACAGAATGGCTTAAGAGTGGTTCTACAGCAACAGCTCACAATTTTGTTGCCTCGTATTACTATACGGTGAGCAATAATGTTTCTGATTGGGCTGTGTCTTCGAGCAATAAGGAATTCGAGTATTCGGCATCTAAAAATGCGGAAACTCCATTTGGTGCAGACGGTACCTACGCATTGAAGATTAACAATAACAGGTATTTGACTGCTGCCAATGACAATGGTACTTGGTATGTTAACACACTCTCGGGAGCCTTTGAAGCTGCAACCTATGACATTTTCTCGAGCAAGAATTGGAAGTTCGTCGAGAGTGGACTTGGTGTAAAGATCTATAACCCATATACTGAAAAGTATGTAAAGATAAATGGAGGTAACGCTGTAACCTTGGATGATGATGGTACTGTGCTTTATTTTAAGCAAGCAGGCGAAAACTATGCGTTAACGACCAGTACGACCAATCAATATCTTAATTCAAGTATTAATTATGGTGGTGCAAACAACCGTTTGGGTACTTGGTCAGAAGCATCTGCCTCAGGTGGCTCAACGCTTGTTCTGCAAAATGTTGATAAAACTGCCGAGATCTTATCAGTCGGAAAGTCTTCTCTCAAGTCATCTTTGACTATCCAAAATGCCGATGCTACAAAATATTTGACATATGATGCTTCGGGTTTTGCTGGTGCAAAAAACAACGTGGAGTCAGCTACGACCGTAGAGCAACTAAATGGCATTTACAATAGTAATGTAAAGACGATTGCAGTTACACCTGATGTGAATGCTTATTACCGTATAAAGAGTGTGAGCGCTGCCGATGGTAATGCCTACCTCTCAACAGCAAGTATGTTTGTTGGTAAGGACGGTAATTTGTCAACCGCTTACAATCGTGGTAATGCATATGATGGACAAACATTAGATCGTACTATCACTCGTACATCTGCAAGTGATGCTTTTGTACCACAAGTTTGGCGTTTCGTCAAGACTGCAGAAAATGCTTACCAACTGAAGAATGTCAACACACGTTGCAATAGTGCTTTCTTTGGAAATGGCAATTTGGATATGCCTGTCGATGAGAGCTATGGACAAAGCATTACACTGAAAGCCGCTATTTCAAGCACTGAGACTGCCGATAATTCATATGTAAACATTATATCTGGTAATAATGTTATCGGTGTACGTGGTGATGTTTATTTTGGTACGAATGCAGCTGCTATTTCTGACCTTACCAACATTTGGCAGATTGAAAAGGTTACAACTGTTCCCGTAAGCATTACCGATGCCAAGTATGCTACTGTGGCATTCCCCTTCGCTACTAAGGTGGCTACTGATGGTGTAAAGGCTTACTATGCTACTGGTGCTGCTGACGGCATGATTACACTTGTAGAGTATCCCGAGGGCATTATCCCCGCTAACCAAGGTGCTTTGCTTTACAACGAGGCTGGTGCTACTACTGCCAACCTTACTGTTGAGGCTACTGACAAGACTGTAGAGGGCAACATTCTTATGCCCGCCACTGCTAAGCGTGCAGGCTTTACCGCAAACGACACATACGTGTTGGCTAAGAATTCTGCTAACGAAGCAGCTTTCTTGAAGAATGGCCTTACTGTAGTACCTGCCAACAAGGCATACGTTGCTACTGAAAATATTCCTGCTGGTAGCAGCAGCAATGTGCTCAACTTCAACTTCGGTCAGGTTACAGGCATCAATGGTGTGGTAGCAGCTGACAAGGCTGGTGTTCAGTACTTCGACCTCCAGGGCCGCCGCGTGCTCTATCCTGCTCACGGTATCTTCGTAACCAACACTGGTAAGAAGGTATTCGTAAAGTAATAACCCCTTAAAACAGATATTACACAATGAAGAAGATATATAGCGCACCCTCAGCCGTGGCTATCAACTTGGTAGCAGAAGGCATGATGGCTGCAAGTAACGAAAGCCAAATTAAGTACAGCTCTGACGAGTCTGTAAAGAATGAAAGTCAGATCCTTTCTAATGGCAAGGGTTGGGACAGTAGTTCTTGGACCGACGAAGACTAATCTCACCGTGTGAGGTGTATATAATGACATTCTCACATGCACACAAACATAAAGGCCGGAGGTAAGCGGCACAATAACTGTCCTTACGCTCCAGGCCTTTATCCCCACTTGCGGGGGAGTAGGTAGCCCCCGCGAGTTTAAGTTAATGTAATTTTTTTTATTTGGAGAGCCGTTCGAAGTGATTCGCGCGGCTCTTTTTTGATGGGTGCTTGAGCTGGCACAACAGTTTTTCTTTGGCTTCAATCCGCATGCTAACCAGTCAATCTGATTTAGGACTCAAACACTAATGGGGGCGAGGCGTCCCGCCTCGGGGTATCTGCTTGTGCAGCAGTTTTACTTACCGAGACGGGGCGCGTCGCCCCCATTAGAGATTGGGAGGGTAATATTATATAAGGTATAACGGACGGTTGCGTTTAGTCGTCAAATCCGCCGCCCATGGGCATCATGCCGCCTTGCGGACCACCAAACTGGCCACCCTGTCGCATACCGCCCTGTCGACCGCCAAACTGCTGGCGACCAGGAGCCGTGCCACGGTTGGGTTTGCTGCAAAACAGTGTGACAAGCTGCTGCGGGGTGAGTTTTGCCTTAAACTTGTCGTAATAGGCACGCTTGAGCGAGAGCAGGCGCTCCTCACGTGCAAAGGTGTTGTCAATCATTTGCTGCGCCTCGGCGTCGGTCAGCGCTTTGGGTGCCTTTTTGCTGTTCTTTTTGTCAATTTTCTCCTTGTCGTTGTCAGCTTTTGGTTTCAGCTGTTCGGGGGCAGGCTTAATGGTGAACTCGCGGCGCACGCTGCGCAGGGTGTCTTGGTATTCGGCATAAAGCGGAATGAACCACGCCTGCGTGTTGTCGTCCAGTTTGAGTTCGTTGGCCATGCGGGTAGCCATTTTGGTGCGCATTTCGGTGCGGTCGCCGTACTGTTTGTTTGGCTTTTGTGCTGTGGCAGTGGTGCCCATGCCCAATGTGAGGGCTACGAGCAAGGCAATCATTGATCTTTTCATAATGTTGTGGTTAATATGTTTGTAATGTTTTAATTATGCAGTCCTGTTTGCCGGTCTGTATAGTTAAGACCCTCAGTGGGGCGTAAGGTTTATTCGCAATCGACCAAATGTCGCAATTTGTAGACGAATGTGCGTTTTTTAGAGCCGACATTAGAACATAAGATATAACGTTTGTGTTAGCCGCTAACGCGGGAGACATAAGAGCATAAGGACAGAAGAACATAAGATATGACGTTTGTGTTAGCCGCTTACCGCGGGAACATAAGAACATAAGTTTTCATAAGATACATATAAGGCCGCTGCGCGGCTGACGGCCACGGACTAACGTCCGGGTGGCCTCAAGAGACATAAGGGCTGACGCCGTAGC
>JABLTL010187158.1_pt1 | contig 25346 bp, 20 predicted proteins | sample 7160151 | NCBI WGS metagenome assembly JABLTL01 (sample SAMN14651223, study PRJNA627086) | human gut metagenome | isolation source: feces | host: Homo sapiens
GACGGCACACTGGCCGATCTCGTGCGCGGGGACCTTGCTGATGAAAGCGGCGTCCATGCCGTAGTTGGCAAGCGACACGGCCACATTAGCTTCGCCGCCGGCATAAGTCGCTTCGAATTTGCCCGCGCCTATGCCGCCGCCTGCAAGCCGCTTTGCCGCGAGCTGAAGCTGCCGCAGACCGCCTTTGACATTCTGATGTTTCTCGCCAACAACCCCGGCTACCGGACGGCGGGCGACATCGTGGAGGTTCGGCGCATCAAGGCCAACCTCGTTTCGGTGAACGTTGATAAGCTTGTGCGCGAGGGCTATCTGCGGCGCGAGACGGTCGAGGGCGACCGTCGAAAGACGCTGCTCGTCTGCACCGAGCGGGCGCAGCCGGTCATTGAGCGGGGCCGCGCGGTGCAATCCGCTTTTTTTGAGCAGCTCTTTGCTCATACAGACGAAGAAATGCGCGCGAGCTTCTTCCGGACACTCGCCGTTATGGACGCCGATCTCGACGCCATGTTAGAAAAGGAGCCTTAAAAATGGAATTTGTCATCACACTTCTCGTCACCTTTTTCGCCGGCATGGGCGCAGGCCTCGGCACCGGCTTTGCGGGCATGAGCGCCGCGGCGGTCATCAGCCCCATGCTCATCACCTTCCTCGGCATGGACCCCTATATGGCGGTCGGCATCGCGCTCTCGTCCGACGTGCTGGCAAGCGCCGTGTCCGCCTACACCTACGGCAAAAGCAAAAATCTTGACATCCGCAACGGCCTCATCATGATGGTGAGCGTGCTGGCCTTCACTGTGGTCGGCAGCTACGCTGCGAGCCTTGTCCCCTCGACCACGATGGGCGGATTCTCGGTCTTTATGACCTTCCTGCTCGGCGTGAAGTTCATCGTCCGCCCCGTCATGACGACCAAGGAGGCCATGGCCGGCGTGAGCGCGAAAAAGCGCGCCGTGCAGTCTATTCTCTGCGGCGTGCTCATCGGCTTTATCTGCGGCTTCATCGGCGCGGGCGGCGGCATGATGATGCTGCTCATCCTCACCTCCGTGCTCGGCTACGAGCTCAAGACCGCCGTGGGCACCAGCGTTTTCATCATGACCTTCACAGCGCTCACCGGCGCGGTCTCGCACTTCGCCATCGGCGGCGCGCCGGACTGGACGGTGTTCGCGCTCTGCGTGCTCTTCACGCTCGTCTGGGCGCGTATTGCCGCCGTGTTCGCCAACAAGGCTTCGCCCAAAACGCTCAACCGCGCGACCGGCGTGGTGCTCGTCATCCTTGGCGTGGTCATCATGCTCTTCAACGTTCTGGCATAAGAAAAAGCCGCCCGCAGGCGGCTCTTTCAGGAAAGCAGCTTTTCCAGCAGCTCGGCGAAGAACGAGCGCAGCACGACCTCGCCGCCCTCGCCCTCGGCGGTCAGCACACCGTCGCACAGCGGCTCGAACGCCGCGCCCCACCAGCTCATCAGAAAGCCCGGCTCCAGCGCACACCACACGAGCGCGCAGAGGAGGCCGACGGCAAGGGATATCTCGATCTTCCGAAATTTCATAAGAAAAAACCGTCCGTTTCAAGTAATAGCTTGAGTATGGACGGTTTTTTCGTTTTTCAAACAAAAATCGTGCAGAAGGTTTGCAGCTCCGCGCTCTGCAGCGCGCCGCAGGCCGCGCGGCAGGCGTCCTCCTCGCGGAACAGTCCGAACACGGCGCTGCCCGAGCCGGTCATCGCGGCACATTCCGCGCCGTGGACAAGCAGAGTGTGCTTGATGTCCTCGATGCGCGTGCGCTGCCCGTCCGGCAGTACCTGCTCAAAGACGTTTTTGACCTTCGCGCACAGCGCCGCCGCATCGCCCGCCTCCAGCGCGGCGAGCAACGCCGCCGTGTCGGGTCGATCGGTCAGCGCCACGCGGTCCGACCGCTGAAAGAGCGCGGGCGTAGAGATGGGAAAGTCCGGCTTGCAGACCGCGGCATAGAGCCTCGGCGCGTTTTTCAGCACGGTCAGCCGTTCCCCTCTGCCCTCGGCAAGCTGCGTGCCGCCGCGGACACAAAACGGCACGTCGCTGCCGACACGCGCGCCGATCTCCTCGAGCCGCTCGTCCGTGAGCGTAGGGGCGATCAGATCGCGCAGCACGCACAGCACGGCGGCGGCATCCGCGCTGCCGCCCGCCATCCCGGCCTCGGACGGGATGCGCTTGGTGAGCGTGATGTCGATGCCGCCGTGATAGCCGAGCGCCTCGCAGAAAGCGTTCGCCGCCTTGACGGCAAGGTTGCGTTCGTCGCACGGAAGCTCTGCGCCCGCGACACGGCAGGCGATGCCCGTGCCGTCGGTGAGCGTCACGGTCACGTCGTCGCAGAGCGAAACGGTCTGCATGACCATCCGCAGCTCGTGATAGCCGTCCGGGCGCTTGCCTAAGATGTCCAGCGTCAGGTTGAGCTTAGCGTAGGCGGGGATCGTTTGTGTTTTCATCTTCTCTTTTTCTTGTGCTGGATCTTTTTCTTCTCCGGCTCAGGCTCGTCGCCGAGCCACGCGCCGCAGTGCGGGCAATGCTTCGGGTTTCCGCGCCCAAGGCTCTCATGGCACTGCGGGCAGCGGTAGTACAGCCACCACACGAGGATGGACAACAGCACCATCGCCAGGCCCAGAAGCCCCAAAAACGTGCTGTCAAAGCCCCACACGCCGACGCCGGCGACGAACGCGCCGCCGAAGAGAAGAATGTCCTGCCATACTCTGGCTTTCTTGTAGTTCATCGAATGGTCCTCCTATTTGAAAAAGCGCCCGCCGAGGGGCGCTTTTTCGGTATATCGGTTATCGGATCTTGCGGGCCTCGACGTAGTAGCGCTTATCCTGCGCGTGACCCATCGAGAAGGTCTTGCGGGGCAGCACGCCGTCGGCCATGACGGTCTTAAACAGCTGCTCCTTGCCCATCGCGGGCAGCAGGAAGCCCATGTTGCCCTCCTTGGAGCCAAGCTCGCGGGTGACCTCGTCGCCGTGGATGTAGTCCACCTCGCCGCCGAACTTCTTGAGGTACTCGTCGATGAACGCCTGGAGCGTACCGACAGCCAGCTGCACCTTGGGATCGGGAACGGTGATGAAATCGTCGTGACCGGCCCAGCAGACCTCGATGGTGTGGCCCTCGCCCTTGCCCTCGTGGGTGTTGGGATAGAACTTCTTGAACTCCTCCATGAACTTCTCATGGTCCACGCCGAAGAGGACGCGGTGGATCGGCTCGAACTGCAGCGCGTCGTCGTGGTTGTTGACGACCTCAACGAGCGCGTAGCGGGCGGGCAGGGCGAGATACTCCTCAGGGGTCTTGCCCTTCTTCTGCTCCTCGTAGCAGGCCTTGGCGGTGGCGAGGGAGTGGTTGCCGTCGCCGACCGCGAACAGCAGCGGAGCCACGCCGGACACGCCGTACTTACTCTTCATTGCCTCGTCGGTGGTCAGGCCCATCAGAGCGTCTGCCACGGCGTCGATCTGAGAAGCGGAGAGCTTGAAGCCCTTGATGTGGCCGCCGTTTTCCATGAGGTCGAAGTCGTAGACCTTCTCCATGCCGTCGGCCGCGGCGGTCAGAGGCTCGATGACAGTCTTATCGGGATCGTCGATGAGCAGCATGACGTGGGGCAGCTCGATGGGCGCGTTGCGGCGCACGCGGGCGCGCGGAGGGATACGGTCGAGCACGGTGCCCTCGGTGGCGCGGATCAGCGCGCCGGAGCCGGGGGTAAAGTCGTACTGGTCGAGGTCGACCATACCGATCAGACCGTGGCGGATCTTGCCGTCGCTCTGGCCGCGCTCGATGTAGATGAGAGAATCCTTGAGCGTCTCAAAGATGTTCTCCTTGAGATACTTGTCCATGGAGGCGTTGATATCGGCGATGAACTCGTCGACGTTGGGGGCCTTCAGGTTGGCCTCGGGCAGGATGAGGCGCAGGGTGGACGGCGCATCGCCGACGGTCTTTTCCACGCGCTCCCAATACTCGGGCTCGGACGTGAACTGGTCGCAGGCGACGACGGCCCACTTCTCCATATCGACGTCCTTGTTGGGCAGCAGGATGTCAGCGGGATAGAAGCCGAGCTTACTGAATTTTTCGTTCATGGTGTTTCCTCCTGATGTTCGTTGTTGAAACGGGGCGGTGCCCCTTGCGTGCGGTAGATATCGTGTAGATTATACAATATCCCCCGCGCAAAAAGCAATCCATTGCGGCAAATTTTACCTGATTATTTTTCTGCTTTTGCTGAAAATTTTTAAGGATGTATATTTTTTTATCTTTTGCGGACAATATGCACAGCCAACCAAACACGATTAGGAGGGAGATCCATGGTCATCGACAAAGTGGCATTAACGCTCGCCGTCATCGGCGCGCTCAACTGGGGCAGCATCGGCCTGTTCGGCTTTGACCTCGTCGCGTTCCTCTGCGGCGGTCAGATGGGCACGGTCAGCCGCGTGATCTACACGCTCGTGGGCCTTGCCGGCGTATGGTGCATCACGATGCTTTTCCGCGAAACGGAGCCGATCGAGGGCGACGCGCACGCATAACACGCATAAGAAGAAAAAGAGGGCGGCCGGCCCTCTTTTTCTTTACTTATTTTTGCGGTCCAGACGGCGGATCGTCTCCTCGTCCGGCGTGACATAGAGGGTGCGGCAGGTCTCATAGACCACCATGCCCGGTCTGGCGCCCGCAGGTTTTTTGACGTATTTGACGCTCGTGTAATCCACGGGCACATTGCTGCCGCCCTGCGCCTGTGAGTAATACGCCGCGAGCAGCGCGGCCTCGTGCAGGCTCTCGTCGTCAAACGCGCCGTCCTCGGTGCAGAGAATGACATGGCTGCCGTGGATCTTCTGCGTATGGAGCCACAGGTCGCGCTTGTCCGCCTTGCGCGTGAGCGCGTCGTTCTGCACGTTGCTGCGGCCCACAAGGATGCGCAGCCCGCTCGACGAGCGGAACTCGCGCGGCGCGATGGGCTTCTCGCGCCCCTTCTTTTCCTTTCCGCTGCGGCGGAGATAGCCGGTCTCCTGCAGCTCGCGGCGCAGCTCGGCGAACTCCGCCTCGGTCTGCGCCAGCGCGATCTCTCCCTGCACGCTCTCGAGGTAGTCGCGCTCGCCGATGGCCTTGTCGATCTGCTCGCGCAGATGCTTCTCCGCAGTCTTGGCCTTGGTGTAGCGCTTGTAGTATTTCGCCGCGTTCTGCTGCGGCGTGAGCAGCGGGTCGAGCGGGATGTCAAGCTCCGCGCCGTTCTCGTCGTAGTAATTTTGCGCCGTCAGCCGCGCCGCCCCGCGCTCCATGCGGTAGAGGTTCGCGGTGATGAGGTCGCCGTACAGCCGCAGCGTATCGCGGTCCTGCGAGGCGGCGTACTCCTTTTCGAGCATTCCGAGCTTGCGCACCACGCGGTCATGCGCAGAGGTCACCGTGCGCGTCAGCTCACGCCCGCGGCGCTGCGCGGCCTCCTGCCGGTCGCGCTCGGTGTAGAAGGCGTCGAGCAACGCGGAGAAGGTTGGGAAGGTCGTCTGCACCGTCTCCGCGCCGTACTGCGTGATGGAACAATAGGTGAAATCCACCGGTTTTCCCTCGCGCGAGAGCATGGTCGGTGTAAAGCGATTTTCCCGCACAGCTTCCGCCAAGCGTTCCATTTCCACGGCAAGGCGCTCGCAGCCGTCGCTCCGGTCCGCGAAGCGGGCGTCGGCTGCGCCGAAGGCGCGAAGAGACAGCTCGCGCGCGATGAGCGGCGAGACGCCAAGATACCGGTCGAGCAGAAAGCGCTCGACGGTCTCCTCCGCTCCCCCGCCGCGGCGGGCCAGCTCGACCGCCCCTTCAGGGTCGGTCAGCAGCGAGAGCTTGTCGAGCGGCGTTGGAAGCTGGTAGTATAGCCCCGGCAGCAGCGCCCGCGCACCGGAAACCTCAAACTCCACGCGGCGCATACAATCCAAAATGCGGTCGTCCTCGTCGAGCAGCAGGAGGTTTGAGCGGCGGCCCATCGCCTCAAGCACCAGCTTCTTCGTGCCGGACTCGCCCAGCTCGTTCACGCTGCGGACGGTGAACGTCACGATGCGCTCCAGTCCGCTCTGCTCGATCTCCGTGATGCGCCCGCCGACGAGGTGCTTGCGCAGCAGCATACAGAGCATCGGCGGCTCGGCGGGATTCTCACGCAGGACCTCCGTGAGCTGCACGCGCGGCTGGTTCGGCCCCGCGTTGAGGAGCAGGCGCAGATTGCCGCGCAGGAGCAGCACGATCTGGTCGCGCGCGGGCTGCTGCACCTTGTCGATGCGCGCGCCGAGGAGCTGCCCCTTCAATTCGTTTGTCAATGCCCGCAGGCAGATCGCGTCAAACGGCATCGTTCGCCTCCATCATCCGGTTAAACAGTTCGTTGATTCGCTCGTGCCGTCCCTGTAAATAGAGCCAGCCGAAGAGCGCCTCGAGCGCCGTGGCCTTCTGGTACTGCGCGCGGTCGGCGCTGTGCGGGATCGTGTGGACGTTGGCGTTGCGCCCGCGGCGGAACACGTCGTGCTCCTCGTCCGTCAGCTCCCCGAAAATGGCGTCGGCCAGCTCCGCCTGCTTCGGTGCACAGACAAGCTCCACCGTCGCGCGGTGCAGACCCTTGCCCGTCGCCTTGCCGTGCGCGCAGAGGTAGGTGCGCACAAGCAGCTCGTACACCGCGTCGCCGAGGTGAGCCAGCCCGATGCTGCTGATGGCGCGGATGGCGTCGGCATCGAGCGTATAGGAAAAATAATCGGTCATAGCCTTCTCCTGTTTCAATATTGCCGCTATTATACCGCCCTTTTGCGCGAAACGCAACGGGTATTGCCGTAGTTTCGTGCGCTAATGCGCTGTTGTGATACTTTATAAGCAAATAAGGGGTTGACATTTTCTTTGTAAACTTGTACAATACATTATTATTGATTTTGGCAGATTCGCACACAACGATTTTCACGGAGGAAGATAGATATGGAAAGAATCAAGCCCCGGACCCTCTCAGGCTTCATGGAGCTGCTTCCCGCGCAGCAGCAGCAGATGGAGCGCGTGATGGACATTCTGCGCACGACCTATAGCCGCTACGGCTTCACCCCGCTCGATACCCCCATCATCGAGGCCAGCGAGATCCTGCTCGCCAAGGGCGGCGGCGAAACGGAAAAGCAGATCTACCGCTTCTCCAAGGGCGACAGCGACCTCTCCCTGCGCTTTGACCTGACCGTGCCGCTGGCGAAGTACGTCGCCCTGCACTACAACGAGCTCGCCTTCCCCTTCCGCCGCTTCCAGATCGGCAAGGTCTACCGCGGCGAGCGCGCGCAGCGCGGCCGCTTCCGCGAGTTCTATCAGGCGGATATCGACGTCATCGGCGACGGCGAGCTGGACATCATGAACGACGCCGAGATCCCCGCCATCATCTACGACGTCTTTTCGGCGATGGGCCTCAAGCGCTTCCAGATCCGCATCAACAACCGCCGCGTGCTCAACGGCTTCTACTCCATGCTCGGCCTGACCGAGCAGAGCGGCGAGATCATGCGCACGGTGGATAAGATCGAAAAGATCGGTCCCGACATGGTGCGCGCCATTCTCGTCGACGACGTCAAGCTCACGGGCGAGCAGGCCGACGAGATCCTCAAATTCATCGCCATCACCGGCACGAACGAAGAGGTGCTCGCCTCCCTCAAGGGCTACTGCGGCCGTGACGAGCTGTTCGACCGCGGCTATGAGGAGCTTTCCACCGTCATCAAATACCTCGGCGGCTTCGGTGTCGCGCAGGAGAATTTCAAGGTCGACCTGACCATCGCCCGCGGCCTCGACTACTATACCGGCACGGTCTACGAGACCGCTCTGCTCGACTATCCGCAGATCGGCTCGGTCTGCTCCGGCGGCCGTTACGACAACCTCGCCGAGTATTATACCGACCGCAAGCTGCCGGGCGTGGGCATCTCCATCGGCGTGACGCGCCTGTTCTATGTGCTCGGCGAGCAGGGCCTTCTCAACGACGCGCTCAACACCGCGCCCGCGGACGTGCTGCTTCTGCCGATGACGGAGGATCTGAGCTTTGCCGTCTCCCTCGCCACCCGACTGCGCGAGCGCGGCCTGCGCGCTCAGCTCTACACCGAGAACAAGAAGTTCAAGGCCAAGATGAACTACGCCGACAAGACGAAGATCCCCTATGTTCTCTTCCTCGGCGAGGACGAGGTCTCCTCCGGCGTCGTCACCTGCAAGGACATGGTCACCGGTGAGCAGACCAAGGGCGCACCGGACGAGATCATCGCCCGCATTTACGCCGCCATCCGCGAGAAGAACGCCCAGAAGGTCATCGTGGAAAAGTAACGTCCCGCGCGGCATCCCCTGCTGTTTGGGCAAAGTGCGCAATAAGTCCGATTTTCTCTCGTTTTTGGGAGTCAGGCACAGCCTGACTCCCTTTTATTCACAGATTTTTCACGTTTTCCATATTTCATTTTTGCATTGTCTGTGCTATATAATAGGTGTTGATTTTTCCGCCTCGGCGCACGGTGCGCCGGGCATATCACGATACAGGAGGTCCGCCTATGGCAAAGCCAACGGAACAAAGCGGCGAGAGCTTTATGCTCAAGCTCGCCCGCTTCATCGTCGATAAACGCAACCTCGTCTTTCTTGTCGTCATCATCGGGCTGATCTTCTCCGTCTTCTCCCGCAGCTGGGTGCAGGTGGAAAACGACCTGACCGCCTATCTCCCCGCCGATTCCGAGACCCGCCAGGCGCTCGACGTCATGGACGAGCAATTCACCACCTTCGGCACAGCGAGCGTGATGGTCGCCAACCTCCCGCTCGCCGACGCCTTCGATCTGCAGGAGAAGCTGGAGGATGTCGAGGGCGTGCAGGGCGTGGCGTTCGACGAGACCGACGAGCACTACAACAACGTCAGCGCGCTCTTCTCCGTCACCTTTGACTACGACGAGGACGACGAGCGCTGTCTCGACGCGCTCGAGCGCGTCAAGGACTCGCTCGCCGGCTACGATCTCTATGTCTCCACCGACCTCGGCAACACGCAGGAGGAGACCATCGACCACGAGATCAGCATCATTATGGTCTATGTCGCCATCGTCATTGTCACCGTGCTGCTCTTCACCTCCGAGACCTACGGCGAGGTGCCGGTCCTGATTTTGACCTTTGTGGTCGCGCTCGTGCTCAATCAGGGCACGAACTTCATGATGGGCAAGATCTCGTTCATCTCCAATTCCGTGACGAGCATCTTGCAGCTGGCGCTCTCCATCGACTACGCCATCATCTTCTGCAACCGCTTCAAGGAGGAGCACCGCTCCCTGCCCCTGCGCGAGGCGGTCATTGTGGCGCTGAGCAAGTCCATCCCCGAGATCGGCGCCAGCTCGCTCACGACCATCGGCGGTCTGGTCGCCATGCTCTTCATGCAGTTCAAGCTCGGCCCCGATATGGCGCTGTGCCTCATCAAATCCATTCTCTTCGCGCTGCTCTCGGCGTTCGTTGTCATGCCGGGCCTGCTGATGCTCTTCGGCCCGCTTATCGACAAGACCGGCCACCGCAGCTTTGTCCCCAAGATCTCCTTTGTCGGCAAGTTTGCCTACGCCACACGCCATGTCGTTCCCATTCTCTTTGTCGCGCTGGCTGTGATCGGCTGCCGCCTCTCGTCCGACTGTCCCTATGCCTACGGCTACGGGCTGATCTCCGCGCCCAAGCTCAACGAAACGCAGATCGCCGAGAATATGATCGACGACAACTTCAGCACCAAAAACCTCATGGCGCTCGTGGTCCCCGCGGGCGACTATGACAAGGAGCGCGCCATTCTCGACGAGCTTGAGCAGTACGACGAGGTCGACTCCACGCTGGGGCTTTCCAACGTCGAAGCCATGGGCGGCTATATGCTCACCGACAGGCTCACGCCCCGTCAGTTCTCCGAGCTGACCGACCTCGATTATGAGGTCGCCGAGTTCCTCTATGGCGCCTATGCTGCAAACCATGAGAATTACGGCAAGATCGTCGGCGGCCTGTCCACCTACTCCGTCCCGCTCATTGATATGTTCCTCTTTCTCTACGACGAGGTGCAGCAGGGCTATGTCACGCTGGACGACGAGCTGCAAAGCACGCTGGACGACGCCTACACGCAGATGACGAACGCCAAGCTCCAGCTTCAAAGCGAGCAGTACAGCCGTATGCTCATCTACTCCACGCTGCCGGTCAGCGGCGATGAGACCTACGCCTTCACCGACACCGTCACCGCGATCGCGCAGAAGTATTACCCCGGCGAAAAGGTCTATCTGGCGGGCGACTCCACCAACGAGTACGAATTTGAAAAGTCCTTTGCCGTGGACAATAAGGTCGTGAGCATCGTTTCGATCCTGATCGTCATGGCGGTGCTGCTTTTCACCTTCAACTCCGCCGGTATGCCGGTGCTGCTGATCCTTGTCATTCAGGGCTGCATCTGGATCAACTTCTCGTTCCCCACCATCACGGGCAAATACCTCTTCTTCCTGGGCTACCTGATCGTCAGCTCGATCCAGATGGGCGCGAACATCGACTACGCCATCGTCATTGCCAGCCGCTTTCAGGAGACCAAGGCCAAGATGCACCACCGCGATGCCATCATTGAAACGCTCAACTTCGCATTCCCGACCATCATCACTTCCGGCTCGATCCTGTCGATCAGCGGCTTTCTGATCGGCCGCATGACCTCCGAGCCGGTCATTGCCGGCATCGGCGAAAGCCTCGGACGCGGCACGGTCATCTCCATCATCATGGTCATGTTCGCCCTGCCGCAGATTTTGCTCATTGGCTCCAAGGTCATTGACCGGACCTCGTTCGCCGTGCCGAACGTCATTCACCGCCACGCGGCGGACGGACGCATCCGGCTCGACGGCGTGGTGCACGGCGAGATCCACGGCACGGTCAGCGGCGTGGTCCGCGCGATCGTGGACGGCGATGTGAACGTGACCGTCATTTCCGGCAGCATGGTCGAGGAAGGAGGTGCAGCCGATGAAACCGAATAAGCGCTCTTCCCGCCTGCTCGCGCTCGCCCTGTCGCTCGTGCTGAGCCTTTCCCTGTCCCTGCCCGCGCTTGCCGCCGGGGAGGACGGCATCATCTACATCCACACGGCGAAGGACCTGTGCGCCCTTTCGGACAGCTGCGCCTATGACGCCTGGTCGCGCGGCAAGACGGTCCTTCTGACCGCCGACATCTCCCTGCGCGGCGTGGACTTCGAGCCCATCGCCAGCTTCAGCGGCACCTTCAACGGCGGCGGGCACACCATCAGCGGTCTGACGCTGACGGACTCGCTCTCCCCCGCCGGTCTTTTCCTCACGCTCGAGCGCGGCGCCTTCGTCCACGCGCTCAAGGTCGAGGGGCAGGTCACGCCCGGCGGCACGAAGGAGACCGTCGGCGGCATCGTCGGCCGCAACTACGGCACGCTGGAGGAGTGCTCGTTTTTCGGCGTTGTGAAGGGTGAGAGCGCCGTGGGCGGCATCGTCGGCCGCAACGAGGCGGGCGGGCTGGTCGCCAACTGCACGGTGAGCGGCAGCGTCTCCGCCAATCGCTACACCGGCGGCATCGCCGGCTATAACCTCGGCACGCTGCGCGCGTGCATCAACTCCGCCAGCGTGAATACGGCAAATGTCGATCCCACGCTCAGCCTTGACGATCTGAGCATCGACCCCGCCTCCTCCCTCACCGACCTTGTTTCCGTCGGCGCAGTGGAAAGCCGGAACGCCACCTCAGACACCGGCGGCGTCGCCGGCTATTCCTCCGGCAGCCTGCTCTCCTGCATCAACCGCGGCGCGGTCGGCTACCCACACTTCGGCTACAACGTCGGCGGCGGCGCGGGCCGCAGCGACGGCTTTGTGGATTTCTGCTCAAACTACGGTATGATCTACGGCCGCAAGGATGTGGGCGGCATCGTCGGTCAGATGGAGCCGTATCTCCATCTCTCGCTGCGTGACGACCTGATTGCCAAGCTGCGCGCGGAGCTGGATAAGCTCAACGCTCTTGTTTCCTCCACGCTGGACGATGTGGACAGCACGAACGATCACATCTCCTCCCGACTCGATTCGGTCTCCGCCTATACCAATGCCGCAGTGGACGACGCCGATTCGCTCGCCGGTCAGACCACGGACTTCATCGACAAGAACATCGGCACGGTCAACGAGCTGACCGACCGTGCGGACGACGTGATGGAGGCGCTTCCGGACATTCTCCGCTCCCTTGAGGATGCTACCGACGAAAGCTCCGACGTGATCAGCGCTCTGGAACAGTGCAGCCGCGATCTCGAAATGAGCGCCGCCGACCGTGCACAGCTCACCCAGTACAGCAATGACCTTCAGCGGCAGAGCAGCACACTCAGCGATCTGGCCGGTCAACTGCGTGGATACATCGAGAACGGTGATGTGAACAGCGCTCTTGCTTGTCTGGCGGACGCAGCCGATGCCCTGTCCGCCATGGCATCGGATATCAGCGGCATCACCGCCATCCTGACCGATTATCTCCAGACCGCCGGGCCCAAGGCGCACGACGACATCCAGCGCGCGCTCGACGCGCTCGGCAGTACCTCCGACAGTCTCAACAGCGCAATGCGCCGGACGCGCAGGCTCATTGAGGACCTCAACGCACGGGATGATCTCACCTTCTATCCCCTCGGCGACGGCTATCAGGACACGCTGGACAGCCTTTTCACCAATCTGCGCAGCACGATGGATGAGCTGGATGCGCTCAGCGACGGGCTCTCTGCTGACGGCTCGACGCTCACCGCCGACCTGCGCGCGGTGAACGATCAGATGAACGCAGTCGTCAATCTGTGCCTTGACATCTTTGTGGATATGACCGATGCCGACGCCTCGGATATTTTTGAGGATACCTCCGACAAGAACATCGACGCCGTGACCTTCGGCAAGGTCCGCGGCTGCACGAACTACGGCGCCGTGGACGCCGACCTGAATGTCGGCGGCATCGCCGGCGCCATGGCCATTGAATACGAGCTGGACCCCGAGGGCGATCAAAAGGAGTCCTCCTCCGTGTTTGACCGCGTATACGAGACGAAGGCGGTCGTGCAGCACTGCGTCAACCGCGGCAGCATCAGCGGCAAAAAAGACTGCATCGGCGGCATCGTCGGCGAGATGGACCTCGGCATCGTGCTCTCCTGTGAAGCCTACGGCAGCGCAAGAAGCGAGACCGGCAGCTATGTCGGCGGCATCGCGGGACTGTCCTCCGCCGGCATCCGCTCCAGCTGGGCAAAGCTCACGCTTTCCGGTAAGAGCAGCGTGGGCGGCATCGTCGGTTCCGGCAGCGAGGACACCTCCTCGTCAGCCGGCTCCGGCTGCACGGTGACAGATTGCCGCAGCCTCGTTGTCGTTGAGGACTGTGACCAGTTTTCCGGTGCGATCTCCGGGCGTGACCTCGGCGTCTTCCGCGGCAATTATTTCGTCTCCGACGTGCTGCGCGGCATCGACCGCCGCAGCTTATCCGGTCAGGCCGAGCCGATGGACTACGCCGCCTTCTGTGCGCTCGGCAGCGTGCCCGAGGACTTTCTCAGCTTTACACTCCGCTTTGTCTGCGACGGCAGAACGCTCAAAACGCTGCGCTTTGACTACGGCGACTCCTTCGATTCCTCCGTCTTTCCCAGTCTGACGGAGCAAAGCGGGAGCTATCCGGTCTGGGATCGCACCGACCTGACCGACCTGCGCTTTGATGCCGTCGTCACCGCTGAGTACACCGCCTACCGCGCCTCCCTCCAGAGCGACACGCAGCGCGCGGATGGCCGCAGCGTTTTCTTCGTCGAGGGCGAGTTCAACGAGACGGACACACTCATCGCCGCCGCGCAGACGCCTGATCCCGGCGCGTTCCCGCAGCTCGCGGATAACCGCCGCACCGCGCTTAAAAACTATTTCTCCTTCCTCTCCGAGCGGACGCTGCCTGCCATGACCGTCTACCGCTCCGTTGCCGAGCAGTGGGAGCTTTCCTTCCCGCGCGACGCGCTGGCCGAGCACACGATCCGCTATCTCCCGCCCGAGGAGGTGAGCATGGATCACTGCGCCGTCTTTGTCCGCCGGTCCGACGGAAGCTGGCAGCCGGTCGAGACGGCCTCAATGGGCAGCTACCTGCTCTTCACCGCGGAGGGTGAAAACGTGCAGCTCGCCGTGCTGACCACGGCGGCCGTCTGGTGGCTCTGGGCGATCTTTCTCGCGCTGATCGCCGCGGCGGTCTTCTTCATCGTCCGCGTCGTCCACCGCAGGCGCGGAAAAAAGGCTGCGAAGCCAAGCAAAAAAGAAAACGGAGCAGCCGGCTAAGGCTGCTCTTTTTCTGCTTGTCATCGGGCGAAAACTGTGCTACACTATCGAAAGAGTATGAATAAGGTGGGATTCAGGATGGAAAACAATACCTTTAAGGGTTCCCTGTTCGGCGGCTTCAACCGTGAGGACGTCATTGACTATATCAAAAAGACCTCGGCGGAGAGCACCGCCCGCATCGAGTCGCTCGAGGGCGACATCGACAAGCTCTGCGCACAGGAGCAGGAGCTGCGCACGCAGGTCAGCACCCTGCGCGGCGAAAACGACCGCCTCACCCAAGAGCACAGCGACGCCGCGGCGGAGCGCGACACCCTGCGTGCCGCGCTGGATACAGCCAATGATGAGCTGACCGCGCTGCGTGCCGAGGCCGAAGCGCTGCGCGCGGAGAACGCTTCCCTGCGCGCGGAGAATGATAAGCTCCGCCCCATGGCCGAGCAGTATTCCACCATCAAGGAGCACCTTGCCGGCATTGAGCTCGACGCGCACCAGCGCGCCGAGGAGTACGAGCGCGGCGTCCACGAGCGGCTTGCCGCTATGATCGGCGACTGCCGCGCCCATTGCGACAGCGTGCTCTCAACGCTCGGCAACACCTGCATCAATGTGACCGGCGAGCTTCGGCGCGCTGAAAACAGCATCTCCTCCCTGCCCGCTGCCTTCAACGCGCTGCGCGCGGGTCTGGAAAAGCTGGAAGAGGACAAGTAACATTATTGCGAAAAAGGGAGCTTTGCGCCGCAGCGCAAAGCTCCCTTTTCATTTTTGGCTTTTACTTCATGCCCTTGAGCTTCACCAGCTCTTCGAGCAGCGCGACCGTCCCCTCGATGCCGAGAAGTGACGAGTCGATGCACAGGTCATAGCTCTTGGCTTCGCCCCAGTCCTTCGAGGAATAGTAGTTATAGTACGACGCGCGGGATTTGTCCGTCTTCTTGATGCGCTCCTTCGCCTCCGCCTCGGAGATGTTGTTGCGCGCGGCCACACGCTTGATGCGGCTCTCGATCGGCGCGGAAACGAAGATGTTGATCACATCGTCACGGTCCTTGAGCGCGTAGTCCGCGCAGCGGCCGATGAGAACGCAGGGGCCCTTGTCCGCGAGCTTCTTGATGGTGTCATAGGTCGCAAGATACACCTGCTGCTCGATGCTGCCCTTGGGCGTCACATGGTGCATGGTGAAGGAATACGGGTCCATCGCAATGGAATAAAGAAAGCTCTTGGGGCGCTCGTCGAAGCTGTGGAACAACTCCTCACAAAGGCCGCTTTCCTCCGCCGCCTTCTTGAGCAGCAGATCGTCATAGTAGACGATGCCGAGCTTGTTCGCCAGCGCCGTGCCGATCTCGCGGCCGCCGCTTCCGTACTGTCTTCCAACGGTAATGACCATAAGGACTCCTCCTTTATCGCAAAACAAAATGGTGCTATCTAAAGTATAGCACCATTTTGTTTTCGGTTCAATCCTTTTTTACGATGCGAGTTGTTCAGATCCTGCCAAGCTCGTGCAGCAGCTTCTCCGGCGTCATCGGCCAGGAGCGCATCCAAACGCCGCAGGCGTCGTGAATGGCGATGCCGATGGCGGGCGCCGCGCCGTTGCAGGCGATCTCGGAGATGGACTTCGCGCCGAAGGGACCGAAGTCGTCGTTGACGTCGATCAGCACGGACTTGAAATCCTCGGGCGCTTCGCCGATCATCGGCGCGCCGTAATCCGTCAGATTCGCGTTGATGCACTTGCCGTTCTCATCCAGCTTCATATCCTCATAGAGGGTGTGGCCGATGGACTTCATCGCGGCACCGTACATCTGGCACAGCGCGATCTCGGGATTGATGGGCGTGCCGGCATCCTGCAGGGCGTAGAACTTCTGCACCTTGATCTCGCCGGTCCTGACGTTGACCGCCACCTGCGCGAAGTGCGCGCCGTAGGGCACGGAGGATGCGGTGGTGACGTAGCTGCCGTGCGCGACCATCTGCCCGCGGCCGTCGCCCGCGATCGCCGCGTGGGACAGCTCACCGTAGGTGAGCGCCTTGCCGCTCGTCTTGGAATAGACCTCGCCGGGTGCGCGAACGTCCAGATCCTCGACCTTTTCGTTCATCTGCAAAGCGGCCTCCGCCAAAATCTTCTCCTTGAGCTTCTTCGCCGCCAGCAGCGAGGCATTGCCGCTGAAGAACGTGCCGGATGAGGCGTAAGCGCCGGTATCAAACACGCAGGAGTCGGTATCGCCGGACACGACCGTGATCTTCTCCATCGGGAGCTTGAGGACCTCCTTCACCGCCTTGGCAGAGATGGTGTCGAGACCCGTGCCAAGGTCCGCGCCGCCGCTGTTGAGAATGACTGTGCCGTCCGTCTCCAGCTTGGCGATGGCCTCGGCATGGTCCAAGCCGGGCAGACCGCTGCCCTGCATGATCATGGCAAAGCCCTTGCCGATCTTCCAGTCGGGATCGTCGGAGACTGCCTTTTTGCCCCACTCGATCATGTCGCATCCCTTGGCAATGGCCTCGTCCAGACCACAGGAGCCGACGGGGACGACATTGCCCTCGCGGCCCTCGCCGAGACCCTTGAGGATCTCGAGCATATAGCCCTCGCTGACATGGTTCTTTTCCACCATCGTGCGGTAGTCCACGCCAAGCTTGTCCGCCAGCTCCGCCATCGCCATCATGATGCCATAGGTGCCCTTCGGCGTACCGTAGCCCTGATACGCGCCTGCGGGCGGCGTGTTGGTGTAAAAGACCTTCAGATCATACGCCATGTTGTCCACGGCGAAGAGCGGCAGCGTCTTGGAGCAGCTGTTCATCGGAACGGTCAGGCAGTGGTTGCCGAACGGGCCGGTGTTGGCGCAGACCTCCATAAAGAGCGCGGTGATCGTGCCGTCCTTCTTGCCGCCCATCTTCACCTTCACGCGCATGGGGTGACGAGTGGAGTTGGCGTAGAACTCCTCGGCGCGGGTGTTGCGGTAGTAGACGGGCTTGCCGGTGACCCATGCAGCGTAGCCGGTCAGGTCCTCCACCAGAATGTCCTGCTTGCTGCCGTAGCCGCCGCCGACGCGCTCCTTGATGACATGGATCTTATTTTCCGGAATGCCGCACACCCAGCTGACGATGCGGCGCACATGGTACGGCACCTGCGTGGCGCAGTTGAGCACCAGACGCCCGCCCTCGATGTGCGCATAGCAGACGTGCGGCTCGAGCGGCGTGTGCTGGATCTGGCTGGTCTGGTAGGTGCGCTCCACGATGGCGTCCGCCTCGGCGAAGCCCTTTTCCATATCGCCGATGCCGCCCTTGTTGGAGGCGGCGATGTTCTTATGGATGTCCGCGCCCAGCGGGAACTGGTAGACGACCTTGCCCTCGCGCTCGTCGCCCGCGAGCTTATTGTACTCCGCGAGGTCCGCGGGCGCGCCCGCGTTGTAGATGACCTCGCCGTTGTGGACGAGCGGCGCGCCCTCCGCCATGGCCTCCTCGACCGTGTAGACCGCGCCCTGCGGCTCATACTCGACCTTGATGAGCGAGGCGGCCTGATCGGCGATCTCCGGCGTGCGGGCGATGATGCCCGCGACGCGGTCGCCGACGTGGCGGGCCTTCCTGTTGAAGAGCCGGCGGTCATGCGGAGACGGCTCGGGATTGCCCTGACCGGCCTGCATATAGTGCGTCTCCGGCGTATTGTACGCGGTAAGGATGGCGGCGACGCCGGGCAGCTTCTCCGCCTCGCTCGTGTCGATGGACTTGATGTAGGCGCTGGCAAAGGGGCTGCGGAGGACGTGCAGGCACCAGGCGTTCTCGGGCACCTTGTCCTCGACAAACACCGGCTCGCCGGAGACCAGCGCCGCACCGTCGATCTTGCCGCAGGGCTTACCGACGACCTCCAGGCTGGGGCGGAAGGACGGCGCGATCTCGCTGCGGAATTCGCCGAAGTCGCGCAGCTCGGTCGCGAGCTTGACGGCGAGATAATAATGCTCGTAGCCCGCGTCGCGGATAAAGATGCTCGTCAGCACATCCTTGATCTCTTCGCGGGTGGGGTTCGGCTTCTGCTCGAGCAGCCAGGTCAGAATGAGCGCGGCAGCGGGCGCGTTGTACGCGCTCTGCACGATACCCGCGGCGACCATGGCCTTCTGCACGTTGTTGAGCTCGCGTCCATTCAGCAGGCCCTCGGCGGTGCGGATCTCCGCGCCCTCGGCCTGATAGAACAGGATGAAGTTCGCGTATTTGAGCTTGCCGTTAAAGACGATGGTGTCGCTGCCGGCGAAGCCCTCGGCGTCGTCGCTGTCGCGGACGCTGCGGTAACCGGCACGGTACAAAACATCACGCAGTCTTGCGGTGGGTTCGGCGCGGAGGGTCACCTCTTCGCCGTTGATCTTGCATTTCAGTTCCATCGCCCTTACCTCCCGAGTGTGAAAACAATGCCCGCCAGATACTTCTTATAGGCGGCGCTGCCGGTCAGGTCGTCGACATAGGTGACCTGCTCGGCAATGTCCGGCGTCGTGCCGTAGACAAGGCCGCTGCCCTGCACGCTCAGCGCGTAGATGCCGCCGCTCTCGGCGGCGATGAGCGTCGCGTGGCTCGACGAGGTGTTGCCGAAGCGCTTGACGGAGCCGGTACGGTCTTTATCGACCACGACATACTCGATCAGACGCTTGCAGTCGCTTTGCAGGTATTCGCCGACGGGCTTGTCCTGCTCGCCGTGGGGCGTGATGGATTTGAGCACCGCGTCCGCCGCAGTCAGCGCGGCGGCAAGATAGCTGTCGGAGCGGCGCAGGCCGAGGTTGCCGCCGACCGTCGCACTGTTTCGCTTGGCAAAGGAGGCGCAGAAGCCGGCGGCCTCCCTAATAAATGCCGGGACAAGCTCACTCTCGATCACGTCCTGTAGAGTGCAGAGCGCACCGATATAGACCTTGCCGTCCTTCTCGGCGATGGTGTTGAAGTCGAAGCCGGTGATGTCGATGAGGTCCTTGCCCTCGGCGGCGCCGCCGAGGCGGAGGTCATCGGTGCCGCCGGCAAGATAGACCGCCGTGTCGGCGTGCTCCTTGCGGAGGTTCACGGCCTCCTGCGGGGTCCGGGGATGGTAGATCATGGCATTGCCTCCCTTTTATTCCTGAATATCCACGCGGCCGGGCGCATGGCCGGCTTCGAGCGCGTCGATGAAGAACGCGAGCATTCTGCGCGTGGTGTTTCTGCGGTATTCGGGCATGGCGTGCGGGCTGATGACCGTATTCCATGCGTCAAGGAATTCTTCCTTACAGGTGTGAAGCTCGCTGACCTTTTTGCCGATCAGCAACTCCTCCGCTTTACGGGAGCGGGCGACCTTGGGGCCCGCTGCGCCGGAGGATGCGCGGAAGTCGACCACCACGCCGTCACGGACGGTGGCGGCGGCGGAGAGCGTCAGCTTGGAGATGGCGTTCGCACGGCGCATACCGATCTTGCGGAAGAAAGTGTGGGTGAAGTCCTGCTTGGGAATGATGACCTTCGTGATGATCTCGTCCTCGCGCAGCGCGGTCTTTTTGGTGGCAATGATGTAGTCGTCCACGAGCATACGGCGCTCGCCGTCCACGCTCGTGAGCACCACCTCCGCGTCCATCAGGATGAGCGGCTGGGGCATATCGCCCTTGGGGGACGCGTTGCCGATGTTGCCGCCGATGGTCGCGCTGTTGCGCAGGGCGATCGCGCCCATGCGGGACGCGGCATCCTTCAAAAGCTCGGGCGCGATGGGCGAGCGGGCGATCTCCGCCGAGGTCGTGCACGCGCCGATCTCCACGCTGCCGTCCGGCAGCTCGCGGATGCCCTTGAGCTCCTTGAGGTTGGTGATGATGAGAACGTCGCCCTTGAACGCGGGCGTCACGCCCGCGCCCATGCTGTTCGCGACCATCAGGTCGGAGCCGCCGGCGAGGACGGTCGCGCCGGTCTCTCTGCGGATGCGCAGCGCCTCCTCAAGCGTTTCGGGAATGAAGCACTTTACCTGTTCCATAAGGCCGCTCCTTTCTTCGCCGCGAGTCGGATGCACTCGACGATCAGGTCATAGCCGGTGCAGCGGCAGATGTTGCCGCTGATGCCGACGCGGATCTCCTCCTCGGTGGGATCGGGATTCTTACTCAGCAGCACATAGGTCGCCATGACCATGCCGGGGATGCAGAAGCCGCACTGCACCGCGCCGCCCTCGGCGTAGGCGTCGATGATGCATTTGCCCTTTTCCGTGTCGCGGATGCCCTCGATGGTCAAAAGCTCGCAGCCGTTGACCGCGCCGACGGGGATGATGCAGCTCGTGACCAGCTCGCCGTTTTTGATGATGGAGCAGGCTCCGCACTCGCCCTCGCCGCAGCCTTCCTTGCTGCCGGTGAGGCCGTAGTCCTCACGCAGCACGTCGAGCAGCCTTCTCAGCGGGTCGCCCTGGTAGAGCTTCTGCTCGCCGTTCAATGTAAAACGAATCTCAGTGTACATGTTTCATAGCCTCCTCAATCGCTTCCGGCGGGATGGGAATGGATGTAAAGCGCGTGTTGAGCGCGCGCTCGACCGCGTCCACATAGGCCGCGGAAGCGCCGTTGAACACCAGCTCGCCCATGCCCTTAGCGCCGTAGGGGCCCCAGGGATAGGGATTTTCCTGAATGTGGTAGAACTGCTTCGGGAAATCCATCGAGGTGGGGATCACATAGTCGGACATACTCTTCTGCTTGAAGCGGCCGCCCTTGACCTCCAGCTTTTCCATCGAGCCGTAGCCAAGGGACTGGAGGATGCCGCCGTTGATCTGACCGTGGACGATCAGCTCGTCGATGGCCTTGCCGATCTCGTGCGAGGACCAGACGCCAAGCGTCTTGACCTCGTTCGTCAGCTTGTCCACCTCGACCTCAACGCAGGCAACGCCCCAGCCGTAGCCAAGGTAGGCGTCGCCGCGGAAGGTCGCCTGATCCCACGGGTAGCCGTCGGGATGCTCGTACTCGACCTCGGTGGTGAAGTCGCCCTCGCTCCAGCGCTCCTTCATCTCCTGCGCGGCGCGCTCGACAAGGCGGCCGACGACCATGGTGGAGCGGGAGGCTGCGGTCGGGCCGGAGTCCACGACCTTGGAGGTGTCGGGATCGAGATACTCGATCTGATCGATGCTCACGCCGAGCGTGGCGGCGCAGATCTTGCGCAGGCTCGTTTTGAAGCCCTGCCCCATTTCGGTGGAGCCGACCTGAATGCTCACGCGGTCGCCGGTCTTGACCAGCCGCGCGTGCGCCTTGATGATGGCCTGCTCGCCGTTGCCGGTGAACGCGCCGCCGTGGTTATAGAGCGCGATGCCGATGCCCCTGCCGCAGCCGGGCTTATACTCTTTCGCCTTGCGCCAGTAATCGGACTCGCGGGTGATGACGTCCAGCATCTCGGGGAGCTTGACCTCCTCGATGATGTGACCGTTGGTCGTGGTCTCGTCACCCTTCTTGGCGAGGTACTGCATCTTGAATTCCAGCGGGTCCACGCCGAGGTGGTGCGCCAGATGGTCCAGATGCGTCTCGATGGCAAAGAGCGTCTGCGGCGCGCCGAAGCCGCGGAACGCGCAGGACGGGAACATATTCGTGCCGATGCCCTCGCCCTTGAGATAGGTATTGTCGAAGGTGTAGACGCCGTTGCCGTGGAACACGCCGCGCTGGAGCACGACGTAGGACGAGGAGAGGTATGCGCCGCAGTTATAGTAGATGTGACCGTACACACCGGTGATCTTTCCGTCCTTCACCGCGGTCTTGTAGATGCACTTGGACGGATGGCGCTTGACGGAGAACTGCGTGTCCTCCTCGCGGTCAAAGACCATCTTGATGGGCTTGCGGATCTTGTTCTCCGCCACCAGCAGAGCGCCGCAGAGCACGTCGGGGAAATGCTCCTTGCCGCCGAACGCGCCGCCGGTCGTGCACTGGCGGACGATGATATCGTCGTATGGAATGTCCAGCAGCCCCGCGATGGACTTGCGGATATAGAACGGGCACTGGGCGGAGGCATAGAAGACGAACTTGCCGTCCTCCATGTCCGCGATGGCGCTGTTGGTCTCCAGATGGACGTGCTCCTGATAGGGCGTTTCGATGGTCTCCTCAAAGACCTCGTCCGCCTCGGCGAACACCTCGTCCATCGGCCGGCCCTTTTCGCAGAACAGCTCGCACATGACGTTGCTGTTCTTCTCCGGGAACATGGGGCCGCCGACGCAGTGGATACCGTCGTCAATGGTGACGGCTGGCGTCTGCTCCTCGTAGTCGATTTTGATCTGCGCCTTGATCCGCTTGAGAACGCTGCGGTCGGGGCCGACCACCAGGCCGATCGTCTCGCCGACGTAGAGGACATAGTCCTCAGCGAAGCAGCGCCAGTCCTTGGCGATCATCCACAGCTCGTTCTTGCCCTGCGCGGGAATATCCTTCGCGGAGATGAAATAGTACCCCTCCGGCAGCCCCGGCACATGAATGGCCTTGATCCTTCCGCGGGCGATGGTGGAGCGCACCATGTAGGCGTACTGCATATCGGGCAGCATCATATCGCAGACGTAGACCGCCTCGCCCCTCGCCTTCTGCACCGCGTCCACACGGACGATGCGGTCGCCGATCTTCGTCGCCTGCATCGGCTTGCTGCTGTATCCTTCCGACATAAAAGACCTCCTTCAGCGTTCCCGCCTGCCGGGACGCTTCCTTCGGTAAATTTTGAACATTTTTAGGAATTCTTACAAAAGCAAGATATTCTAACAAGCTGTTTTCAGCGAATCAGCCCATTTTCTTGCTGTGATTTTAACACCAAACGCCCCGTTTGTACAGAGACGCCGTAGTCCTACTTTCAGAATAGCGCGTGTATTTTCCGGTTGCATTGGGGAGACTGCTTATGATAAAGTAACCATAACCGAGAAAGAGAGATGAACTCCATGAACCATCCGCCCAGGATCGGCTGCCTTATCATGGCGGCCGGAAACGCCAGCCGCTTCGGCTCCAACAAGCTCGCCGCCAAGGTGGACGGCAAAATGCTCATCGAGCACGCGCTCGAGACCGTCCCCCGCGAGGAATTTGCCCGCGTGACCGTCGTCACGCAGTACGACGAGGTCCTCGTGCTTGCCAGGCGCTTCGGCTTTACCGTCCTTGTCAACCCCTTCCCCGAGTGGGGCGCGAGCCACACCGTCAGGCTCGGCACCGAGGCGATGGCAGACTGTGACGCCATTCTCTATCAGGTCGCCGACCAGCCGCTGCTGCGGCGCGAGAGCGTGCGTGCGGAGGTCGAATTTTTCCGCCGGCACCCCGACCGCATCGTCGCGATGGGACACGGCGGCGTGCGCGGCAACCCCTGCATCTTCCCCGCCCGCTTCTTCCCCGAGCTGACGGCGCTCGAGGGCGACCGCGGCGGCAGCGCCGTCATCCGCCGCCATGAGGACGCGCTGACGCTCTTTGAGATCTCCCCCGATGAGCTGCGCGATGTGGACACGCCGATGGCGCTCGCCGCGCTGCGCGACACGCTCGCGTGAGCTACGGCGCCGTCATTTCGCCGCGGAGGTCCTGCTCCATCAGCGTCTTGACGCGCTCCTTCTCATAGCCGCAGGAAAAGAGATAGTAGAGCTTGGCGACGGCGGCCTCGGTCGTCATGTCCAGCCCGCTGACCGCGCCCGCCCTTTTCAGGGCGTTCGAGGTCTCGTAAGCGCCCAGCGCCACCGCTCCTTGCGGACATTGCGAGCAGACCGTCAGCACCGTGCCGTTGTGAAACGCCTTTTCGATGATCGGCAGCAGCGCGCCGCCGTCCCCGGGAATGTTCCCCGCACCGAAGGTCTCGATGACGATGCCGCGCAGCCGCTCGGTCATGATCTGCTCAAAGAGCGAGAACTGAATGCCCGGGAATACCTTCAGCACCCCGATGGGAATATTCTCCAATAATTGCAGCTTCAAAGCGCCTTTCGGCTTCGGCAGGAGGGCGCTTTCGTTGTAGCGGATGGTAATGCCCGCATCGGCGAGGCTCGGGTAGTTCGGTGAAAGGAAGGCGATCAGCCCGTCGGCGGAGAACTTGGTCGCGCGGTTGCCGCGCAGGAGCTTCCCGCCGAAGTACAGGCAGACCTCATGCACCTCCCCCGCGCCCGCGATGAGTAGCGAGGTGATGAGATTGTCGCGCCCGTCGCTGCGGATCTCGCACATGGGGATCTGCGAGCCGGTGAGAATGACCGGCTTTGCCAGTCCCTCAAGCATAAAGGAAAGCGCGGAGGCGGTATAGGCCATCGTGTCCGTGCCGTGGAGCACCACAAAGCCGTCGTAGGCGTCGTAATGGTCGGCAACGAGCTGCGCGATCTTGTTCCACTCACGCACCGTCATGTTGGAGGAGTCGAGCAGCGGGTCCATTTCGAGCATATCCCAACGGGGCATCTGCTCGGCGTACAGGTCGGGAATGGCTTCCATCGCGCGGCGGAACTGTCCGCTCTGCGGGGCGTAGCCGTTCTCCGTGCGCGTCATGCCGATGGTTCCGCCGGTGTAGATGATCAGAACATTTTTCATACGGCTTACCACCAATAGCGCGGCATCTTGGGCCGCTCATACGGCGTTTTCATCAGCGGAAGGCTGGTGCGCATCTCGCCGTCGAGCGCGAAGTACGCGCCCGCCACGGCGGGAGCCGTCGGGATGGTCGTGATCTCGCCGATGCCGATGGCGCCGAAGGCCATGTCCTGCCCCTCCTTCTCCACCAGAATGCTGTGGATGGGCGGCACCTGATCGGCGCGGAACAGGCCCAGCGTGCCGAACCTTGCGCTGGGGATGCAGTCGTAGAGCGGATAGTGCTCCGTCAGCGTGAAGCCGAGCGCCATGGTGACGCCGCCCTCGATCTGCCCCTCGCAGGAGAGCGGATTGATCGCCTTGCCGACGAAGTGCGCCGCGTCGATCTCGCGGATCGTTCCGTCGTCGTTGAGCACGCACACATGGGTGGCGTAGCCGTAGGCGACGTGGCTGACGGGATTGGCAACGTCCTGCGCGCCCAGCGGGTCGGTCTTGGCGAGGTATTCGCCGTAGAACTCCTGCCCCTCGAGCGCTTTCCAGTCCACGCTCGCCCCCTCAGGCAGCTCGGTGCCGACCGTGCCGCTGCTGTTGCCGCCGGGCAGCGATTCCATGCCCTGCCGGTGCGCGATGCCGGAATAATCGGACACCCTCACATCGGCGCCCGCCGCCGCGAGCAGCTTCTGACA
>JABLTL010180732.1_pt1 | contig 25343 bp, 16 predicted proteins | sample 7160151 | NCBI WGS metagenome assembly JABLTL01 (sample SAMN14651223, study PRJNA627086) | human gut metagenome | isolation source: feces | host: Homo sapiens
AGCTGCATTATCAGCAAAATCCGAAAAGAACCTGAATCAAAGACAAAAGACAGGTTTTTATATGAAAATTAAATAAGGGAAAGGTAAAAAATTAGGGAAAGGTAAGAGAAGAAAGGAGATCTTAAATGAAAGAAGAAAAGAATATGGCGATGGAAGAAACCGCTAAGCCCGGTATGACCAGACGTCAGTTTATGAAAGGCATGGCCCTCGGCGCAGCAAGCCTGAGTCTGGCAGCCATTCTTCCTGGCTGCGGATCCTCTAACAGCGGAACGACCGCAGCAGCTTCTGCAGCTGACACAACGGCGGCAGCAGCAACCACCGTAGCAGCGGAGACGACCGCAGCGGCAGCAGCTCCCACCGGCGGTATCTATATCGACGGCGGCGACGTAAACATGGACGGACAGAGCTATACGCTGGAGTTCGTACAGCCCGTCAAGCTGGTAGCAAAGATTGACGGCAAGGAGATTACCGACGGTACCTGGCGTTCCACGAACAAGCACCTCGTATCGGTAACCCCTGACGGAACCATCCAGATGCGCGATGGCGTAGGCGGCTACGATGTAGATGTTACCTGGACCTTCGAAGATACCGAGTACAAGGTAACCTTCCATACCGGTCAGACGGCTGGCCCGGAAGCGATTCAGATTGACAGCCCGATGACCAGAGGCGCATTCATGATTCGCCTGGCGAAGTACTTCGGATGGCCGCATTACAACGCGGTTATGGATGACGGTACTGATATCGATGACGACGGCAACATCATGACTACCGAACGTGTTCGTAACTACTATGACGTTACTGGTGACAGTGACTATGTAAAGCCGATCGAGTCCGCACTGGATATGGGCGTACTGAAGGCAGAGTCTCCGGATGACTGCTTCTGGCCGATGTCCGCAATGACAAGAGAAGATGCCGCTGTAATCATCTACAATGCGTTCCATATGACTCCTCTGGAGCAGGATTATATCAGCGGATTTGAAGATGCCGGCAATATCAATGCCGACTGCAAGGATGCTCTGAATACTCTGGTTGGCCGCAACTTCATGAGAGGCCGCACGAACTCCACTTTGAATCCAACCGAAGGCATCACCGATACCGAAGCTCGTATCATCATCGAGTCCATCGATTCTCGCGTGGTATGCCCCGTATGGTCAATGCCTGTATCTCACCGGAAGTTCGTTCGCTGTCGTCCCCAGTGGTTCACCTCCACGAAGGATGCAACCGTTCACTGGCGGTGCCGTGCCTTCAATCTCTCCCATGAGCAGATGAAGGGTATGTCCGTACAGGATCGTGATGTAGGCGTTATCCTGGATCCCGAATGGGGCGACTGGTATGACTACATTCCTGGATACTCCACCGACCCGATGTTCGGCCTGAATAACAATAAGGACTTTCCTTACGATAACGTATACTTCTGCGTAGAAGTAGAGTGCTACGCGACGAAGGATGGTCTGGAAGACAGCCCTTCCACGACCTTCCTGTGGAGAATCGATCGTCCGGCATGGCACGACTTCGCAGAGGACAAGCTGCATGACGGCGGCGATAACTTCCCGATGGTATATCGTTTCTTCGATAACTTCCAGGCAGCTGCCTACTACATTGAAGGTAGTGAGAGCGGTATCCTGTATGATGGCCTGATGCCTACCAGCACGAACCGTACACTGTACGATCGCGTGAAGGAGATTGCAACGAAGCCTTTCGTATTCGTTCTGGGTCATAATCATCCGGATCATAAGGGTGCTCTGGCCCCATTCTTCAATGCAGGCGGCGATGTATACCTGGCTGACCGTGTCGGACCGATGGATACTGAGTGGAGCATCGAAGTATACAACAAGGAATACACCAGTGCAAATCCGGTAATCGATGAGACCATCACCGGCACCTACACCGGCGAAAATGTACATATCATGAAGGAAGGCGATGTGATCGACCTCGGCAACTGCAAGTTTGAGTGCTTCCGTTTGCCCGGTCACTGCGACGACCTGATGATCATCTACGACAGAGAGAACGGCCTGATGTTCGCTTCCGATATCTATGCTGTTAACCGTTACTGGGTTGCTGATCAGTTCAGTGCTCGCGGAATGAAGCAGGATCTGGTACTGTCCCTGCAGCAGCAGCTGATGGATCTGTATACCAAGGATGGCGCGACCGTGAAGGAGTTGTACACCGGCCATAATCGTGTCGGCGTAGGCGGCGACTATCTGATGATGTGGGAGCAGTGCCTGCAGAAGCTCGTAAACTACGGTCCCGATGCTGTATCCGATGACCGCCGTGGTGATGGAGCTATCGTAGTCAAGGATGGTAATACTTACGAGACTATGAACTGGACCGCTTTCAGTCAGAGCGGCGCTATGGTTCGCAATGAGTACACTGGTACGGCGGATGGCAAGACCTTCTACCGCATCGAGGTAGACAATCGCGGCGGTGAGACTCCTCTGGTAGAGAGCAACCTGTACTTTGACTATAAGACCAACGCTGCGCTGAGCAACATCTCCTTCAAGGATGCTGTTCTGGTTGGTCATGAATTCAAATATAAGACGGGATTTGACGAGGCGGAGGAACTCCTTCCGGACGGCCGCCTGAAATATGTGCTTGAGAACAAGTTCGTACCTTTCGAGTATGAGTACGACGTAACGATCACTTCCGGACAGAAGACCGTAACCTTCACTCCGGTAGCGATGTCTGACCGTATCACCGCTATGACGGTTAATGGCAATCCGGCTTCCAGCCGCTGCCCGATCACCGTGGATACGGGAAGCGCGGCAGTGATCGAGGTAACGGGGCCCGACGGAGCGACCAAGCTGTCCTACACCCTGAACTTCGTAACCGCATAAGCGCTTACTAATCTTGCCAGTTCCCAATTTTTCTTTACGGAGCTCCGAACAAGTTTCTTGTTTCGGAGCTCCATTTATGTTATACTAAAAGTCTGAGGGGGGATTGGGAATGAAAAAATATTTTCCTTATCGGTTTCATGGCATCTTCGGACAGATTCTTCTGCTGCTGGTCTGTTTCAGTCTGATTATCGGTTTTACGTTTTTTCAGCTGATGGACCGGAGCTATAAGGAGAGTTATCGGACGGCTCTGCTGAAGAGAGGCCACACAGATATTATGGAGATGCACAGCAGCATCGAGAGCACTCTGTCGGAGCTTCGTGCGCAGATGGAGGGGCTTCTTTATAATGATGCGGATTACAGCGCCATGCTGGTATCGGGCAGCGATCCAACCACCACGACGGTGCTGAGCGTGGCATCTTCTCTGAAGCGGATCGCGGAAGCCAGCGACAGCATCACGCAGATGGAACTGATCCTTCCGTACTCGGATCTTACAATCTTCTCTACCATGGGGACGAAGAACATTGAAGCGTCTTCCCTGGAACAGTGGATTCTCGATCAGGATGACAGCGTTCTCCTGATTGGAAGTGATATCTATTATTGCTACCGATACCCGGAAGGTAAGACGCTGGGGGTGATGGCGGTTCAGATGAATCCGGATGTGCTTTTGGAGAACGTGGATCAGAACGGGGCGATCTATATCTATACGAAGGATGGGAGCCCGATATTTCCAGGATATATGAATTATCCGTCCGGGCAGTCGCTTATGGTGAACGGCAGCGGGACGAAGCTGGAGGACGATGGCACACTTGTCTTCGATACGGAGGACGGGGCGGTCATGATCTGGCAAGATCCGGACACCAGCTGGCAGTATGTCCACTGGAAGGCGGATTTCTCGGCGGTGTCCACGATCCCGACCTTCCTGAAGTATGCGGCGATTTACGGCGTATTTCTGTTCCTGATTCTTGTCGCTGTCTGCGTGGTCATCGTGTGGCGCATCTGCCTGCCGCTGCGGAAGGCGATTGGCGGATTGATGAGCGGGCGTGAAGATACGCTGAAGCACGCGGAGAGCGAGATCGATATTCTCTATGAGATTGCAGCGGAGGACGAGGAGAACCGCACGAGGATGAAGACCGTGCTTCATTCCATCGGCGATACGATCAGCGAGAAGGCGCTTCACCGCCTGCTGTGCGATAACATGTGGGACGAAAAGGGTATCCGCGAGATGCTGGAGACGGTCGAAAGCCCGCTTCTCTCTGCGAAGGCGCTGGCAGTAATTGAGATTCACGGATGGAGTCGCCAGAACGATACCATCGCGGATTCAGCATGGGAGATCTTCTATGTACAGCTGATTGGATTCTGTCGGAAGTATTTTGATAATAAAGAGAATCTTCAGGCGGTGCGTGTGGCGGACCGCGAGCTCTGCCTGGTGGTGTTCTTCTCGGAGCTTCGGGGAGAATCCGAGTGGAATCATGAAGTGGAAGGCTTCGGCGAGTGGTTGCAGCAGCGCTATCAGGCGATGGAGTTCTCCACGGCGATCGGTTGGAGCGGCATTGCCGCAACGATCCAGGACCTGCCGGAGTGCAGGAAGCAGGCGAAGGATCTGCTGAACAAGCGTCTGTACTATAGCGCGGCGGGGGATTCACCGGTGGCACAGGAGACCGTGATGGGGCGCTGCATGCGCGAGGCGGAAGATATTCTGAACGCGCAAATGCGCCGACGGGGCGACAGCAACGAAGAAGATCAGCTGGCGAGAGTCCGCTCTATGTACGAGTCTGTCACTGACGGGCAGAGGCAGGAGCTGGCGCAGGTTTTGCTGAATGTTCTGGTTGAGCGCCTGATCCAGTTCCATGTATCAGTTCCGGAGTGTGTGGATGAATTGTGCCAGACGCTTGGCAGGCGTGGGGAAGAAGAGATCTCTGTCGAAGTCCTGGAGAAGAAGCTTGAGGAAGCGTACCAGAGTGGTCTGGATGCGATTCAGTCCCAGGGCAAGAAGGAGAAATACGCATACATTGATAAGGCGAAGCAGCTGATTGCGGAGAACTATTATGACAGCGGCCTGTCCCTGGATATGCTCGGACAGATGCTGGGCGTATCGCCGCAATATCTGTCAAAGCTTTTTAAGGAATATCAGGCTCCTGGCTTCCTGGATTATCTGAACCGCTATCGTCTGAAGCAGGCGAAACGGCTGCTGGATGAAACTACGCTGATGGTAGGAGAAATCGGTGAGAAGACCGGCTTTGGCTCCTCCCAGAGTTTTATCCGTGTATTCAAGAAATATGAGAAGGAGACGCCGGGTCAGTACCGGGCGCGCCAGAAGGAGGATACATATGAATAAGTATCTGAACAAGTATCTGCGCAGCAGCATATTACTGCTGATGTTCTGTACCTCTCTGACGGCCTGCGCATCCGCCGGAGAGGAGTATCTGTTCGATGCGGCAGCGAAGCAGCAGGCGGGAGAAACGTCGGTCAAGGAGACCAGTACACAGACCCTGATCCTGACTACGTCGGCACTGGAGGGCAGTACCGCCCATCGGACGGCGGTGAAGTTCAAGTCCTATGTGGAGGAGGAGTTCGGTGATCGCTTTGAAGTGGCAATTTATCCGAACGATACACTGGGAAAGCTTGATAATGCGGTTTCTTCGCTGCAGAGCGGTGCAGTGGACATCCGGGTCGGCGTTCCGAATACTAAAGTGGGAGGAGCGGTTCTATGGGCCCCCTCGCTGACCGACGTATCTCTGGAGCGGCTGAACGAGCTCCTTCAGGGAGGAGAACTTCGTACGCTTTTGGAGGAAGGCTGCCAGGACAACGGAAGCATTCTTCTCAGTGTGTTCCCGGCGCATTACCGGGTGATGACGAGTAAGGAGAAAGTGCAGGAACCTGCGGATTTTTCCCGTGTAATCATGCGAACCATATCGGGAACCGGCGCCGAGGCGGCTTACTGGCAGTCCCTGGGCGTTTATATTCACAGCATGGATCTGCGTCAGGTGAACAATGCCCTTCAGATGGGAATCGTGAATTCTCAGGAGAATCCTCTCTCCATCACAGTCAGCTACGGGATTGAGAAGAATCAGAACTATGTGATCGATGCCAGACACAAGATCTACTTCGATTCGCTTCAAGTGAGTGAAACCTTCTGGGATTCTCTGAAGGAGGAAGACCAGAAGCGTTTTATCGAGATCGCGCAGAAGACGGAAGAATATGCAGAGCGTGTAGAGAATGAGGAGGAGTCCCTGGATCGGGATATCCTCACCCAGCAGGGGCTGGAGTGGGTGGAACTGCCGGATGAGACGCGCCGGTGGATGCGCGAGACTGGCGGCGCAGCCGCCGAGCAATCGCTTCGCGCCAGCAACGGCGATGAATGGATGGATAATCTTCTGGCGATACTCAACAGTTAGAACAGGAGGATAACTATGAGCGAAATCAGTGTCGGCCAGCTGGCCAGAGACAATAACCTTAGATCCCTGACTCCGGATATTGATGCGGATGAAATCATATTGAATGTACCGAATATCAACCGCCCGGCGCTGCAGCTGGCCGGTTTCTTCGATCATTTTGATAGTCACCGGGTACAGATTATCGGAAATGTGGAGACCGCCTATGTAGCGACCCTCTCCCGCGAGCAGAAGATCTATGTCTTCGACAAGATGTTCAGCTTCAATATTCCCTGCCTGGTCTATTGTAGAAACCATATGCCGGATGAGGATGTGTTGGAACTGGCACGAAAGTACAGCGTGCCTCTGCTGGCCAGCCGTTGCAACACCAGCGATGTCTTCGCCCGTATGCTGCGTTACCTGCAGGAGACGCTGGCTCCGACGCTCACGATCCACGGCGTATTGATGGATATCTTCGGTGAGGGTGTGCTCATCACCGGCGAGAGCGGCATCGGCAAGAGCGAAGCTGCCCTGGAACTGATTAAGCGCGGACACCGCCTGGTGGCGGATGACGCTGTCGAGCTGCATCGTGTCACAGAGGAGCTTCTGGTGGGACGCGCCCCGGAAGTGACGAGACATTTTATCGAGCTGCGGGGTATTGGCATCGTGGATGTCAAGACACTGTTCGGTGTCGAGAGTGTCAAGGAGACCCAGAGTGTAGATATGGTCATCAATCTGGAGGAGTGGGACCGCTCCAAGACCTACGACCGCCTGGGCAATAAGGACGAGTATGTGGAATATCTCGGCAATAAGATTATCTGCTATTCCATTCCGATCCGCCCGGGCCGGAACGTAGCTGTAATCGTGGAGTCCGCAGCTGTCAACTTCCGCCAGAAGAAGATGGGCTACGATGCGTTGGAAGAATTCTATAAGCGCGTCCAGAATAACATGATTAAAAACCGGTAACTATTCAGCGGGATGCAGCGCAGCGGAATTGAGCATTGGCTCTGAATAGTTACACTAACAGGAGTATATAGAAACATGATAAACTGGGAACAGGAACTAATACAATTAGCCGGAGCGGCCCGCGCGAAAGAATCCATGCGAATGCACACAACCTTTCAGGTGGGCGGCCCGGCGGATTATTTCATTGAGGTGGATTCTGCAGAGAAGATCTCATCTGTACGGAAACTATGTCGGGAGCAGGGCGTTCCCTGCTATGTGATCGGCAAGGGTAGCAACCTCCTGGTCGGCGACAACGGCATCCGAGGCGTCGTCCTGCATATCGGGGACGGCATGTCTGACTGCAGGGTTCTCAAATCAAATTGCTGCTATAACATGGAGGCAGAAGCCGGAATCACTCTGGCAGCTCTCGCAAGAACCGCCTGCGCAGCCGGTCTGCAGGGACTGGAATTCGCGGCCGGAATCCCTGGCTCTCTGGGCGGAGCGGTCTATATGAACGCCGGAGCTTATAGCGGAGAGATGAAGGATGTCCTGACAGAGGTACAGGTGATGACTCCGGATGGAGAGATCGCCTGGATTCCGGCAGAAGAGATGCGATTCGGATACCGTACCAGCCGTGCGTCAGAGGATGGGCTGATTGTTCTGGCAGCTCGCTTTGCGCTGAAGACCGGCGATCCCGCCGCGATCCGTGAGCGGATGGCAGAACTTGCCGGGAAGCGCCGCAGTAAGCAGCCGCTGGAATATCCCAGCGCCGGCAGCACATTCAAGCGGCCGGAGGGGTACTTTGCCGGAAAGCTGATCCAGGACGCCGGACTTGCCGGATACACCGTTGGCGGCGCGCAGGTATCGGAGAAGCACTGCGGCTTCGTCATCAATAAGGACGGAGCATCGGCCGCTGATATTTTGAAGCTTTGCAAAGATGTACAGGCCATCGTGCATGAGAAGTACGGTGTTGACCTGGAAATGGAAGTAAAGTGTCTGGGGGAATTTTAGATGTCTTTCTCAGGAGAAGTAAAAGAAGAACTGTCACGGCAGTTAAGTTCCGCCCGCCATTGTCAGCTGGCGGAACTTTCTGCGATTGTCAGCGCCTGCGGCATGTACTCGGTACGGCCCCACGGGCGCTTATTCCTTGTGCTACAGAGCGAGAACCTGCTGGTAGCGAGAAAAGCCAATCTGCTGCTGCGCGAGACATTCGATGTTGTTCCGGATGTATCCGTCATGGGAAGCGGTGACTGGAAGAAGAGCCGGGTCTATACACTGGCCGTCCGGAACGGAGATGAGGTGACGAGGATTCTGCAGGCGACGAAATTCATGCAGGAGAACGGCGCTCTGATCGATCTGGAGCTTCCGGTCAGCTCTCTGCTGCTGCGCACACCCTGCTGCCGCAGAGCATTCCTGCGCGGCGCGTTCTTAAGCATGGGCTCCATCAGCAATCCGGAGAAGTCCTATCACTTCGAGATCGTGTGCTCGAACCCGGAGAAGGCGACTGCCATCCGCGATCTCATCCAATCCTTCGATGTGGACGCGAAGATCGTCCTGCGCAAGAAGTATCACGTCGTATACGTAAAAGAAAGCGACGGGCTGGCGGATCTCCTGGGGCTGATGGAAGCGAACATTAGCTTGATGAACTTTGAGAATATCCGTATTCTTCGTGAGATCAGCGGCACTGTCAACCGTAAGGTGAACTGTGAGACCGCGAACCTGAACAAGACGGTATCCGCAGCTGTGGAGCAGGTGCGCGACATCGAGCTTATCCGGGAGAAGATAGGTCTCGATCAGTTGCCGCAGCCTCTGCAGGAGATGGCCTATGTCCGTCTGGAGCACCCGGACACGCCGCTGAAGGATCTCGGTACCTATCTCGACCCGCCCGTCGGAAAATCCGGCGTCAATCACCGCCTGCGGAAGTTAAAAAACATCGCTGAAGACTTGAGAAAATAAATTAAATAAGTGAAATACATTAGAAAGATAAGATCGTCGCCAGGCGGTCTTATTTTGTTAAGATAAAACATCTATTACAACTTTAAATATAGTCTATATGGGAAGAAATTATGATTTGTTAAGAAATTCGTTGGAAAATGACGTTTTTTCGTGGAAAAAGATGATAAGATTGCCTAATTGACGCGCCTTTGTTTCTGTGCTAAACTTTCCTCCGTTAGTTCTTAAACGAAGAATTATAGTCCCTGGCAGCGGAATCAGGGAGAAATATTGGGAGGAAAAGTATCATGAATCAGAAAAAAGATTTTCTGGATGAACTGGAACAGACGCTGATGCTCATCATGATTGTGGCGGCAACTGTGCTGACGCTGATATCTTTTATCGCGCAGTTCATTGCCCCCGATTCTGTGAATCTGTTTAAGCAACTGTCGTTCTACACTTATGGCTGGATGGTTTTCCTGGCACTCGGTCCGTGCGTAAAGCGCAGTGCGTTTATGCGTATCGAGCTTCTGTCAGGGAAGTATCCGCAGGGTCTGCAAAACGGGCTGAAGATGCTCGGCGAGATCCTGATGTTCGTTATGATGATCGTTATGTGCGTACTCAGCTATCGCCTGACTGCAAATACTCTGGCAAGCGGAGCATCCAACGCAGTAGCACCCGGCATCCCGCTGGTACTTGCCTATGCGGCTCCGGCAGTAGGCTACACGCTCGGCGTGATCGCTTACATCTGCAAGTTTGTAACTTCGGGAAAGGGAGGTAATAAATAATGTCCACAGTATTCCTTATTGTTTTCTTCGGTGGCATCATTGTACTGTCCCTGCCGATTGTACTGTCCATTCTGCTTTCTGCTTCTTCCATTCCGCTTCTTATGGGTTCGGATACGGCACTCAGCTGGATGCAGATTGCGGAGAACGCGATTTCCGGCGCGGTAGCGAATAACGTTGGTCTGACCATCGTGCTTTTCATGGTAGCCGGTGAGTTCATGGCCAAGGGTAAGCTGACCGACAAGATTTTCGATACCTTCGCTTATTTCTTCGGTAAGAAGAAAGGCTTCATGCCGATCGTATCGATCGTAACCTGTATGTTCTATGGAGCTATCTCCGGTTCCGGCCCTGCGACGACCGCTGCAGTAGGCGCGATGTGCTACCCGCTGCTGATCGAGATGGGTTACGGCAAGATGTTCAGTGCCAGCATTCTGGTATCGGCAGGCTGCCTGGGTATGGTTATTCCTCCCAGCGTTCCGCTGACCGGCGCGGCAGCTCTGGCCGGAGGTATGGATCTGGTGCCTCTGTACCAGATCGCGGCAGTTGCCGGTGTGGCAGCTGGTGTCCTTCTCATCATTTATGCGTATCTGTACTGCCTGCGCAAGGGCAATGGTAATCAGGAGTACATTGACAAGACTGTGGATGAGCTTCGCAAGCGTAAGTTCTCCGATCTGCTGAAAGAGAGCCTGTGGGCTCTGTTCACTCCGGTACTGATCCTCGGCACCATCTTCACCGGCATTGCGGATACGGCCCAGGCGGCAGTTATCAGCCTGATCTACTCCATCTTCGTTGCTACCTGCATTTACAAGACGATCAAGCCGTCGGAGATTCTTCCTATGATTAAGAAGTGCACGCTGAATGCGGCTCCGCTCTGCTTCATGATCGCTCTGGCAAGCGTATTCTCCGCTGCGATGACTGCTCTGGATATCCCGGCACAGCTGGCGAACGCACTGATCTCCTCCGGTATCTCCGGCAGCGTACTGATCCTGCTGATCCTTGGCTGCATGCTTCTTCTGGGTGCATTCATGGACTGCGGGGCAGCAATGGCGATCATCGTTCCTCTGGTATACCCGATCCTGGTATCCTATGGTCTGGATCCTTACACCAGCATTGTGTCAATCATTATCTGCCAGGCAGTCGGCCTGTGCAGCCCGCTCTGCGGACTCTGCCTGCTGGTTATGAGCCCGATCGCGGAGTGCACCATCGGCGAGCTCGGCAAGCACGTCATCAAGCTCAGCGGCCTGTTGGTTCTGGTAGCTGTCATCGTAGTGCTCTTACCCGGACTCTTCTCCTGGGCAACGGCTGGAGCATTCCTTCCGTAAGCGCTAAGCGCCTGCTATCACAACAGCAAAAAACATATCAAATAATAATATGAAAAAACTCCCCGTGAAAGTCTGTGGAAGACTTCACGGGGAATTTTTTCATAATGAGAATCTGCGATTACTTGTGGAACAGCTTCTTGGTCTGATGCTTCGGCTCGCAGGTCAGGTGAATCCCCAGCTTGCGGAACGTATTGACATCCACCTGCGAGAGCATAACCGTGGAATGTGCTTCGCAGTTCTTCAGTGCCGGAAGTTGATCCATCGCCTTCTTCGCAACCGGATCATTCACCGCGCAGATCGCCAGCGCGATCAGGATCTCATCTGTATGCAGACGAGGATTATGATTGCCAAGATGCCCGGTCTTCAGCTCCATAATCGGCTCGATCACCTCACGGGACATAAGGAGCGTCTCATCCGGAATCTCTGCAGAAGCCTTCAGCGCATTCAGCAGCATTGCGGAAGCAGAACCCATCAGCGTCGAAGTCTTGCCCGTCAGGATACGTCCGTCATTCAGCTCAATTGCCATCGCAGGCTCGCCGGTCGCAGCTTCCTTCGCAAGAGCCGCCGCGATCACCGGGCGATCCTCCTCCGAGATACCGGCCTGCTGGATCAGCAGTTTGATCTTGTAAGTCGTCTCCGGACTGCCGAGCCCCGTGCGCTCATCGCACAGAGCCGCATAGTAGCGTCGGATAATCTCCTGATTGGCAGCTGCGCGGACAGCCTCATCATCAATAATGCAGTTGCCTGCCATATTTACACCCATATCAGTCGGAGACTTATAGGGAGACTCGCCATAGATCTTCTGGAACATCGCATTCAATACGGGGAAGATCTCCACATCGCGGTTGTAATTCACCGTCGTCTCGCCATAGGCTTCCAGATGGAAGGGATCGATCATATTCACATCATTCAGATCCGCAGTCGCCGCCTCGTAAGCCAGGTTCACCGGATGCTTCAGCGGAAGATTCCAGATCGGGAAAGTCTCGAACTTCGCATATCCGGCCTGAATGCCTCTCTTATTCTCATGGTAAAGCTGAGACAGGCAGGTTGCCATCTTGCCGCTGCCGGGGCCGGGAGCTGTAACCACAACCAGAGAGCGGGATGTCTCAATGTAATCATTGATACCGTAACCCTCATCGCTCACGATTGTAGCAATATCCGAAGGATAGCCGGGGATCGGGTAATGGCGGTATACGCGGATGCCGAGCGCCTCCAGGCGAGCCTGGAACGCATCCGCTGCGGGCTGTCCCTGATAGCGGGTCAGAACCACGCTTCCCACGTAGAGACCGTTGCCGCGGAACGCATCGATCAAACGCAGAACATCTAGGTCGTAGGTAATTCCGAGATCCCCGCGTACCTTGTTTTTCTCAATATCAGCGGAATTAATGACGATGACGATCTCCGCCTGGTCCTTCAGCTGCAGGAGCATCGTGATCTTACTGTCCGGATGGAAACCGGGAAGAACACGGGACGCATGGTAGTCATCGAACAATTTGCCGCCGAACTCCAGATACAGCTTGCCGCCGAACTTATCAATCCGCTCACGGATTAGAGCAGACTGCATCTGCAGATATTTATTGTTATCAAAGCCTAATCGATTCATTTCTTCTCTCCCTCGTAAAGTGTTGTACATAGCTTAGAACAAATTAATGATAAGGAAAGGAATGAGATTCGTCAAGAGCTAATTTGAAATAATACTTGTGGGAGCGGAAAACGTGTGTTAAAATGAAAGAACACACATTCGCGCAGGAACAGCCTGCGCGAAATCTATGGAGGAATCGATTACTATGAAAACTTATCGGATAGCAGTCATTGCCGGTGATGGCATCGGCCCGGACGTACTTGCTGAAGGCATCAAGATTCTGGAAACCGTAGCCCGTATGGACGGCACGTTTTCTTTTGAATTTACACATTTTCCCTGGGGATGCGAGTATTATCTGAAGGAAGGACGTATGATGCCGGAGGACGGCATGGACATCCTGAAGCAGTTCGACGCCATCTACCTTGGAGCAGTCGGCTTCCCTGGTGTTCCGGATCATATTTCTCTGCGCGAGCTTCTGCTTGTTATCCGCAAGGGCTTCGATGAATATGTGAATGTCCGCCCGGTGAAGCTTCTGAAGGGCGCACCCTGCCCGCTGGCCAATGTAAAGCGCGAGGATATCGATATGGTAGTTATCCGCGAGAACAGCGAGGGAGAGTATTCCGGTGAGGGCGAGTGGCTGAATAAAGGCACTCCGGAGGAAGTTGTATACCAGACCGGCGTATTTACCCGCAAGGGTTGCGAGCGTATCATGCGCTATGCGTTCGATCTGGCCAGAAAGGAAGGCAAGAGCGTAACCAGCGTCAGCAAGGCGAACGCGCTGAACTATTCCATGGTATTCTGGGATCAGATCTTCCATGAGATCAGTAAGGAGTACCCGGAAGTCGAGACCCATGAGTATCTGGTGGACGCGGCGGCCTGCCATTTCGTGCGCGATCCCGGCCGCTTCCAGGTGGTAGTAACCTCGAACCTGTTCGGCGATATTCTGACAGACCTTGGCGCGGCGATTGCCGGCGGTATGGGGCTGGCAGCCGGAGCGAATCTGAATCCGGAGCGTAAGTATCCGTCCATGTTCGAGCCGATCCATGGCTCTGCACCGGATATCGCGGGTACTGGAGCGGCAAATCCGATGGCGTCCATTTGGTCGGCGAGCCAGATGCTGGATTTCTTTGGCTATGAGAATTACGGAAAGCTGGTCATTGACGCGATCGAAGATGTACTGGTAGAGAAGAAGCACCTTTCCCCGGAGCTTGGCGGTAACGCGAAGACGAACGAAGTCGGCGATGCTGTGCAGGAGAAAGTTGCCGCACGGATGCAGCACAGATAGTGATCAGGAGCCACACGGTGAAGAAAAAATCGGGTGAAGGCTCAGAAGCTCTGAAAGAACGGATTATCATAACAGAAGGAGAATAACCCCATGGCTTTTACTCATTTACATGTGCATACGGAATACAGTCTTTTGGACGGCGCCAGCAAAATCTCTGAGCTGGTGGCAAGAGTAAAAGAGATGGGCATGGACAGTCTGGCGATCACAGATCATGGCGTCATGTACGGCGTAATCGATTTTTACCGTGCCTGCCGGAAGGAGGGCATCCGGCCCATTCTGGGCTGCGAGGTCTATGTCGCGCCCGGTTCCCGTCTGACGAAGGAGGTCGGAGACAGCGCGGATAAGTATTATCATCTGGTGCTTCTGGCGGAGAATAATCAGGGCTACAGCAACCTGATGAAGATCGTGTCCATGGGGTTTATTGATGGCTATTATTATAAGCCGCGTGTTGATCTGGAAGTACTGCAGCAGTATCATGAGGGGATTATTGCCCTGAGTGCCTGCCTGGCCGGTGAAGTCGCGAGAAATCTGGAACGCGGCATGTACGAGGAGGCGTTGGCGGCAGCAAAACGCTATCAGGATATTTTCGGAAAGGATAATTTTTTCCTGGAGCTGCAGGATCACGGAATTCCGACGCAGCAGACGGTGAATATGGGCCTGATGCGCATGAGTCAGGAGTTGGGAATCGATCTGGTGGCAACGAACGATATCCACTATATCAATAAAGAAGATGAGGAACCCCACGATATCCTCCTCTGCCTGCAAACCGGTAAGAAGCTGAGCGATGAGAACCGTATGCGCTATGAGGGTGGCCAGTATTACTGCAAATCCGAGGAGGAGATGCGGGCGCTTTTCCCGTATGCGCCGGAGGCCATCGAGAATACGCACCGCATCGCGGAGCGCTGCCAGGTTGAGATCGAGTTCGGCGTGACGAAGCTGCCGAAGTTCGACGTTCCGGACGGCTATACGTCGTGGGAATATCTGAATAAGCTATGCAGCGAGGGTCTGGAGCGCCGCTATCCGCAGGATGACGGTACCTTACGGAAGCAGCTGGATTTCGAGCTGAATGTTATTAAGACGATGGGATACGTGGATTATTTCCTGATTGTGTGGGATTTTATCCACTATGCCAGGGAGAATGGCATTGCGGTCGGTCCCGGACGAGGCTCCGCCGCCGGAAGTATCGTATCCTATTGTCTGGAGATTACGAATATCGATCCAATCCGCTATCAGCTGCTGTTCGAGCGTTTCCTGAATCCGGAGCGCGTAAGCATGCCGGATATTGATATTGACTTCTGCTACGAAAGGCGGCAGGAGGTCATTGATTACGTAACAAGAAAATACGGCAGCAACCGCGTGGTACAGATTGTTACTTTCGGTACGATGGCGGCTCGTGGCGTGATCCGTGACGTTGGCCGCGTGATGGATCTGCCGTACTCGCTGTGCGATCAGGTGGCGAAGATGATCCCGCAGGAGCTGAATATTACGATTACGAAGGCTCTGGATATGAACCGGGAGCTGAAGAATCTGTATGAGAGCGATGAGCGGGTGAAGAAGCTGATCGATATGTCGTTGCGTCTGGAAGGGCTGCCGAGGCATACGTCCATGCATGCAGCTGGTGTTGTGATCAGTCAGCTGCCGGTCATGGAGTATGTGCCGCTGTCCCGTTCGCAGGATGGTATGCTGACAACGCAGTTTACCATGACGACGCTGGAGGAGCTGGGACTTCTCAAGATGGATTTCCTGGGACTCCGCACACTTACGGTTATTCAGAATACCGTGAAGGCTCTGGAGAAGAACCGGGGCATTCATCTGGATATTGACCGGATTGATTATGATGATAAGAAGGTTTTCGATTCTATCAGCACCGGCAAGAACGACGGCGTGTTCCAGCTGGAAAGTTCCGGTATGAAGAGCTTCATGAAGGAGTTGAAGCCGCAGAATCTGGAGGATATGATCGCAGGAATCTCGCTGTACCGGCCGGGCCCCATGGATTTCATTCCCCTTTACATCAAGGGCAAGAACAATCCGCGCGCGATCACATATCACTGCCCGGAGCTGGAGCCGATTCTGAAGCCGACCTACGGCTGTATCGTCTACCAGGAGCAGGTCATGCAGATCGTGCGGAATCTGGGCGGTTATACGTTGGGACGAAGCGATCTGGTGCGCCGTGCCATGAGTAAGAAGAAGGGCGATGTGATGCAGCGGGAGCGGCAGAACTTCGTATATGGGAATCCGGAGGAGGGCGTGCCCGGCTGTGCGGCGAAGGGCATTTCCCCGGAGATCGCAAATCTTGTTTTTGATGAGATGACAGATTTTGCCAAATATGCGTTCAACAAGTCGCATGCGGCCTGCTACGCGGTGGTTTCCTACCAGACGGCTTACCTGAAATATTATTACCCGGTAGAGTTTATGGCAGCTCTTATGACCTCTGTGATTGATAACTCGCTAAAGGTCTCGGAATATATCCGCACCTGCCGGAATATGAATATACCGCTTCTCCCGCCGGATATCAATGAAGGAGAGTGGGAGTTCTCCGCACATGAGGGAAGTATCCGCTACGGTCTTTCCGCAATCAAGAGCATTGGGCGGAACGTGATTGAGAGTATCACGGCGGAGCGTGAGGCCGGTGGTCCCTATACGTCGCTGAAAGATTTTATCGAGAGGCTTTCGACGAAGGAAGTGAATAAGCGTACGTTGGAGAACCTGATCCTGTCGGGAGCTATGGATGGGCTCCCCGGGAACCGTCGGCAGAAGATGCTGATTTATGCGGATCTGATGGATCAGAAAAATCGGGAGAAGAAGGAACATATCACAGGGCAGATGTCTCTCTTCGATCTGATGGGAGAGGAAGAACGGAAGGATTATGAAGTACGCATGCCCGACGTGGAAGAATATGAGAAAGCGGAGCTGCTTCAGTTTGAAAAGGAGGTACTGGGTGTGTATATCAGCGGACATCCTCTGGAGGATGATGAGAAGAAGTGGAAGAATAATATAACCGCGACGGCGGCGGATTTCGTAGTGGATCCGGAGACCGGTCATGCGGTGGCGAAAGACGGCAGTATTGCGGTGATCGGCGGAATTATTACGTCCAAGAATCTGAAGATCACGAAGAATAATCAGACCATGGCGTTCCTCACGCTGGAGGATCTGACAGGGACGATTGAAATTATTGTGTTCCCCAAAGATTATGAGAATAACCGGAGTATGCTGGAGGAGGAGAAGAGAGTCTTCATCCGCGGCCGCGTAACACACGGTGAGGATGCTGTCGGCAAGCTGGTATGTGAGCGTGTGATCGAGTTTTCTCCCTGGCCGAAGGAGCTGTGGGTGAAGTTCGCAGATAAGGCGGCCTTTGACGATGGGCGCGCTCGCCTGCTGCAGCTGGTCGGCGGTCGGGGGGTTACGGTATTCCTGGAGAAGGAGCGCCTGGTAAAGCGCGCGACCGCTTCTCTGAATGAGCCGCTGACGGAGGACGATATCTACCGGATTGAGACTCTGTACGGCAAGGATAATGTGCGTATGGTGGATAAGACTCTGGATGAGATCTGGAAAAAAAAGTAAAAATATCGGAATACCTGCTCTGAAATTTTCCGGGCAGGTATTTTTTCGGATATTTTTCGTAATTTGTCCGGGGATTTTGCCGGCGGCAATCTTCTCCTTGATTTTCTGATGGATATGAGCTAAAATTAAAGCTTAAGGATTATGAGGAAAGGTGGTATGAGATATGTCAGAAGGCTGCAAAACGATTGGTGTATTAACGAGCGGCGGTGATGCGCCTGGCATGAATGCCGCAGTGCGCGCGGTTGTCCGCACGGCGACGGCCAAGGGAATGGAAGTAAAGGGAATCCGGAGAGGATATGCCGGACTTCTCGATGAGGATATTGTAGATATGCCGCCGGTCAGCGTATCGGATATTATTCACAGAGGCGGCACAATTCTGTATACAGCCCGCTGCCGGGAGATGTTCCAGCCGGAAGTGCAGGACCATGCGGCGGAGATCTGCCGGAAGCACGGAATTGAGGGACTGGTAATTATCGGCGGCGACGGTTCCTTCCGGGGCGCGGGAGCGCTGGCGGAGCGGGGCATCAATACCATCGGTGTGCCCGGCACGATTGATCTTGATATCGCCTGTACGGATTACACGATCGGCTTTGACACCGCGATTAACACAGCGATGGAAGCGATCGATAAGATTCGCGATACTTCAACTTCTCACGAGAGAGTCAGTATCGTGGAAGTTATGGGGCGCCAGGCCGGATATATCGCTATGTGGTGCGCAATTGCCAATGGCGCGGAGGATATGCTCCTTCCGGAGATGTACGATCATGACGAGCAGGCTTTGATCGACCGGATTATTGAGAAGCGCCGCAAGGGCAAGAAACATCACATCATTATCAATGCAGAAGGCATCGGGCATTCGGTCAGCATGGCTGCCCGGATCGAGGCCGCAACCGGCATTGAGACCCGCGCAACGATACTTGGCCATATGCAGAGAGGCGGTACGCCGACCTGTAAGGACCGCGTATACGCTTCCATCATGGGCGCAAAGGCGGTCGAACTCCTTCAGGAAGGAAAGAGCAAGCGAATCGTCGCTTACCGCGGCGGAGCTTTTGTTGATTATGATATTCAGGAAGCCCTGCATATGCAGAAATCACTTCCGGAGGATTACATTCGTATCAGTAAGAGCCTGATTCGCTGATGCGGCTGTGTTTTCCAGTAAGTCTTAAGCAGCGGATACCGGCTGGCCGTGCTGCGGCAGGGGAGACCTTCGGGTCCCGCAGGTGCGGAAGGCAGGAAGAAAGGGGGGACACAGGAGAATACTTCTCCTGGCGTTATTTATGGAAAACGAAAGAAATGTAGAGAAAGTGACAGATTGTAATAAATTGGCAACACCTATAGAAGAAAAGAAAACGCCGGAGGAGCTGTACGAGCAGCTGATCGAAACGATTCACCGTTACCACCCTTCGGATGATGTGTCCATGATTGAGAAGGCATATCACATTGCGGATAAGGCGCATGGCGGGCAGAAGAGAAAATCCGGCGATCCGTATATTATTCACCCGCTTCATGTAGCGATTATTCTGGCAGAGCTGGAGATGGACAAGGAGTCCATCATTGCAGGTATTCTGCATGACGTTGTGGAAGACACTCCTATGACTCTGGAGGATCTTCAGGCCGAATTCGGCGAAGATGTGGCACTCCTTGTGGACGGCGTCACGAAGCTGACCCGTCTCTCCTGGGATGGTGACAAGATGGAGCTGCAGGCGGAGAACCTGCGCAAGATGTTCCTCGCAATGGCGAAGGACATTCGAGTGATTATTATCAAGCTGGCGGACCGCACGCACAACATGCGAACCCTTCAGTATATGAAGCCGGAGAAGCAGAGAGAGAAGTCGAGAGAGACACTCGAGATCTACGCGCCTCTGGCAAGCCGTCTCGGTATTTCGAAGCTGAAGATCGAGCTGGATAATCTGGCGTTAAGCTATCTGGAGCCGGAGGCTTATAAGCAGCTGGTGGACGATATCGACCGCCGGAAGATGGCCCGCGAGGATTATATCGGAAGTATTGTGGATGAAGTTTCCGGGCATCTGAAGAAAGCCGGAATCAAGGCGGAAGTCTATGGCCGTGTGAAGCACTATTTCAGTATTTATAAGAAGATGAAGGTTCAGCACAAGACGCTGGATCAGATTTATGACCTGTTCGCTGTTCGCGTGATCGTGGATACGGTTCAGGACTGCTATGCCGTGCTGGGACTGATCCATGAGATGTACACGCCGGTTCCCGGACGCTTCAAGGATTATATCGCGATGCCGAAGCCGAACCGCTATCAGTCGCTGCACACGACTCTGATCGGCAAGACCGGTCAGCCTTTTGAGATTCAGATTCGTACCTACGAGATGCACCGCACAGCGGAATACGGTATTGCGGCTCACTGGAAATACAAGGAGGGTGGTACCGGAGGTGTCAAAGGTGAGGAAGAGAAGCTCAGCTGGCTGCGCCAGATCCTGGAGTGGCAGAGGGAGATGTCTGATAACGGTGAGTTCCTGACCTCCTTAAAAAGCGATCTGAATATGTTCTCGGAGAACGTATACTGCTTCACTCCCGGCGGCGATGTCAAGAACCTGCCGAAGGGCTCCACGCCGATCGACTTTGCCTACAGCATCCACAGCGCTGTTGGTAACCGCATGGTTGGTGCGCGTGCGAATGACAAGTTGGTTCCGATCGATTACCAGATCCAGAATGGAGACCGCATCGAGGTCATTACCTCCCAGAACTCCAAGGGACCGAGTCGCGACTGGCTGAAGCTGGTGAAGAGTACACAGGCGCGGAATAAGATCAACCAGTGGTTCCGCGAGCAGAACAAGGAAGATAATATCATCAAGGGACGCGATCTTCTGGACCGCTATTGCAAGGCGAAGGGACTGAACTTGTCTGAGCTGCAGAAGCCGGAGTACCTGGAGAAGGTTGTGCGCAAGTACGGCTTTCGCGACTGGGATTCTGTTGTCGCTGCGATTGGTCACGGCGGTATGAAGGAAGGCCAGGTAGTCAACAAGCTCCTCGAAGAGAAGAAGAAGGAGGAGCGCCGCAAGATCACAGACGAGGAGGTCCTGCAGGCAGTCTCTGAGAGCAAGAAGCCGCTGCTGAAGAAATCCAAGAGCGGAATTGTGGTGGAAGGCATTAACGACGTGGCGGTTCACTTCTCCAAGTGCTGTAATCCGATCCCCGGGGATGAGATCGTCGGCTTCGTGACCCGTGGCCGCGGTATCTCGATTCATCGCACGGACTGCGTCAACGTTCTGAACCTTCCGGAGATCGAGAGAGACCGTATGATCGAGGCGGAATGGCAGATGCCGGAGGCAGGCGCCGACAACGAGCGCTATGTCACAGAGATTACTCTGTTCGCACATGACCGCAGAGGTCTGCTGGCGGACGTTTCCCGCGTGCTTGCGGAAGAGGAGATCGATATCAATTCGGTCAATACGAGAACCAGCAAGCAGGGCATTGCCACGATGACCATCTCGTTCGAGACGGCAGGCATTGATGAGATTACACATTTAATGAGCAAGCTGCGTCAGGTAGAGGGCGTGGTAGATATTCAGAGGACAGTAGGATGAGTAAGATGGAGATTCAGTACCGCGTGCTTGGCGCAATCGGTACCAACGTATATTTTTTAATCAACAAAGAGACGAAGGAGACCCTTCTGGTAGATCCGGCGGACAATGCCCCCTACCTTCTGGAGCAGATTAAGATGCGCGGCTACGATATGAAGGCGATCCTCCTGACGCATGGACATTTTGACCATATCTATGCAGTCAATGATCTGAAGAAGAGCCTGGATGTGCCGGTATACGCCTATGCGGACGAAGCTGTTCTGATGGGCGATTCCTGGATGAACCGCTCCAAGGCGTGGGCAGAAGCTATGACTGTGAAGCCGGATATCCTTCTTCATGACGGGGACGAACTGGATCTGGCAGGTTTCCATATCCGTGTGATTCATACGCCCGGTCATACAGCGGGAAGCTGTTGCTATTACTTCGAGGAAGAGAAGATTCTGATTGCGGGTGATACCCTGTTCTATGAGTCCTATGGGCGCACGGATCTGGACACCGGCAGTGAGGCAGCAATTATGCGCTCCCTGCGCGAGCAGCTGTTCCTTCTTCCGGACGATGTGGAGGTTTATCCCGGACACGGCGATTCCACCACGATCGGTCACGAGAAGAAGTATAATCCGGCTGCCTTTTAAGAGAGCCAGGGGGACAACATGATAAATTTCCATTTATCAAGAGATGATTTTGAATATGATGTGCGCGGTCTTTTGATGTCTTTCTTCCCCGGGGAAGAGTTCGTAAAGAACCAGGAAGAGAATGCGGCTCCGGAGGAAAAGGCGGAGCTCACCATTGAGATTCCGGAAGGCGAGGGCGAAGACCGGATCGCGCAGAAGAATGATATGAAGCGGAAGCTGTACCATCAGCTGGCTGCCATGACCGGGAAGACGCTTCCCTGGGGGGCGCTCACCGGCATCCGCCCCACGAAGATCGCGATGGGATTTCTGGAAGCGGGGATGAGCCGGGAGGAGATCTGCCGGGAGATGGAATCCTTCTATCTGGTAAGCCCGGAGAAGGCGGCGCTGGCGGCGGATATCGCCTTCCGCGAGAAGGAAATCCTGAAGAATATCGATTACGAACAGGGCTACAGTCTCTATATCGGCATTCCTTTCTGCCCGACAACCTGCCTCTATTGCTCCTTTACCTCCTATCCCATGAGCCGATGGGCGCCCCGGATGGGAGAGTACCTGGACGCGTTGTTCCGTGAGATCGACTGGGCAGCGGAGCATTTTAAGGGACGGAAGCTGAATACCATCTATATCGGCGGCGGTACACCGACATCGCTTTCTCCGGAGCTGCTGGACCGGCTGCTCACGAAGGTCAGTGACTCCTTTGACTTCAGCGACCTGCAGGAGTTCACGGTAGAAGGCGGAAGACCGGACAGCATCACCACAGAGAAGTTGCAGGTACTGAAGAAGCATCCGGTTACCAGAATTTCGATCAATCCACAGACCATGCAGGAGGAAACCCTGCGCCGGATTGGACGTCGTCACAGTGTCGAGGATATTCGTCAGGCCTACCAGATGGCCAGAGACCTCGGATTCGACAACATCAATATGGATCTGATTCTCGGACTTCCCGGTGAGATGCCGGAGGATGTTGCGGACACCATTCATCAGCTGGAGAAGCTTCATCCGGATAACCTGACCGTGCATTCCCTTGCGGTAAAGCGTGCTTCCCGCCTGAAGATGGAAGCCGCAGGGACTGTCGTAGCCGGAGGCACACAGGAAGAATCCGAGGAAATGATGCGCATCGCTTCTGAAGGAGCCGCCCGCATGGGACTTGCCCCCTACTATCTGTACCGCCAGAAAAATATGGCAGGAAACCTGGAGAACGTTGGCTTCGCTTCCGAAGGAAAAGCCGGCATCTACAACATCCTCATCATGGAAGAAAAGCAGGACATCGTAGCCCTCGGAGCCGGAACCGTCAGCAAGCATATCTATGCGGACGGACGGATCGAGCGCTGTGACAACGTAAAAGCCGTCGAGCAATACATGGAACGCATCGATGAGATGATCGGACGCAAGGAGAAGCTGTACAGGGATTAGTGGTCAGTGGTTAGTGGTCAGTGACCAGTGGATAGCAGTCAGAATGCAGTGGACAGAGAACAGGAGTCAACACCAGGAAAACCGTGGAGCATGACCGTGTCTGGCCACAAAACAGGAGGGAGAAATTTATGAACATACAGGAAGGCTATATGCCATATCTGGGATACCAGACCTACTACCGGATTGCAGGAAACCTTCATTCCGGGCGGACGCCTCTCGTGCTGCTGCACGGTGGACCTGGCTCTACACACAACTATTTTGAGACGCTAGACGCCCTGGCGGAGGAAACTCCTCTGATCATGTATGATCAGCTCGGCTGCGGCAATTCCTGGGTCGAAGGTCATCCGGAACTCTGGATCGCAGAGACCTGGGTTCATGAGCTGGAAGCCCTGAGAGAACACCTGGATCTTCCTGAAATTCACCTGCTGGGTCAGTCCTGGGGAGGCATGCTTCTTCTCGATTATGTATGCAATTACCATCCAGAAGGCGTAAAGAGCCTGATTCTGTCCAGTACACTTCCGTCCTCCTGGATGTGGGGCATTGAGCAGCACCGTATGATCAAAGAGCTGCCGGAAGAAATGCAGGCAGCCATCGACGACGCAGTCAGCCGCAATGACTACAGCGGAGCCGCCTATCAGGCCGCCGAGGACGAATTCATGTTCCGCCATGCCGCCGGAGACGTCTCTGAGCTCGGCTTCGAGTGCCTTACGCGTCCGAAACGAACCGGCAGAGAAGCTTATGTTACCGCCTGGGGGCCGAACGAATTCACCCCGACCGGTACGTTAAAAGACTTCGACGTCACCACACAGCTCGCAGATATTAAGCAGCCGACGCTGATCATCAACGGCGGCAACGATCTCTGCACGCCGTACATCGCCAAGTACATGTACGACCGCATCCCCAACGCCAGATGGGAACTCTTCCGCAATTGCCGCCACTGCTGCTTCGCGGAAGCAAATGAAGAATACGTACGGCTCATGCGGGAGTGGCTAACTCAAAACGCCTGATTATGAAATTTTCTGTAAATATTCAGATCCACAGATCGATTTCGCTTACACTACATCTCTCTGTGGTTTCTCACCATATGGATTTTGATCAAATGCTCTCATTCATGCAAGCATGATTCGTGCATTTGATCAAAATCCGCATGGCTCTGAATAGTTACCATTTTTTACTTGACAAAACCAGCAGACATTGTGTATACTAGTGCCTGTCGAAACAATTCCAATTCGGCAACAAAAGATTGAAAAAGGCTAAGATAAGAACAAGTAGCCGCGGAAGTACCCGACAGAAAGCAGCCGGCGGATGAGAGGCGCAGGGGATACCGACGGTGAATACCTCTTTGAGCTTCACACCGAAAGTTATTTTCCAGTGCACATCTTCTACACGATGTGCATGAGAATTTCCGGTAGGCTGTGACGGAACCTGCAACCGTTATCCTGCTAGGGTATAGACAAGCGTACCCGAAGAGGCGGGCCGTGTGAGCGGCCGGTGAATAAAGGTGGTAACACGGGAATCATTCTCGTCCTTTACATAAGGATAAGAAGATTTCCGTTTTTTATTTTAGTTTCATTCTTTAGAAGAAAAAGGAGAAAAAGCATGACAGTTTATGACGAACTCGTTGCCCGCGGCCTGATCGCGCAGGTGACAGACGAAGAAGAAATCAAAGAACTCATCAACAACGGCAAAGCAACCTTCTATATCGGCTTTGATCCCACGGCAGACAGCCTTCATGTCGGACACTTCATGGCACTTTGCCTGATGAAGCGTCTGCAGATGGCAGGCAACAAGCCCATCGCCCTGGTCGGCGGCGGTACCGGCATGATCGGCGACCCCAGCGGACGTACCGATATGCGTACCATGATGACGGTAGAGACCATCCAGCATAACTGTGACTGCTTCAAGAAGCAGATGAGTAAATTCATCGACTTCTCCGATGGCAAGGCACTTATGGTCAACAACGCAGACTGGCTGATGAATCTGAACTACGTAGAACTGCTCCGTGAAGTCGGCGCACACTTCAGCGTTAACAACATGCTGCGTGCCGAGTGCTACAAGCAGCGCATGGAGAAGGGATTAAGCTTCCTGGAATTTAACTACATGATCATGCAGAGTTACGATTTCTACACCCTG